>Ga0187810_10000195_pt1 | contig 27647 bp, 8 predicted proteins | sample NC_wetland_sal_i_9_FD_132963 | JGI IMG/M metagenome (GOLD analysis project Ga0187810, IMG submission 132963) | Wetland sediment microbial communities from Neuse River Estuary, North Carolina, USA - ASW_5 | ecosystem: Environmental > Aquatic > Freshwater > Wetlands > Sediment | place: USA: North...
CTCCTGCTCCCGCTCACTCCCCGCTCACCTCCTCCCCGCCGCCTTCATCCCCATCCCTCACCTCCCGCTCACCCAAAACGGCAAACTCGACTCCGCCTCCCTACCCGCTCCAGATTTCGCGGCCAATATAGCCGCAGCCAATTACGTCGAGCCTTCCACGCCCAAGGAACAGCTTCTCTGTGAAATTTGGCAGGAAGTGCTGGGCATCAAAAAAGTGGGGATTCAGGAAAACTTTTTTTCATTGGGCGGCGATTCAATTCTAACGCTCCAGATCGTTTCAAAATCCGCTCAGCGCGGATTGAAAATTTCCCCCGGCCTGATGTTCAAGCACCAGACGATTCGGGAACTGGCCGTCGCAGCCGAATGGAAGAAGGCAAAAATTATCGGATCAGGTGAAGGCAAACGATTTGATCTTGCCACACTTGCCCCCGAAGCATTGGAGCAAATACTGAGGCGCACGAGTGGAGTGGAAGACGTTTACCCGCTGAGCCCCTTGCAGGAGGGAATGCTTTTTGAAACAAATTACCGGAGTTCTGAAGGCGTCTATGTGGAACAAATCAGTGCTCGTTGCCTGGCACCTTTTGACACAGCCAGCTTCCGCAAGGCCTGGCAAAGCGTGCTGGATCATCATGCTGCGTTGCGGACTTCCTTTACATGGCTGGGGATCGATACACCTCACCAAATCGTTCATGCTCATGTGGAACTTCCATGGCAGCAACTCGATTGGCAACACTTAAGCGAGTCGGAGCAGGCACGGGAATTTGATGACTGGTTGAGGCGTGACAGGGCTCTTGGTTTCGATCTGGGAAAACCTCCATTGATGCGATTGACGATGATTCAGGAGTCAACCACCCGTTGGCGGTGGGTCTGGACACATCACCATCTTCTTGTGGACGGCTGGTGCATGCCGATCATCTTTCGTGATTTGCTGCAGGCCTATGAGGCCATCGTTTCGTGTCAGATTTGGAAGTCATCCGCTACGCCTCTCTACCGGAATTTTATCGCATGGTTGAAAGGCCGGGATCTGAGTGAGGCTCGGGAATTTTGGCGCCGTGAATCTGAAGGTGCGCAGGAACCCCAACCTGTTTTATTGCCAAAACCGACTCAGCCTTCTACCGAGCCATACGCCGAACATGAACTTATTCTCACTCGGGAAAAGAGCGAATCCTTGCGCTCATTTGCACAGAATCATCATCTCACCTTGAATACCTTGGCCCAGGCTGGCTGGGCTTTCATCCTCTGTAACTATACAGGCAGTCGCACGGTTCGATTCGGCGTCACTGTCTCGGGACGGCCCGCCGACTTGCCCGAATCAGGTGAAATGGTGGGCCTCTTCATCAATACACTACCCTTCAATGTTCCCCTGCCACGAACAGGGAACATCGAGTCCTGGCTGCACATGATACAGGAAAACTCAGCTCGGTTGCAGGAACATGGTCACTGCCGACTCTCGGATATTCTGGAATGGTCGGGCATGGAGAAAGGGAACGAGGCATTCGAGAGCATTCTTGTTTTTGAAAATTATCCCGTAAATGAAACCGTTCGCAAGCGACAGGGCCGTCTCAGGGTCGAGGATATCCGCTTTTTTGAACGGACCAATGTTCCACTGACAGCAGCCATTATTCCAAATGAAGAAATAACGTGCAAACTCCATTATGACACCCGGCGTTATGATGGTGAAAGCGTGCGCAGGATGTTGGAGCAATGGATTGAGATGATGGAAAGAATCAGCCTCAATTCAAAAAAATCCCTCTTCACCCTGTCTCGATTATCGGAAAACGATTGCAAAATCATCACCGAATGGGGCAATGGAGGAACCGCAGTTTTTCATCAGCCGGTTCAAGATATCATCACTCGTCAGGCAAGTCTGCACCCCGACTTTGCAGCAGTATCCTCAGAAGTCGAAACTCTGACATACGGAGAGTTGGAGCGGTTCACAAATCAAATTGCCCAGGCTCTGAAGTCACGCGGTATAAAAGGAGAAAGCCGTGTGGCAGTCTGTCTCAGTCGATCGATCCATCTTGTTTCAGTTATTCTGGGAGTTCTCAAGGCAGGAGGCGCTTACCTACCCATCGATTCCGGACATTTAAGCGAACGCTCCATAAAAATGCTTGGAAAAATCCACCCGGATTTGCTGATCGTTGATCCGACAACTGCTGATTTTTGGCAGCCTTCCAACATTCCCACCTGGACTTTTACTCCACATGACTCGGCATTGAAGGATTACTCTGCGGATGCATTAAATGTTTCCATCCATCCGGAACAACTCGCCTACATGATTTTCACCTCCGGTTCCACGGGAGAGCCAAAAGGTGTCATGATCGGCCATCGGGGACTGGCCAATCTTGCACACGCACAAGGTCAAATGTTTGGAATCAAGCCCGAAGAGACTGTCGCCCAATTTGCATCCATAGGTTTCGATGCCTCAGTTTCGGAAATTTTCATGACACTTGCCAACGGGGGCACACTGCTTGTGCTTGGAGCCGAAACGGTGCGCGACCCGCTCAAGTTTCAACAAATCATCCAAGACAAAAAGGTCCGCAATATCACACTTCCTCCCGCTTTTCTGGAAGCATTCGATCCTGGGGATTTATTGGAGCTCAAGACGATCATCCTTGCGGGAGATTCCGCCCCGCAGGAGCTGTATCAAAAATGGAATCACGACAGACAACTTTTCAACGCTTACGGCCCGACTGAAAACACTGTTTGTGCAACGGTTGAACGGATTGCCAGCAACTCACCCGTAACCATTGGCCGTCCCATGCGCGGCGTGAATGTTTTGCTTCTGGACGATTCATTCAGCGAAGTGCCACCCGGTATTGTGGGGGAAATTTGTCTGGGTGGAATTGGCCTTGCGCGGGGTTATCAGGGCATGCCTGACGCCACGGCTGAACGTTTTATTCCCGATGTTTCCGGTCGAAATCCCGGAAGCCGCTTGTATCGGACTGGAGATTTGGGACGTTGGAGAACGGATGGTCATCTTGAGTTCTGGGGACGCCGCGATCATCAGCTCAAAATACGCGGCATGCGGGTCGAACCGGGGGAAATGGAACAAATATTTTGCAGTTATCCCTCCGTTGAATCGGCTGTTGTGCTTCCGATACCCAATCAGGCAGGCATCCGACAACTCATCGCATTTATTCGCGCCGTGGGTAAAGAGCCTCTGAATGAAAATACGCTGACGGAATTCGCCCGCGACATGTTACCCGAGTTCATGCGGCCCGCAGTCTACCATTTCGTAACCGAATGGCCCCTTTTGCCAAGCGGCAAGATCGACCGGAAAACGCTCGCGGAAAAACACCGACAGTCTCAGGAAATTCTTCCTGCGCCCGATGTCTCCACTCTCTCCGAGTCCGAGCAGGCATTGCTCAAAATATGGCGGAGCACATTTAAAAATGAAATGATCGGCGTGCGGGATCGCTTCTTCGAACTAGGTGGCGATTCCATTGTCGCCCTTCAAATCGTGTCACGCGCCTATTCCTCCGGGTGGAGAATCACCCCACGGCAACTTTTTGAAAATTCGACTGTGGAACAATTGGCCTTGCTGGCCGAAGAAGTCATCAACCATGATGCAGCCCCTTCCATCCCGCATCGCAAATTTCCTTTGACGCCTGTCCAGCATTGGTTTTTCGAGCAAGATCAACCCGATCCTCACCACTGGAATCAATCCCTGCTGCTTCGGATCGAAGCCCCATTGGATGCCGATTCACTCCGGAAAGCTCTTCATCAATTGGTGAAGGCACATCCCTCCCTGCGTCTGAGATTCGAAAAAAAGGATGCGGGATGGAGTCAAAACATCTGTGATCCTTCTGAACCCGAGTTGCGAATTGAAGATCTTGAACTATTCGATCCGGAGCTTCTGGAAATCCGTGCCACCGATTTGCAGCAATCGCTTGATCTGGGAAGTGGCCGCTTGTTTGCAGCCGGATATTTTACCTTTCGTAATTCCAGACATGGCCGACTGTTGCTGGTGGCACACCACCTGGCAGTAGACGGCGTTTCGTGGAGAATTCTGCTCGACGAGATGGAAGCGCTGTATTCGGCCTTTTTGGAGAAATCGACATTGCCTGCAATTATCGAGTCAACAAGCTTTGCCGCCTGGTCGCTGGCTCTGGAACAAGAGGCGCGTAAAATCGACACCACTGAAGCTGTTAAATTCTGGAAGAAAACAGCCGAAGGAAATGTGATTCCGTCAAACCTCGGACTGCCACCCATCGCCCGTGGACCTGTTTCTGAAGCTCAGGTTCATTCAATTTCCATTGACGCATCGATGACCGAAGCTCTTCTGCGGGATGTACCGTCCGCTTACAACACGCAGATGAACGAAGTCCTTCTGACCGCACTTCTGGAAGCTTATCATTCATGGACGGAACAGGAGGTCTTGATACTTGATCTGGAAGGACACGGTCGTGAAGAAATCGGCGCGGGATTGGACGTCAGCCATACGACCGGATGGTTCACATCCATTTATCCCGTGCGCCTTGAGTATGTCGCCGAGATCGGGCAGATGCTGCGTAATGTGAAGGATTATCTTCGCTCCATTCCTCGAAATGGCCTGGAATACGGCTTGCTCCGATATCTACATCCCGACATGGCCGTGCGGCAGGAGCTGGCAGCCCTTCCGACACCTTCGATCAGTTTTAACTATCTTGGACAGACGGCTTCGACTTTTTCGGGGCCATTTTCCATGGCGGAAGAAACCGGAGGCCAGTCACAAAGCTCCAGTGGTTGGCGAGTTCATCTGCTCGATATCACCGCCGTCATTCTGGAAGGACAATTGCGCGTTCACTTTATCCATTCCTCCGAAACATTGCCCCTTTCTTCCATCAAATCTCTTTCCACCTTTTATATGAATGCTCTTCACAAAATCATTGTTCACTGCGCAGATGCGGACATGAATGAATACACCCGTTCCGACTTTCGCCGCGTCAATCTTTCAAGTGATGAACTGCAATCAGCCCTCGAAGATTTGGAATAATTTTCATCTATGAAATCTCCTCAAAAGAAACCTGCGATCGACGATCTTTATCCCCTCACCCCCTTGCAAAGAGGGATGTTGTTTCATTCGCTTTTCGATCCGGAATCGCCCGTTTACTTTGAACAGTTTCATTGTGAATTAGTCGGGCCGCTGAATGAAAATGCATTCAAGGAAGCCTGGCAGGAAATGACCTGTCGACATGAGGTATTGCGAACTGCTTTTGTCACCAAGGGGCAAAAAGAACCCCTTCAGGCCGTTTATCACGAAGTTCAAATCCCGTGGATTCTTGAGGACTGGCGTCAGCTGAATGCAGAAGACGAGAACAACCGCTTGCTATCTTTTCTCGAATTGGATCGTAAAAATGGATTTCCCCTGAACCGGGCTCCCTTGATGCGTATGGCTCTTTTGCGCGTGAATGAAGAAAGATGGCACTTCGTCTGGAGTCACCATCACATTTTGATGGATGGATGGTCGCTTCCCATCCTGTTGCGCGATTTTTTCGCATCCTATACCGCCTTTGCGGAAGAACAGACGGCACGATTCCCTCCCCATCGTTCCTATGGGGATTTTGTCGAATGGGTCAACCGTCAACAAACAGAGAATGCCCGTCAATTTTGGAAAAATCATTTGGAAGGATTGTCCGAACCAACCCTTCTGATTGGAGATCGCACGCCTTCTTCCGATCAAGGTCTGTTTGCGGAAGCCGCAGCGGAACTTGCGCCCGCAGCCACAGAGAAACTGAGAGGCTTTGCTTTGCAACAGAACGTCACTCTGAACACCCTTGTGCAAGCGGCCTGGGCACTACTCCTCAGCCGATATCTCCGCACGCAGGATGTCGTGTTTGGCATGACGGTGTCCGGGCGACCACCTGAATTTCGCGGAGCCGAAAACATGGTCGGCTTGTTTATCAACACCATACCGCTCCGGCTTCAGATACAACCTGAAATGCAAGTGGCAGATTGGCTGCGCGAAGTGCAGCAAATCCACCTGTCACGACAGGAATTTGAATTGACCTCGCTTTCAGATATTCAGCAATGGTGTTCAACCAATGGCGCAAGGACTCTTTTTGATACGCTGGTGGTTTTCGAAAATTATCCGATGGGAGATGTCACAACCCAGGCATTTGCCGGAATTCAAGTGGAGAATGTCACCTTTATCGAGCGAACAAATTTCCCAGCAACGTTGATCGTCCTGCCACAAAACTCCCTGCGGTTCAAATTAAGCTATGATTCATCCTGCTTGAATCACAGGGATGCAAAACGACTGGCGAACCGCCTGCCCGTGTTGCTGAATCAAATGATGGATGAAGAAAAAACTCTTTCTTCCATTTCGCTTTCAGCTTCGGAAGAACACCAGCCTGTCGACCAGACCCCAAAAATCCCACCGTCGCCCGCAGCGACTTTGCACGAATGGTTTGAAAAAATCGTTCTCGATCATTCCCACTCCCCGGCCATCAGCTTCGCAAACTCCACTCTGAGCTATGCGGAACTAAACTCGCGGGCAAACCGCCTGGCTCGATATTTGATTCAGAAGGGAGTCGGCTCCAGTGGGTTTATCGGCATCTACATGGATCGATGCGAGGATCTGCCAACGATCATTCTCGCCATTTTGAAGGCGGGTTGCGCGTATCTGCCTCTCGATCCGGTTTATCCCGAGGAGCGGCTCAAGTATATCATGGAAGATAGCGGCGTTGAATTGATACTGACTGATGGGCGCGCGCTCAGCGGAACTGATGTTACATTTATTGATCTTCCCTCCATTACTGTCGAACTTGCAGCATTCGAAGATTCCAACCTCGATCTCCCCATTGAATCATCTGCGGCAGCGTATGTGATCTATACCTCAGGTTCAACGGGGCTACCCAAGGGTTGTGTAATCGAACACCGCAACGTCACCCGATTATTCACCGCTACCGCCCACTGGTTTTCCTTCCATTCAAACGATGTCTGGACGCTTTTCCATTCCCATGCGTTTGACTTTTCCGTCTGGGAAATCTGGGGAGCACTGCTTTATGGAGGTCGTCTGGTGATCGTGCCATTTGAAACCAGCCGCACTCCCGAAGCAATGCTTCGCCTCCTGCAGGAGGAACAGGTCACCGTATTGAATCAAACACCTTCCGCCTTCCGCCAACTTGCGGCCGTTATTCTGGAAAAAACTTCTCCCGTTTCACTGAGCCTGCGCTACGTGATTTTTGGCGGGGAAATGCTTGATCCAATCTTGCTTCTGCCGTGGATGGAGCGTTTCGGTGCAGATCAGCCTCAATTGATCAACATGTACGGGATCACCGAGACAACCGTACACGTGACATACAGACGTCTCCATCTCACGGATATTCACGCGAAGGCCAAGAGTGTTATTGGTGTGCCGATTCCCGATCTTCAACTCCATCTCTATGATGAGTTCAACCATCCTTGTCCGTTGGGGATGTCGGGTGAATTTTTCGTGAGTGGATCCGGACTTGCCCGCGGCTACCTACGGCGACCCGAACTTAATGAGGCACGTTTCATTGAGCGAACAATGGAAGACGGTTCAAGACAGCGACTCTATCGAACGGGCGATCTCGGACGCCAGCTCGATTCCGGCGAATTCGAATATTTGGGACGTGCGGATGATCAGGTAAAAATCCGCGGGTTTCGCATAGAACTTCGAGAAATTGAAGCTGTTCTCACCCAGTGTTCCAACATCCGTGAAGCGGTAGTTCTCGTAAAAGGTGATGGAGTGGATAAACTGCTGGCAGGATATGTCACCCCTATTGCACAAGATCTCATCGAGCTGGAAAAAGTTCGACAAGAATTGTCCCGACGACTCCCGGATTACATGATCCCTTCGGAATGGGCCGTGCTGGAAAGCCTGCCGATAACCGCCAACGGCAAACTCAACCGCCACGCATTGGCTCAACTGGAAATGCAGCGTGCCGCTTCCCATGGATATGTGGCCCCGAGGAATGAAACGGAACGGATTCTAGCAGAGATTTTCCAGGAGGTTCTGGGTTGTGAACGGGTCGGCATCCATGATTCCTACTTCAATCTTGGAGGCGATTCCATTCGTAGCATCCGTGTCCGCTCACTTGCGGCGGAAAAGGGTCTTTCTTTTCGATTGCACGACCTCTTTACCTATCCCAGCGTCGCCATGTTGTCCGAGTTTATCGAGGGAAACCACCATTCGATTCAAAAACCGGAGACTGCAGTAAAACCCTTTGAGTTGATCAACATCAAAGACCATGCAGCCCTCGACGCCATCGATGCGTGGCCCTTGACGGAACTTCAAAAGGGGATGCTCTTTCACAGCGAATATGAGCAAGGCTCGGAAGCTTATCTGGATGTCTTCAGCCACCACCTGAGAATAGCAATCGATCGGGAAAAACTGACCAATGCGTGCAAAGCCGTGGTAAGCCGCCATCCCATGCTTCGCAGTTCGATCCACCTAAGTGGATTTTCCGAACCTCTCCAACTCGTTCACCAGAATGCCCCGGCACGCGTGTATTATGAAGATTTGCAGACGCTTGCTCCTGCGGCACAGGATGCCCGCATTTCAGAATGGATCCACAAGGAAGGTCACCGCCCCTTCAATTTGACTGAACCATCTCTCATTCGATTTGGCATTCATCGATTGGATGAAAACTCCGTTCAATTCACGCTCGGATTTCACCATGCCATTCTGGATGGCTGGAGCGTGGCGCTACTCACGGCGGAAATTTTTGAAACCTATCAAGCTTCGTTCAAAAAACTTTCCACTCCCTCTCCGGAACTTCCCACATTTGGCACTTATGTGAAACTGGAGAGAGAAGCCGCTGAAAATGATTTAAGCCGGTCATTTTGGAAAACAGAACTTGAGGGATTCCTTTTTACGGAACTGCCCCGATGTGGCGAATCTTCCACCTCCCATCATCAGGAAATTCCCGTGCCAGTCGGCCCGGAGCTTTCTCACGGACTTCAATCATTTGCCCATCGATTAAAAGTGCCCGTCAAATCTCTTCTACTGGCAGCACACCTTCGAGTCCTTTCACTCCTCTCCAACCGTCAGGATGTTACCACCGGAGTGGTCGTGCATGGACGACCGGAATGCGATGGTGGCGAACAAATGATCGGACTTTTCCTCAACACCCTCCCGTTCCGCATGAACTTGCATGGAATGTCCTGGAAAGAACTGATCCTCTCCATTCATGAAAAGGAGCGAACCATTCTTCAGCACCGACATTATCCCCTGCGGAATATTCAAAAGGAAAAGCAGGGAGCCGTTCTTTTTGAGACGGACTTTAATTTTGTCAACTTTCACATACACGAAAAAATGCACCGGGATGAAAATCTCGAGTACTTGGGTGGACAGCAAATTGAGCAAACCCATTTCATTCTCGCGGCTAATTTCGCCCAACTCGTCGGGTCAAAGGAAATTTCCTGCAAACTGTCAGTCGATGCGGGAATCTTGGGAGAAGATCTTGCGCGACGAATGGGAGAATATTACGTGTGCGCACTGCGTCTTATCGCAAATCATGGCCAGGCATCTTGCATGGCAGACCCTCTTCTTGCGAATCGTGAGCTGCTGGAATTAAATACTCTGGGTTCAGGTCCAAAAATCGTACATCCCTTCACCCCCGTGCATGAAGTTGTTCGGCAGCAAGCATTGAAAAATCCATCCAATCCAGCCATTCATTTTAAAAACACATGTCTTTCCTATGATGACTTGGAAAAACGGGCGAATCAGCTTGCCCACTATCTGCGCCGCTACGGCGCCGGACCGGATGTCCCGGTCGGCCTTTGCATGGATCGATGCATGGATCTGGTCGTCGCGCTGACGGGGATTCTGAAGTCAGGGAGCGCCTATGTTCCAATTGATCCCGATTACCCCCCCGACCGCATCACCTACATGATGGCCGACAGCGGCATGAAACTGCTCGTGACCGAAAAAGGCCTTGTCCCTCAGCGGATGGCTGGCGGAGCACGTTTCATCCACATGGCCAGCGAAGCGGAACTCATCCAAAAAGAATCTGACACGCCTCCCGAATTTTCACTCCTACCCGAAAATCTCGCCTACTTGCTCTACACATCCGGTTCAACCGGTCTGCCCAAAGGCATTGCCATCCCTCAACGCGCCTTGGCTAATCACATGGCTTGGATGGCCCGTGAATTTCCACTACAGCCATCCGACCGAGTCTTCCAGAAAACCCCCTATAGTTTTGATGCATCGGTCTGGGAATTTTGGGCTCCTCTCATGCAGGGTGCCCAATTGGTTATCGCACGGCCCGGTGGCCAGCAAGACCCAGATTATCTCATCGAAACCATGCGCGACAAAAAGATTACCATCTTTCAGGCCGTGCCGACGCTGCTGGATGCCGTGGCGGGACAAAGCACCTTTTCCGAATGTCACGACTTGCGGATCGTTTTTGCTGGCGGTGAAGCTTTGCACGGAAAACTCTGCAACCAGATTTTTACCCGTCTCCCGCATTGCGAAGTCGTAAATCTCTACGGCCCCACTGAAGTGACCATAGATGCCACCTTTCATCGCTGCACTCGTGAAGACGCCCGCCAGACTACCATTCCCATTGGACGCCCAGTTGATAACACATGGGCATTCGTTCTCGATGCGAGCGGTTCGCCAACTCCTCGCGGCGTCGAAGGCGAACTTTATCTTGTGGGAGAAAGTGTCGCACGGGGTTACTGGCAACGCCCGGATCTGACCGCCCAACGATTTGTCGCAAACCTTTCTCCAGCCGGAAACAACTTTCCAACCATGTTCCGCACCGGCGATCTGGTAAGATGGAATGAGGCAGGACTTCTGGAATATCTCGGGCGCGTAGATCGTCAGATAAAACTGCGGGGGTTCCGCATTGAACTAGAAGAAATCGAACAGGTGCTGGCCAATCTCCCGGAAGTAAGAGAAGTTGCCGTCGTTCTTAATCAGAGCGATTTTTCCACGCCGCGTCTGGTCGCCTACATTGTACAAACCGATGATGCAGCAAAGGAATGGCGCACTCTTGCCTCGCAACATCTCCCCGAACATATGCTCCCTTCCACCTGGGTAATGCTTCCCGACGCCTTGCCACGTACACCAAGCGGTAAGATTGACCGCTCAGCTCTTCCAGCGCCAGGCGAAACGGATATTGCTGCGGTTAGCCGCCCGTACCGCGAACCCAGAACTCCTCAAGAAAAAAATCTTGCCTCCGTCTTCTCCCAACTGCTCCGTATCGAACGTGTTGGTTCAGACGACAACTTTTTCGAGTTAGGCGGGGATTCCATCCTAAGCCTTCAGGCTACCGCACAAATGGCGCGTCTGGGTTGGAAAATTCACCCTCGCACGATCTTTGAACAGCAGACTGTTTCCGCCATCGCTCATCAAGCCCAACCACTTGACGTCACACGACAGACGCAACATGTCCGCGCGGGAAATGTTCCGCTAACACCCATTCAGCGTGAATTTTTCGAATGGAATCCTTCTGTTCCCAATCATTGGAATCAATCCCTACTTCTGAAAACATTCTCTGATTTTCCCGCAAATCGCCTGAGGGCCTCACTCGAAAAAATTCTGCGCCAGCATGATGTATTTTATCTCCACTTCGAAAACGATGTTTCGGAAACATGTGCCGAGTATGGAGCCTTTATCGAACCCGTTGTGGAAACGATGGAGGCTCCTGTGTTTACAGAAAACAGCAAACGCCTCGAATGGCTCGAAAAACTGGCTGGGCAAACACAAGCAGGCCTGAATCTGGCCAGCGGCCCCGTTGTGAGGGCTCTCCATATTTCCAACTTTTTCCAACAGGAAGGTCGCCTGCTCATCGTGGCGCATCATCTCTATGTTGATGCCGTTTCATGGAATATTCTTCTGGACGAATTGGACCAATGTCTGAAGTCCGAGACGGAAACCCTCCTGCCCACCGCTCTTGATTTTGGCGAATGGGCTCGGGGACTTGAGCTTTTGGCGCAACAGCCAGCCGTGGAAAATGATTTCTCACAGTGGACGGACATCTTGCGCAATGCGTCGCCGCATATTCCGGTGGATGCTGATTCCGTCTCGGAAACTGTGGACGAAAGTGGATTGGAAATTCACATCTCAACTTGGAATGAGCAGGAAACCCACTCTCTTGCACGAGCCACCCCGTCACGCAACGCCCCGAGACCTGATGAACTGATTCTTGCCGCACTATCGGAAGTTTTCGCCGAAGCAGATGTTGCAGAACTTCTCGTTAACCTGGAGAGCCATGGACGTGACGTTCCCATGCACGATCTGGATGCCTCACGGACGGTCGGGTGGTTTACATCCATCTACCCCATTCGTCTCCAGCACGACGCTTCGTTGGATGCCCGCGCACGATTAAAAAAAATCTGTCAGAGCGTTCGCGCTCTTCCTTCAAAGGGCTTTTCCTTCAGTCTGCTGCGACATTCTTCCCATAAGGAAAACATCCGACGGGAACTTGCCTCATTGCCGCAACCCCGTATCTGCTTGAACTACCTCGGCCAGTTGGATGCCTCCGCACATGAAGCCCGTCTCTTTGCACCAGCAAATGAATCCGCAGGACAGGATCACGCCACCGGTTCAAGGCGTCAACATTGGATCGACATCATCGCCTTCATTTCCAATGGAGAATTGAAGATTCAGTGGCTCTATTCACCAAAGTTACATCGTCGCGAAACCATTGAACAATGGGCCTATCGACTGACGAAAGCTCTTAAGGAGATTGTCCACCTTTGTACGGGAGATGACAAACCCGGTTATGTTCCCGCAGACTTTTCCACCGCCCGCCTGGATCAATCAGCACTGGATGCAATCACGCAACAACATCCTCATGTCGAAGACATCTACGCACTTTCACCGTTGCAAGAGGGAATGGTATTTCATGTATTGGACAATTCAGACGCAGGGTTGTATGTGCAGCAACTCTTTCTCGATATCTCTGGCGAATTTAACCTGTCAGGGTTTGAAAAAGCCTGGAAGGCAACCCTCCTGAGACATCCGGCGCTCCGTTCGGCGTTTGTTTGGGAAGGAGTGGAATATCCCGTCCAACTCACCATGCCGATCGATCAACTTCCCTGGCACACGCTCGACTGGCAGGAAAAACAAAACTCTCAGATCGAAAAAGACTGGGAGGCTTTGCTTGCTGAAGATCGGGCTCTTGGATTCAAGCTCGACCAAACTCCTCTCATGCGTCTGACCATCGTCCAATTGGGCGTTGCACAGTGGCGCTTCCTCTGGAGTCACCACCATCTTCTCTTGGACGGATGGTCCGTGCCGATTGTGCTCAAGGACGTTCTCGGATTTTATCGCGAAATCACTCTGGGCGAAACCCATCAATCTCCTTCATCGATTTCCTACTCGCGTTTCGTCGAGTGGCTCCAGCGACAGGATTCCGAAGCCGCGAAATCCTACTGGACCGAAGCCCTGCGTGGAATCAGTGAACCCGCTTTGCTGACCGATGCGTTCCGTACTCCGGTAATCCCCGGAACGAAGCCGCGCATGGAAACTGACCTCCTGCTTGATGAGCTTAAAACCACTGCTGTGGTGGATGCCGCAAAACAGCATCGCGTCACACTCAGCGTCATGCTTCAGGCTGCATGGGGATTGACGGCTTCACGCATTACAGGGGAGCGTTCGTCTCTTTTTGGCGTCATCACAAGCGGACGGCCTCCCGAGCTTCACGGTTCTGAAAATGCGGTGGGGCTTTTTATCAACACTCTTCCGCTCCATCTTCAAATTAACCCAAACAAGACAACGGTCGAATATCTCCAACAAGTTCACGAACAGGCAGGCCAGATGGCAGAACATCAGCATTCAAGACTTGTGGATATCCAAGGCTGGTCTGACGTACCAAGAGACCGCATCCTTTTCGATCACATCATGGTGTTCGAAAATTATCCCGTTGATGAATCACTACGCCATGCTCCCATTGCAGGACTTCAACTCGGAACTGTACAATCCGTGGAAGCTACAAACTATCCCGTTGCACTTTATGTTGAACCCGGGAAATGCTTAAAACTTAAGCTGGTTTATGATTCAAAAAAAATCAGCCTCGAAGATGCTCGACAGTGTCTCGAGAGTCTGTCGTACGTGCTGATGGCGCTGGCTGAACCACAACCGCGACTTCTTTCAACAATTTCGCTGGCCTCGCAAAATTCTCATCACACACACAAGGATAATGATGCCATCGATGCTCCTAACTTCATCGATCTCTTCGCGAAACAAGTCGCTCTCCGACCCGATGATCTCGCCGTTGAGTGCCAGGGACATTCACTCACGTATCGAGAGTTAAACGCACAGTCCGATCAAATGGCAAACCTCCTTTTCCAACAAGGCGTCGGAATTGAAAAACCCGTCGCCCTCTGTCTGGAACGGAATCTTCACATGATGGTGGCTCTTCTTGGTATTTTAAAAACCGGCGCCCCTTACCTGCCTATCGATCCGGCTTTTCCCATCCAACGGATTACCTGGATGCTGGAAGATGGGCACTGTGAATTTGCCATCACCGAGGATCAGACCGATCACCTCCTTGAAGACAAGACCATCAAACGTTTCCGACTGAATCCGGATCGAACACTCATCAAAGAAATTCCACTGTCGTTTACACCGGTCACCCTTCACCCCGAAAGCCTCGCTTACATGATCTTCACTTCGGGTTCCACCGGAAGACCGAAGGGCGTACAGATTCCTCACCGAGCTGTTTCAAACCTGCTTGCAACCTGGGCACAAAAGCCGGGTTTGAAACCGGGCGAGACATTGGTCACCGTGACGACGCTTTCCTTTGATATTTCCGTACTTGAATTATTCCTGCCACTTGTTGTAGGAGCACAGGTTGTCATAGCCACCCGCGAAATTGCTTCGGATGGCTTGCTTCTTGCCTCGCTGTTGCAAAAACACCGGGCAAACGTGTTACAAGCAACGCCCGCCACCTGGAAACTCCTACTCGAAGCCGGATGGGAACCATCGGCAGGATTGCGCATGTGGTGTGGGGGAGAAGCAATGCCGCAAGACCTCGCCAGGCAACTCCTTCGAGGTCAAGGCGAACTCTGGAATGTTTATGGCCCGACGGAAACCACCGTCTGGTCTCTGATACACAAAGTTCAAAAGTCAGAGGATGCCTATTCCATCGGCTGGCCCATCGGCTCCACCACCACCGCAATCGTGGATGAATTCCTCCATCCACAACCAACCGGCGTTGCAGGCGAACTACTCATCGGCGGACTTGGCGTGGCCCGGGGTTATCGAGGACATCCCGAATGGACTGCCGAAAAATTCATTCCCGATCCATTTTCCTCAACTCCCGGCGAAAGACTCTACCGCACAGGAGATCGGGCACGCATCACCGTTGACGGATCCGTTGAGTTTCTTGGTCGCCGCGATCACCAGATCAAAGTAAGAGGCTACCGAGTGGAAGTGGAAGACATTGAGGCCACATTGAGACGAAATGATATCATCCAGGATGTCGCGGTAGTTCTTCAAGCGGGAGAGCGGTTGACCGCCTTTTGTGTCGCATCTTCCAAAAATCTCATCCCCGACATTCGAGCACTTCGAAAAGCCTGCGCACAGGAACTTCCCTACTACATGGTTCCCTCACGAATCGAATTTATTCATTCATTACCACTGACACCCAACGGAAAAATAGACCGAAAGACTTTGATTCAACGTGAAACATCAGAGGAACACGGAATCGCCCATGAACCCGCAGCCAACAACATGGAGCGACTTCTCGTTTTTTTCTGGAGCGAAGTCCTGAAACAGCCTGCAACAAATTGTGCATCAAATTTTTTCGAACTGGGTGGACATTCGCTCTCGGCAATGCAAGTCGTCGCTCGCCTGAGAAAAATCTTTCGGACAGATATTCAGGTCAAAGATCTTTTTGAGTGTCCCACGATTCACCTTCTCAGCCAACGACTTCGCGCACGATATGATCAAAGCGAAACATATGAACGCATCGCCTCCACCTTTCTGAAACTCCAGGCAATGACCCCGGAGGAAAAAGCTCACCTTCACGAACAACGCAAAAATCGAGAGTCCACCCACTGATCTGCCAAATGAATATTCAAGATCCTGACGACATTGATCTGCTGGACACCCTGTTGGAGGAAGAGGGCATCGAACGCAAGTCGGAGATTTCAAGCTCCAGACGTCAGCAGATCGACCGCGCACCTCTTTCCCATCAGCAGCGCCGACTGTGGTTTCTCGATCAACTGGACGGCTCTGCCGCTAATTTTCATCTTTCAGGAAGTCTAAAATTGACGGGAGAAGTTTCAGCTGAGCGACTTAAAAACGCCCTTCACCGTGTTTGCCAGCGACATGAAATCCTGCGCACCCTTTTTCGTTCCGACTCTGGCGAACCGTATCAACACATTCTTTCAGAACCACATTTTGATTTTCGGGAAGAACCTCTGGAAAACTCACACAAGCCGATCGAGGAACAAATCGCGACTTTTTCCCAAACACCTTTCGACCTAAGTCGGGGGCCGTTACTGCGAATGCGACTCTGGCGCATCGGGAACCAGCAGAGCATTCTTTACATCACCCTGCATCACATCCTATGTGACGGGTGGTCCATTGGAATCTTCCTTCGCGAAATAGCCGAAGCGTACCGGACCAGGAATGACCCGATGGATTGGAAAGAACTTCCACTCCAATATGGTGACTACAGCTTCCAGCAACAATCAACTGCAACTCAGAAACAACTTTCGGAAAAAATCCAGGAAGTTGCCGTCCGATTGAAAGAAATTGAGCCTCTGCAGCTTCCGACCGATCGCATTCGCAGTCCCGTCAGCCTGAAGCAGCAAGCTGGTTCCATTCGTTTTAATCTAGACGCATTTCTCACCAGACGACTTCGTGCATTTGCCGAAAAGCAAAATGCTTCCCTTCCCATGTGTTTGATATCCATCTGGGGCGCATTGCTGGCCCGGTATGCCCGTCAGGATCATTTTGCAATTGGTCTTGCGACGGCCAGCCGATCCCGACCGGAATTGGAAGGCCTCATCGGATTTTTCGTCAGCATGCTGCCTGTGCCGTTTCACATCAGTTCCGATACCTCACTCAGAGATCTTACAGCATCCGTTCGAGATGCCGCACTTCAGGCTTACTCCTGCGAGGACGTTCCGTTCGAAATGCTGGTCGATCGCCTGAACCCCCGGCGACATCTCAACATGCATCCCATCTTTCAAGTCTGCCTTGCCTACCAGAATTTTCCCACCAATCCCCTGGAACTTCCCGGAGTGAAAGTCGAGCCATTTTACGAAGATCAGTCCGTACGATTTGACCTCGAACTCGTCATACGCGAAGAAAACGACGAGTGTCGCGGCCAGTTTATTTACGACACCCAACTATTCGCAAAAACAACCGTCGAAGGAATGTCCCGCTCTCTTGTATATCTGCTTGACGAAAGCCTTCGCCATCCCACGAAAGCCCTTTGCTCCCTTCCCCTCTTAAGTGACGAAGAGCAAACGCTTGAAGTCAAACGATTAAATCCAGCAAACCACACATTCCCTGATGGTGGATGCATTCACGATGCCTTTTTAAAAACCGCTTCCCGCCGACAGAAACACACCGCCCTCAGCGACGAAACAACACGACTCACCTATGCCGAACTCAATACGAAATCCAATCGACTTGCCCGATATCTGCAACAACAGGGAGTGAAGGAGCACGACTGTATCGGCATCTGGATGGACCGCTCAACAGAAATGATCATAGCCATTCTGGCCATCCTGAAATGTGGCGCAGCCTACGTTCCCATAGATCCAGCCTATCCTCAAGACCGTGTTTCATACATCCTCAAAGACAGTTGCGCCAAGGCTTTCCTCACCAATCGGGATGACCTCCATTTCTCCGGAGCCACCATCCACACTAGTCGTGATCAACAACAGATCAACGCCATGGATGGGAGTGCACTCACCAACGCCACTATTTCCCCACACGATCCCGCCTACATCATCTATACCTCGGGTTCGACAGGCCAGCCAAAGGGCTGTGTCGTCACCCACCACAACGTCATTCGTCTGATGAACGCCACCGATTCATGGTTTCACTTTTGCGAACGGGATGTCTGGACGCTATTTCATTCCATCGCCTTTGATTTTTCCGTGTGGGAGATTTGGGGTGCCCTTCTCTATGGTGGAAGACTTGTCATTGTCCCGCAATGGATGGCTCGTTCGCCCGAAGCCTTTTACGGTCTGCTCTGCGACGAGAAAGTTACCATTCTGAATCAAACCCCTTCAGCCTTTCGTCAATTCATCCAAGCCGATGAAGATTTGGATCGCTCGGGAGAATTGGCACTCCGCACTGTGATCTTTGGCGGTGAAGCACTGGAATTGCAATGCCTCAAACCATGGTTTGAGCGACATGGAGATGAATTTCCTCGTCTCATCAACATGTATGGCATCACGGAAACAACCGTCCACGTAACCTATCGCCCGATCACGATCCCCGACTTGCTTTCCGAACGCCCCAGCGTTATCGGCATTCCCATTCCCGATCTTGAAATTTTTCTTCTTGATCCCGGTCTGAATCAGGTTCCTCCCGGAATGCCCGGAGAAATATGCGTCTCGGGAGCAGGCGTTGCCGCAGGTTACCTGAACAAGCCGGAATTAACCGCCCAGCGTTTTATCGCACATCCATTCACAAAAAATGGCGGACGACTTTACCGTTCAGGTGATCTTGGACGAATCACAGGAGATGAAGAACTCGAATACCTTGGCCGCATGGATCACCAGGTGAAAGTGCGCGGGTTTCGCATCGAATTGGGGGAAATTGAATCCCAACTGTGCAAACACCCGGCCGTAAAGGAAACCATCGCGCTCCTTCACGACTATCATGAAGGAGATCGCCGCATCATCGCTTACATCGTCACAGATTCACCTCTTGAGGATCAGGAACTCCACCTCCATCTGAGAGAACATCTGTCCGCTTCCCTTCCCGAGTACATGCTGCCATCGGCAATCATTCGCCTCGATCGCATTCCACTCACAGTAAATGGAAAAGTCGACCGTGCCGCACTCCCTTTAAGCGGCAAAAAAAACTTTCGCACGGAAAAGCATCAAGCAGACGAACCTTTCACGGGCGAAGCCGGGAAGCTGGCGGCAATCTGGTGCGAGCTGTTAAACATTCCCCAAGTTGGGATGAACGACAACTTTTTCTCACTTGGCGGACACTCCCTTCTGGCCGTTCGTTTGATTGCAAAGATTCGCGAACAATTCCAGAAATCCCTCCCCCTGCGCGCCTTGTTTGAAAAACCCTTATTCCGTTCCGTTCTTGCACTCCTGGATGCTAGCACGGAACAAGCCAGCGAGGCATCCATCCCCTGCGCCGATCGCACATCTTCCCTCCCACTTTCATTTTCCCAACAACGACTTTGGTTTCTCGAAAAACTTCATCCCGGCCTTCCCACCTACAACAATCCGCAAGCCCTCCACCTCCGTGGCACGCTCAATCCCGTCGCACTGCAAAAGGCGCTTGATCAACTCATTGAACGGCATGAAATCCTCAGAACCGTTTTTCGCGAACAAAATGGAATTCCGGAACAAGTCGTTCAACCAATCGCTCCCTTTCAACTTGAAACAATTGATCTTTGCCAAGATCCCAATTTCGCCAGCACCCTTAATATCTATAAAGAAAAAGCCTGTCGAAAATCCTTTGATCTTACCCACGGACCTCTTGTTCACGGACAACTCATTCAGTTGTCCGAAAACGAGTGGGTCTTTCTTGTCGCAATGCACCACATCATTTCTGATGGCTGGTCGTTACAAATCTTCGCACACGAACTCACCGCATTGTATGATGGCACACCGCTCGCACCCCTGACCGTTCAATATTCCGATTTCTCTGCATGGCAACGAGCCAAAGCCCCTTCACGCATGGAGAAAGGACTCCTCTTCTGGAAAGACCATCTTGCCCAAGCTCCTCGTCTTCTGGAATTTCCAACCGACTTCCCAAGACCCCCCATGCCGAGCGGACGCGGAAAAATTAAATTACGAAAAGTCAAAGGAGAAGCTTCCCGCATCCTCATCGAGCATGGCCGCCGGACACACGCCACACCCTTCATGGTTTTTTTGACCGCCTACGCCATCTGGCTTGCGCGCCTCACAGGCGAATCCAACCTCGTCATCGGCACACCCGTAGCAAATCGCGAACACCCCTCCATCCATTCCTTAATCGGATTCTTCGTCAACACGCTTGCACTTCACTTGAAAATAAGCCCATCCACATCGTTTGAACAACTGCTGCAATCCACACGGGAAACAGTCCTTCATGGATTTGAACATCAGGATTACCCTTTTGAGCGACTCGTGGATGATTTGAAATTGGAACGCAATCCAGGCCATTCACCTGTTTTTCAGACCATGCTCGTCCATCGGGAAGCGAAAACACCATTGCCCACCTTGCACGGCCTGCAGGTTACCCCGGAACCACTCGGTGATGAAGTAGCAAAGTTTGACCTGACCTTGCTCACGGAAGAGTGCGAATCAGGAATGATCTATTGTTTTGAATACAACACGGATATTTTCGCCCCCGCGACGATTGATCGCTTTCTCGATTCATGGGAAGCCCTTCTTTCCGCCCTGAGCGCAAACCCTCGACTTCCCATCTCACGCCTTCCCCTTATCCCACCTGAAAAAGCCGCCCTGTTTCTCAACGATTTTCAAACCCCTTCCGTAAGCGATGAAGTCGGCACCATGCACGGTTTGCTGGAGCGCCAAGCCCAACAGTCACCCCACGCCATAGCCATCGAACACGGCTCTCTTTCCATCTCCTATCAAGAACTTCACTCCCGCGCCAATCAATGGGCGCACATGTTGATTCGAAAAAAACTTCCTCCCGAAGGACGCGTCGGCATCTGCCTCTCAAAATCGGTCGATATGGTCGCCGCGATTTTCGGCATCCTCAAGGTCGGCGGAACCTACGTGCCGCTCGACCCGGCAAACCCGGCAGATCGCCTCTCCTGGATTTTAAGTGATTGCTGCGCAGACTACGTCATCACCAGCGAAAAAGACTCGCATGTGCTGCACAGCGTCGACCCACGCCACATCCTTTCCCTGGAAAAACTCAAGGATGAATTGGAATCCCAACCTGACAGCAATCCCCCACTCCATGTTTCACCTTATCAACTCGCCTACATCATCTACACCTCCGGATCGACCGGACGCCCCAAGGGAGCCATGCTCGAACACGCAGGAGTCTGGCACCTGGCCCATAGCGAAGCTGATCGATATGGAATGACCTCCTGCGACCGCATTCTTCAATTGGCCACCATTTCCTTCGACGCATCCGTTTCGGAAATGATCAATGCCTTCGCCAACGGAGGTACTCTGATCCTCCCCGATTATGAACAAACCCTGCCTGGTCCCGGATTCATGGATCTCATCCAAAAACAACGCATCACGTGGGTGACCGTCCGCACAAGTTTCATGGCCAGCATGGAACCCATTTCCCTTCCATCCCTCACCACGCTTCTTTTTGCAGGCGAATCCGCCATGCCCGAGCTTTGTCGAAAATGGCATGCACCACATCGCACGATATTCAATGCCTACGGACCGACAGAGGCGACCGTTTGTGTTTCAGCCTTCAAAATGGAATCCAATTTTAACAAATCATCCGTTCCGATTGGCAAACCATTGGCCGGAGATCGCTTCTATATTTTGGATGAAGGATTCAATCTACTCCCGATCGGAGTTGCCGGAGAACTATTCATCGGCGGAGATAAATTGAGCCGAGGTTATTGGCAGCAACCCGAATTAACAGCGGAAAAATTCCTCCCCGATCCTTTTTCCCAAAAACCCGGGGCGCGCATGTATCGCACAGGCGACATCGTGCGATGGCTTCCCAGCGGCGATGTGGAATACATTCAGCGCCGGGACTTTCAGGTGAAAATTCGAGGTTACCGCATCGAACTTGGGGAAATCGAAGCCGCACTTGGAAAAGTTCCGGGAGTCGGCAGCGCAGTCGCCATCACTCACAAGAATTCCCGGGGCGAGCAGGAAATCATTGCCTATGTTGTCGATCAAACCCATGGCGAACTTGACCCGGTTGCCATCCGGCGCGAAATCGAATCAATCCTCCCACGTTACATGATTCCCGCCGAGTTCATTCTGGTCAAAGAGCTTCCCCTCGCATCCTCTGGAAAAGTCGACCGGAAGAGATTGGCTCCGCCAACCGGCCATCGGGAAACACATACCATCATCCTTCCCCGGACACCTGAAGAACTTTCCATGGCCGCCATCTGGTCCGCCGTGCTGGATCAAGAATTGATCAGTGTTCGGGATGACTTTTTCTCGCTCGGGGGACATTCCCTCCTTGCCGTGAAACTTGCCGCAGAAATCGAAAAACGAATGAATGTTCGAATTCCCATTGCCGCCATCTTTTCCCATCCCACCATCGAAACCCTGACCCGTTACTGGCAGGAGCAAAATGCAACTTCATCTTCAGAATCCACTTCACTGATAGTTCCTATTCGCCAAACGGGAAACCAGTTCCCCATCTACTTCTTCCACCAAGCAGGTGGCTATGTCTTTTCCTACTTCAAACTGGCAGCCAAACTTTCCATTCAATCTCCTCTATTTGCGATTCAAGACGCGGGCTTGATCGACGGCATGGAAGCTCCTCTATCAATGGAAGGCATGGCCGCTCAATATGGTGTCGCCATCCTTGCCCACAGGCGGAATGACCGGAATCCCATCTTTCTTGCCGGTCACTCGCTCGGCGGCCTGCTCGCCCTCGAAACAACCCGATGGCTGGAAGCACAGAATCTACCTGTGCAAAAAATCCTCATGATCGACTCCCATCCACCCCTTGAAACTACGGAAGCAACATCAGTTGACTTTACGGGAGCGCTCCATTTTGCCGTTCATCAGGCAGCACATTATATGGGAGCAGCAATTCACTTGGAACGTCACGAATTGGAATCGATCGGCGACGAGTCCAAACAAATTCAGCATGCGGCAAAATGCATCGCAACAACCGGAGTGTTACAGCCGGACGATGCCAGCCGCTATTTGCAAACCCTCCTGAAAGTCTACCTGAAAAACATCCACGCCATCCAGAAATTCAAGCCCCAGGTTTTCCAAGGAAAAGTTCACCTCTGGGCAACAAAAAGCCTGAAAGAAATTTTCCCGCATGATTCCTTTTACGGCTGGAGCGGCATTCTCACTGGCGAATTGCAAATCGAAGACGCACCTGGCGACCATTTTTCCATACTGACAGATCCGGCGGTAACGACTTTGGCTGGAAGGATAGAGACTTTGTTGAATGAAACGCAGGAGATGAAATGGAATTAAGTCATGTAAACGCAATAGTCACCGGAGCTGCCGGGGGACTTGGACGCTGTTTCTGCCAGGAATTAATCCGAGCCGGCGCCCGCGTCGTCGGAGGAGATATCGATCGAGATGAACTTCAATCCCTTGGCGATGCGGCCCACGACCGTTTCCATGGACTCCACCTCAATGTCATGCAGGAAAAAAGCATCCAGGAATTTGTGGCGGCCGCCATCGCCCGAATGGGCACAGTCAACCTGCTGATCAACAATGCTGGCATCCTGCGAGATGGTCTCCTGGTCAAGCCGGAGGATGGATGGATTCGAAAACTTCCATCAGCTCAGTGGAAAGCCGTTTTAGACACCAACCTTTCCGGACCATTTTACATGGCAAGGGAAGTTGCCGCCCACATGGTGGAATGCAAAATCAAGCCAGCACTCTTAGTCAACATCTCCTCGGTAACGCGCTCCGGCAATCCCGGCCAATCCAACTACTCCGCCTCCAAGGCAGGACTGGATGCCGAGACTCGAACCTGGGCGCTGGAACTGGCCCCCTTCGGCATCCGCGTGGGAGGCATCGCCCCCGGCATCGTTCAAACCCCCATTCTGGGAAACATCTCTCCCGAACAACTGAAGGAACTGGCAGCGAGCACGCCCATTGGCCGGATCGGACAGCCATTTGAAATCTGGCAGGCACTCCGCTTCATTATCGAGTGCGAATTTTTCACAGGTCGCATCGTCGAAGTCGATGGCGGCGCCCACTTCTAGGAGCACGAGCATGGCAAAAGGCCTCTTCATGAATGTCTCGGCAGCGGGCCACGTCTACCCCACGTTCGGCATCGTGCGGGAACTCACACGCCGGGGCGACGAAATCACCTACATCGAAGCTCCCCCCTTTCAAAAAGAAATCGGATCATTCGGAGCCTCCTTTATTCCCTACCCGGACATCGCCCCCTATCCCGGGCCAAGTTCACAAAATCAATTCCTTCTGCCAGCCGTCCTCACATGGTGCGCACGGGAATGGATTCCAAAACTATTGGAACCCATCCGGAAATTACGTCCAAATTACATCGTTCACGACTCCCTTTGTCTCTGGGGAAGAATCCTCGCCCAGCGACTGAAAATCCCGGCAGCCTGCTCCACCGTCACGGCAGGCTTCACCCAAAAAAGCTTCACCCAATGCCCACGACTGAAAAAAATCCGGCGCAACCTTTATTGCGACGCGCATTCGGGAATCAAACTCTTCCGCAAATGGCGACATGAAATTGAGCGGACTTGGAACGTGAACAAAATCGGCTTTGTCGACACCTTTACCAATCACCAACCCGTCACGCTGGTCTACCACCCCCCCGAACTTCAACCCTATGTGGAATGCTTTGATGATCGCTTCCACTTTGTTGGTCCGTGCGATCTGACGCGCGCACGGGAAACCGATTTCCCCTGGAACTGGTTGGATGAACGCCCCCTGGTACTTGTTTCATTTGGGACAATTCACGATCCCGGCATTTCCTTTTTTCAAGCATGCGCCGAAGCGGCACGAGGAGAAAACTTTCAAATGGTCATGGCACTTGGTCCGGGCACAGGCCGGGATGCGCTTCCTCATGCACCGGATAATGTTTTGATCCGTCAGAGCGGGACGCTTCCCCAACTGGAATTACTCCAGCGCGCTCAACTCTTTATCATGCACGGTGCAGGCGGAGGACTGCGAGAGAGCGCACTACATGCCGTTCCAATGCTCGCCGTGCCTCAAACGTACGAGCAGGAAATCTTCTCCGCACAAATGTGCCAGCAGGGCGTGGGGTTGATGCACCACGATTCAGAAATTTCCTCCGACCGCCTGAAGATATCCATCCTCCAAATCCTTGGCGATCCATCCTTTCAAAAAAAGGCGGCTCGACTCCGTGATGCTTGTCAGAAAGCTGGCGGCGTCACCGCTGCCGTCGACGCCATACAATCCCTCCTCAACCAGCATCGTTAAAAAAGCCGTTGCATCACGCAAAACGCTCGACCAGATAATCCTCGGGATAAATCAGGTGAACCGTGTGAGCGGATTCATATTTTTCCAACTGCTGTTGAAGAAGAAAGCTGCACATCTCAAGAGCCCGCCGATGAGCATCCTTCTCATCCCGTTTCTGGTAACGCAGAATCCATTCGGCCAGGCTTTCGTTGGTCTGCCGCACGCTTATTTTGAAAGTCCCCTTGTCACTCCGCATGAAGAGAGCAGGAGCGTGCGAAACGCGATCAAAAAAACGGTACCTACCCGCAGTCGCCAAATCCAGTCCCCGATAAGTAACACGCGGGTAGGCTGTGTGAAGTTGCTCCATGAGAACTTGATCCACCAAGCTATCCAATGTCCACGTCGATCCTTCCATATGCGCGGTTAGTTTTTCCAAGGCAGCCCCCGAGATGGAAATATTCAAATGATTGGTAAGATGCACAGCCCGCTCTGCCGCCGCGTTTGATGGTAACCGTAAAGGCGTATGCGTTTCCTGCGACTCTGTTTTTTCCACTGAAACATCGGTCTGCGCTTTCCCCTTGGTCGAAGCCTTCGCCAAATGACGCGGTGATGCAGGTGACTCCACCTTTTCTTTGAACGTGCCTTGCGTGCGTTGTTTTTCCTCCAGTACAACCTGACTGCGAAGTTTTTTAAGTTTTTCGAGCGAATTGGATTTTTTTATGTTCATTTGAGAATCTCCAGGGCGAGGTTAAGAACCAGTTCCCGATGCGAAGAAGGAACGGTTGAAAAACGTGAAACTTGCATCATCTCATACGGAGCGGCCAGCGGGAGGGAATTTTTCAATGCAGGAAGCCCCAGCTCGACAGCCAGTTCAGATTCATCCTGCTTGCCGACAACCGTACCGACCCTCACCTTGTTAAAGAGAATTGCCGCCTTTGCCTTTGGTTTTTTGAACCGCTTGACCATTTCCACCATCGGAACACTGGCATGAGTGCTGAAAAGGCTTTTCTCCGATACAATAATGAGTCGGTCACTTTTTTCTATGATGGGACGAATTTTATCAACCGATGCAGCATCAGCAAGATCGAGCCGTCCCGGCGTATCGCAAATCACCACCTCGGGCTTGGTGATTTCTCCCACAGCGGGAATTTGTCCCACGCTCTTGGACCAAAAACTCAGCGACCCCTGCGGATCACAATCATCCAGCGCCACTCCATAACCCGCCTGATGGAGCGCCGAAGCAATGAGGATCGAGGCCGTCGATTTCCCGACCCCTCCCTTTTGATTGAGAAAGCTGATAATCATCAATGCAACCCCTTGATAAGGGGTTCCAGAGTCGTCTCCATAACATGCAATATCTCTTTCCGCCTCTCATGAAGAAAGAAATGTCCACCGTCGAAAAGGTGGCACAAATAACCGCCTGTTGTATGCCCCCGCCACTCTTCCAGCTTACCCGGCTCGACAAGCGCATCCTGACGTCCACCAAAAACCGTGATCCCGCACGCTAACGGAGCCTCGTCCACATAACGATAACTGCCAAGCAATTCAAAATCCCCCTTCAAAGCAGGCAACACCAACTCCAATAACTCCCGGTGTTCCAGAACCGCCTTGGGGAGACTGTTGTACCTCTTCACGATCGCCTCCACAAACTGGTCGTCCGGCAACTGATGCAAAGCGTCAAGATGACTCCTCGACTGCGGAGCCTCGCTGCCCGACATGAAGAGATGTATCGGCTCCGGCTTCCCTCGCCGACGCAATTCCCTTGTCAACTCAAACGCCAGCAACGTCCCCATGCTGTGACCAAAAAACGCGAATGGCGTATCACCAAAACACGGCTCCAATCCGTTCAACAAAGCAGGCACAGCCGTCTGTACGCTTTTCAACAACGGCTCGGCAATGCGCGTCTCCCGCCCCGGCAACTGCACCAACAAAAGATCAAGCTTCCCTCCACCTGCCTCGCGGGCCAGTTGCGACATCGCGGAAGCTCCCGCCCCGGCATACGGAAAGCAAAAAACTTTCACCCCACCGTGCGGCTGGGATGCCGGACGGGAAATCCAAGGGGATTGGGGCTTGGCAATCATGCCACAGGAGGGCTATCCATTGCCTTTCGCAAGCTCAGCGGTCGCATATCCGTCCACACCTGTTTGATATGGGCCAGACATTCCTCCTTGCTCCCCTGCGTCCCCTCAGCCCGCCAACCATTCGGAATTTCCTTATAGTCCGGCCATAGTGAATACTGCTCTTCGTGGTTGATCACCACCTGATAACGCTCCTGTGGAGCCGATGAAGAATCCGTCGCCATGGCAGAAGAATAGAGCCACTCTCATCTCTCGTCAAAGCCCGAAAAACAATTCCTTTAAATCTAGCACTTTTTACAAGGAACGCACATCCTATCCAACGTGAAAAAGCTGCTCGTCACCGGCTCATCCGGCCTGATTGGTTCCGAAGTCTGCGCCCACTTTGCCCAGGAAGGATATGACATCCATGGAGTGGATAACAATCAA
>Ga0187810_10000196_pt1 | contig 27627 bp, 31 predicted proteins | sample NC_wetland_sal_i_9_FD_132963 | JGI IMG/M metagenome (GOLD analysis project Ga0187810, IMG submission 132963) | Wetland sediment microbial communities from Neuse River Estuary, North Carolina, USA - ASW_5 | ecosystem: Environmental > Aquatic > Freshwater > Wetlands > Sediment | place: USA: North...
CTCTGTCCTTTTTCGATACGCTCCGCTCGAAGGCACGCGAAAATGTTCAATGATATTCGATGATTATCTCATGCCACCAAGCGGGACCGGTCCGAAAGAATTCGTCAGTCTAACGGAATCCGGTTTTTTGTTTTGTGGAGAGCCCCCGGCTGTCCACGCTACGGAGTTTCATGACGGGGGTAATAAAGCTTCTAACGCAACTGTCTACCGGTCAGGAATCAGATAGAAGCTCACTCGGACTTGGGGCGAAGTCCCATTGAGCGACAAAACCCCGTTCGTTCAAATATTCGGGCAGGATAAACCCGCGAGACATAGGGAAAATCCATCACCTCATCTGCCCTTCCCCAAAAACATTCCAGTCCACCTCCGGCTTCACCATCTTACTCATCCCATTCTCATACCGGTGAACGAGCTTGCGGTCTTCAAGATTCTGCAATGTCCTCGAAAGGGTGGACTTGGGGATACCGGTCCTCGCGCAGAGATCCGCCTGGTTCATCTCGCCATATTTCACGAGAGCCTCCATCACTTCCCGCTCATTGCCCTTCAGCAGGTTAAGAAGGCTGCCCGTTCCGTCGTGAATGGAATTTTCCCTTGCTACTTCAGGTACTGGATCGTGCCCGGGGTTCTGGACACCGGTCTGGATTTCCGGGATTGGTTTTGGGGAAGGAAGAGGAATCACCACACTGTCGCAATGCGATCGGGTGTCAATCCGGTAAAGAATAATCGTGATGGCACCAAGTAAAAATGCGGCAATGGCGATCGCTGCGCAATCCATGAGAGTATATACACCGGGGATTGCTGTCACGACGGAATCATTGCCCTCGACCACGACATTTATCGTTGTCGGGAGGAGAACGGTCGCAGCGAGAACAAAAACCGCCGCGACGAACACTATCATGAAAAATGTCGTTTTTTTATCGAGGTTCATTGTATCTTATTTCCGCAATAATAAATTGCAATGCTGACATGAATAACTTTCAGGTCGTTGAAGGCATCTGATCCCGGGGAAACAGCGGGCTTATCCGGATCACCTTTTCCTCCACGAGATCTACGTGGACAAAAAACGTTGCTTCATTCAGCGTTGTTGTTGAATTGACGGTCGTGAAGATGACCGAAGCGAGGGTTCCGTTCATGGGAATTCCTTCCGGATCCTTTGCCCGGAAAGTATCGAGCGGCTCAATAGCTACGTTATACATCCCGGCTCCAATGATATCCCTGACTCTCGCATCCGCAAGGGCGATCTTTTCTGCGAGTTTTCTCTGTTCTGCTGTTAAGGCCCCGGTTTCTGAGTCAGGATTATCCCCGGTAGTTTCTATTATTTCGATTTTTCCACCAGATGACAGCAGGATCGCACTCTGGTTATGGGCTACGATCTTTAGTTTTATGGTCGTTTTACTGGCATTTGAAAAGTCTACCGTTACAACGGGATGAGGCGACGTATCATTTTCCGTTACGATTTTTGGACTGGTATCCGATCCGGATTGCGTGTTCCGGACCAGCCAGATATCCTCGGTCCGCCCGTTCTCTCCGCCAACCGTAAACACAACGGCGAATGCCAGTGCCGTTCCCACCAGGACTAACACTACCGTCATGGCGATGAACTTTCGATCCATTTTAATTCTCATTCACTCACAACCATCATAAACACTATCCTGAAAAAAAAGAGGGATTTGATGTACAACGTCACATTTTTCCAAAGGAAAATTACAGGGCATTTCAGGTAAGGACGTAATTAATCGTCGCAGTGTTTGAGGACGGGTTCAGGATGGCGTATGTCCACTGGCTGCTCGTATAGGGAACAGACCCTGAGTAGGTTCCCGATCCGCCGGTCCTCCACACCACGTATGCCCACGAGGGATTGGCCATATCATAGATGCCCAGGTAAACGCCCTGGTTCGTGGGATTCCACGTGGCAGAAACGCTTGCCGGGTATCCGGCATTCAATGAGAATGGACCGTAGAGATCGGCATATCCGGGAGCTACGGATCCGGATACACTTTTTGAGGCGGGATCGTGAATAACACCGATCTTAATAGCATCAGGACCTGCCACAGCAAAGTGTCCGGTTCGTGTCTCATTGTTCACCACGTTGATATCGTCCACTTTGATCTTTATCATTTTGATAACCTGTCCATCGCTCGTCCTCGCGGTATCGGGACCGGTTTGCGTGATGGTTATTTTTTCAGGCTTTTCATTCGTGGCCAGGGCACTTACAACCCCGGTCATCAGCAGCGCAACAATAAGTATCGCTGCTGCTACTCCAATTTTTTTCATGTCTTCATCTCCCCGGTGTCGTTTTTCCCGACACCACATGCCCCGTGCGCTGAAACACCATGAGAATTTCACGTGGAATGAATCGTTCTGAAAAATGGAACTCAGTTCTGTAGAGCTGGACAGCATTTAAAAAACGTGTAATGGTAACGGGGGATTGAGAACTCGCAGGGGCCGGGACCGATAATTAAGAATCTCTTGCCACTATCGGTGACGCAGAAGTAATGATGTCGGGATTGCTTTCGGGTTCATGGCGGGTTTCCGAAGGGGTAAATGTCGGGCTGATGTCGGGATTGTCGGGATTCGTTTTCACAAGGACATACTCAGTAGCCCTGCCCTTTTTATCCCGTTTCAGGAAAATTCCTTTCGTGCAAAGATCATTCAGGTCCCGGAGAGCAGTCCGATCAATTGCCCCGGTAAGTTCCCGGTACGCTTTGTTCGTGATTACACCCCGCTCCCTTACATACTGCACAGCCTTCACCTGCCGGTCAGAAAGTCCCATCGCATGAAGCCTCTCATCAGTGAAGAGTGTCTTTGTGAAGGTCACGCTGAACCAGTCCGGATATGCAGAAAATTCCGGCTCGGGAATCCCGTGGTTCCGGCAGAGCGTAATCATGCGGCTCCTTTTAGTCAATCTTTTTTGCCAATCCTGATATTCTTCCACACCCTATACTGAGTCAGAAATAGATCCGTACACGCCCCGGACTCCATGAGAAGAAATAAAACCGGAATAGTGATTTGGGATAACTAGCTCGACATGAAAGAAGAAAAGGGGAAGATCTCATACCAAAGTAAGATTCGGACATGGCAGACCACATGAATATTCAGGAACTCGTTGACTCTCTGCGACGTAAGGATACCGAAGAGGAATGGTTTGAGTTCAAAGTCAATTCCGCCGAACCTCAAAAGATCGGGGAATACCTGTCTGCGCTGAGCAATTCAGCGGCTCTTTCTCACGAAGAGTATGGCTACCTCATCTACGGTCTGGACGATTCCCATCATGAGATCGTTGGCACCGGGTTTCAGCCAAAGAAAGCAAAAGGAAAAGGGAATGAGGACCTCGAACCCTGGCTGACCCGCCTTCTGGATCCCCGCGTTGATTGTACGATCGAAGAAGCGGAGATAAGCGGCGCCCGGGTCGTAGTTTTCCGGGTCGGGGCTGCTCGGGAACGCCCTGTCAGATTTTCCGGTGTTGCGCATATCCGCATCGGGTCCAACAATCACAAGCTTGCAGACTATCCGGAAAAAGAAATAAAACTGTGGAGTATCATTAATCCAGTTTGCTTTGAGGAGGGAATCGTGCTTTCCGGGCAATCAAGCGACGATGTCTTAACAAAGATCGATTATCCGAAATTCTTCGAACTCATGAAAATACCCCTGCCCGATAACCGGGCTGGGATACTCAGCAGGCTCGAGGATGAGAAAATCATCCAGAAAACGAAGGATCATTATTACTCGATCACAAATCTGGGTGCGATTCTCTTTGCAAAAAACCTCGAGGATTTTCCCACCCTTACCCGCAAGTCCCTCCGGATAGTTGTTTACGATGGCGACGGCCGCCTGAATGCCAAGAAGGAGCATGTCGTCAAGAGCGGTTATGCAACGTCGTTCGAATCAACTATCGACTGGATCTTTGATCAGGTACCTTCCAATGAGATCATCAAGGATGCATTACGTGTTGAGCGGAAGATGTATCCGAAGGTTGCTATCCGCGAAGTCGTCGCAAATGCTCTGATACACCAGGACTTTTCCATCACCGGTGCTGGCCCAATGGTCGAAATATTTTCGAAGAGGATGGAAATTTCAAATCCCGGAAAACCATTAATCAGCCCGGACCGGTTTATCGATCATCCTCCCCGGTCACGGAATGAAAAACTGGCATCGGTGATGCGACGTGTAAACATTTGCGAAGAACGGGGTAGTGGGATCGACCGGGCGATCGATTGCATCGAGATCTTTCAGCTACCTGCTCCGGAATTTCTTGAGGATCGCGATTTCATGCGCATCACGTTGTTCAGCCACCAGAACATCGGTGAGATGGGAAAAGCGGATAAGATCAGGGCCTGCTACCAGCATTGCTGCCTGAGGTGGGTATGCCGGGACTATATGACAAACGCAACTCTTCGGAAGCGGTTGGGAATCGACGACCTGAATTATCCCATGGCCTCACGGATTATCAAGGACACCATGGACCAGGGCTTGATCAGGCTGTATGATCCGGACAATAAATCGAACAGAACCCGGAAGTACATCCCGTTCTGGTCCTAATGGGGCGTAGTAAAATATCAGCGGCCAATGTAACTGGTATGTGCATATGCATAAAAAAGAAGGGCAGATTGCGGGGATTTTCTCGTTTCCTCTTCATCATGATGTAGTAGTTTATGTAACGGGCATGTAACTGTCCGGGGTAAGCCCATTCTGGCTGTGGGGCGAGAGCCCCGCCCGAGCGTCGAAATCCTCAAGCGACCCAGGAAGTTCATCGGCGGTGCACCCAGAAGGGACCCTCAAATCTCACCAGTCACCACATGGAATTTTTTTTCGTTTCTCTAACATCAAACGCAAAAAGGAATACGGAACAGCTCGAACCGGCAGGCAGGAACCAGGCATGGACCCCACGATTTTCTCTAACCGGAAAAAACCCGCCACCAGCCCCCGGAAAATCCTGCTGATCGGGACACTGGGGTCCGGGAAGACAACCGTTGCGGAGTCCCTGTCACGGGATACCGGTTTCCCGTACGCATCGATCGATGAATGCCGGATCCAGTATGGTGACGGTACCGCCTCCGGGGAAGATTGTGCATGGGACCATTTTCTTGAGGATTGCCGCAGGCCTGAACCGGGGATCCTGGAATTTTCCGGGGGCGGGCCACATGCTGAAGTGGTCCGGGATAACCTGCTTGATTCCACCATGCCGGTGTCAGTAATCTGGCTTGTGCTTCCGCTGGATACCTGCACAGCACGGGCCATGCATAGAGAGAAAAACGTTCCCTCGCCGTTTCCCTGGGGACCGGTTGAGTTTTCGGTTCCGGCAATTCATGACTCAATTGAATACAGCTGGCACTGCATCTGGGGCAGGGAACAGAGGTTTCATCCAGTCAGGCTGGAATTTGAAATTACAGATTCTGTTGCTGATATGTATTCTGTCGTCAGGGAGATCTGTTTGCACCTATGAGGGGACTGTCCTGGCCAGAATTACAGGAAGAACCGGGTCAGACCCCGAAACCATCCGAACCCAATAATACCCCATTTCTCATATCCGGTCGTCAGAACCACCTGTCCCCTAGATCCATCTGACTTTTGCCTCCCAAATACTGCTAATTATTACCTCACATTATCCGACGATAAAATCCTGAAAAACCCGGAATTATTCCGCATTTTTCGGGAATTATTACCTCCAGATTCGGAAAACAGGGTAATCGGGGCATGATACGGGCCCGGATTGGTAGTACTCTCCAGGAAGCCCTGAGCCCGGCAGAAATCTGATCGCGGGAATGTATACCGAAAAAAGAGCTCCGTTAGCAGTATATTTCAGCGATGGGTAAGCTTACGGATTCCTACCTGTATATAGGATACGTCAAGAAAAAAATTTATGAGACATTACAATATTACAGGATTTTAATCATCCCTCAATGAGCGGAGGTATGCAGCGGTTTTTTTGGCATCCTTTTTTTGATCTGTCGTAGGGGATTTTTCTCCCAAATATTGACCCCCGACTGTGGTGAAATGACTTTTATCTTTCTGCATATTTTTGCTTCTCCTTTTGGCAATGAATTTTATGGTGGATAGGATATTAAGCGCTATTGTATTTGATCAACGTTCAGGGCTAGCCTTCGCATCTTGCGCCAGAGCCCCGATGAGCGTTGAATCTCCGGGACGGTCTGGGCGCAAACCAAAACCTCTCATAAACCTGCGGCAGCCGTCTACCGGTAGATCCCCCAATCCAACCTCTTCCCAGCCCCGATTGCCCGTTCAGCCGGAAAATTGAGCCAATCCCGCAAAAACGTGAGTCAATTTTTAGGATCGCCTCATCCCATTCCCAGAATGGCCGGAAAGCACCGATGCCGAAAAAGAGCCTTTTTAGGTGTTTTTGAAGCGGGCGATCAGCTTCCGGATGCCCTGCAGAACGTAGAGAAGTCTTGCCGGAAGGATGTGAGCAGGGCTTAATGATGAAATTATCCAGATTGTTCATCCATTACAGGTTTTTGGAGGATCACGAAGAATTCAAAACCGGAAATGTCGGCCTGTCAAAATTTCCGGGATCAAAAACCGGTTCCATGAGTTCCTTGAGGTACGGCGTCTGGAGGCTGAGGTTTCCGGACTTGATCGTTCCGTAATATATGATGTAGAACGCAGGTGTTTTGCTGTCTGCGTATTCTATTGTGGTAAAATATCCGGCAGTGATATTATTCTCAAAACCCGTTGCATTTATTGTGGATGTCCGGGAAATCGGCTGATTGGAATTTCCCGGATACTCAAGCGTAAGACTTGTCGTTGACAGCCGGCCATAACGTTCCAGGTAAAAGGAATTGAGAACGCCTTTTTTATCAAGATAGAGATTTTTATCGGTGAAAAGCCATACGACAGTCAGGTACAGATCGTCAGAGCCTTCCCGGGTATGAAATACTGCACCAGTGTACGGCGAAAGATCCGGGAATATAAGAGGTTTCCCGTCGATAACATTACCCGATTTCCTGAATGTAGTTTCATGAAGTCCGTCGTTAATAATGACATTACCTGTATTCAGGAAACTATGGATCCTTACTTCCGTGGGAATGGGACCGCCAATAGGAAGGAAGAACATCGGGCCGATCAGGAATGCGATAGCAGCGAAGCAACAACAAAATCCTATAATGGCGATTAGCCATGTATTTCGTTGAAGCATAGTAAAAAAAAATAATTATGGTCTTACCCATGTCGCCATAATGTTATCCCAGCTTCCGTCTTTGAGCAGGTGTACATTTGATCCATCCCACGTATCGTGTATGGTTATGTAGTTGAAGGTACTTGAGACATATCCGGCGACTGCCACACTGTGGTCGCTGTATGCCCGGGTTCCTCCAACAGATATTCCACCGTTATGCATACTTAATACAAAGGGCCTTCCAGCATTAATTTCACTGACAAAGCCGCTCCAGCCCGGCAGATAATCGTTTGCAGCCGGTGATCTCTGGGTATAGGAATAAAACACGGTGTTAATTCCGTCATCAATGTCCCACGGCCACGTGGTTCCGGGTTGCGGCCAGTTTGACGTACCCATTGCATTAGCTAAAAGGGGGAATAACGTATCCCGGGCGGAGGGGAGTGCGGAATAGCCATGTGTCGACCAGTAACTGACAACCATGGATGATGCCATGGGAGAACATCCGGTGTGAGAACTATCCTGGATGAACAGTGGGACATCATAAATGTAATTCGAGGTACTTGCAGTCTGGATGCTGTTCATCAATGCGGTTCGCTGATCAGAATTTGTGCTGGAAAGGAGAGTCCTCTGTTTGTCCCATTGAGCCTTGATATCGGCTTTTTTGTCAGCCGGTATCTTCCCGGCTTGTTTATTATCCAGGGTGAACTGATCATTTGTTGACGTGTTTGATAAGTCTACAACCGCATCGGTGTGTTCATCCACAAATGTATCGGGTCCTTTATCGCCGTTTTTGTTAACCGTTGAATATTTCCGGTAATACGAGAGTACACCTAAATACACGGGTTTGGATTCAGAAATGGTAAGGCCTTTCCCCGAAGCAAAATTATTAACAGACCGTTCGGAATCCGGAGTCTTTGCAGAACTGTAACCCGGCAATTTTCCTTTTGAAATCTCAAGGACCGGAAATTTTTCGGTGGTTGCCGATACCAGGATGTACCCAGCATAATTTCCGTTTATTAAGATATCGTAAGCATACGCGGTTACCTGATCATTCAGGTCATAGTACGTTTTCGAAAGTCTTACCGTCGCACTCTCCCATCCGGCAAAATCCGGTGAAGCAGTCGCAAGATTTCTGGCGTTAAAAAGTGCGATTGACTGTGCTTGTTCCAAGCCCACCTGGTTTGAGGTTACGAGTTGATTGCTGCTACTTTGCTCATTCGCACTCACCATCGGTACTATCGCCATCGCTGCAAGCAGAAGGGCGAGCAGCATGACGCCAATTTTCAGTGTTTTCATGGTTTTTCCTCTTTTTTTGATACGCTCCGCTCGAAGGCATTCGAAAATGTTCAAGGATATTCGATGCTTATCTCATGCCGACAAGCGGGACCGGTCCGAAAGAATTCGTCAGTCTACCGGAGTCCGGATTTTTGTTTTGTGGAGAGCCCCCGGCTGTCCACGCTACGGAGTTTCATGACGGGGGTAATAAAGGTTCTAACGCAACTGTCTACCGGTCAGGAATCAGATAGAAGCTCACTCAGACCTGAGGCGAAGCCCCGACTGACGCGTCAAACCAAAATAAAATCCCAACACCTTTCATCTGCATATCCTTCGACAGAATCTCAGCAATCAGTAATATTCTCTAATGTTTCACACCATCACCCGAATATTTTTCATACCCCACCCCCAATATTCCGGGAACGATACAAAAGGCAGCAATAATGCAAAACAATACGGATCCATCAGAAGATGCCGATTCACCGGAATCCTTCAGTGACGATGAATTCTCCTGGACAATCGAATCCGGCACGACAGCGGTAAAACAGACCGACCGGCCGGTTTTTGTCTTCCGCGAGACCATGATCCCGCAGAAGATCCGCCCCTTCTTCTCCATAGAAGACCTGGGATCCGGCCAGAAGAGACGGATCAAACTCTGGTACAATGATACTCCCTTCGATGCCTTCATCGAAAAAACCAATCATCTCACACCCATGACCCGGATGATGTGGAAACCGGATTTCGCCGAAGTGCTCCGGGCGGAATATCCCCAGTGGTCGGAGTTTTTCAAGAAGACCCGTAAGGAAGCGGCGGATACCCCGGCGATCCGGTTCGTGCAAAGACGCGAGTTGAACCAGTACGACATAGAATTTGACGGCACTCCCTCAACATCGGTGGCAGCGGCAGCATCGGAATTTCACGTTCCGTTCAAACCCGGGGATGTCATCGACAACGACACCCTGGCAAAGATCTTCCGGTGCGGCCCGCAGGGAATAATGAGACGATCGCCCCGGACCAACAGTCTCGTCATTATCTCGGATCATACGAGCGCAATCTTCGAAGACAAGTGGGTGAACAATTTCTTCCACTATACCGGCACGGGGCTCCCGGCAGAACAGAGTCTCGCCAACCGGGAAAACAGGATACTCGCCGAATCAAAAACGAGCGGCGTCAGTCTCTATCTCTTCGAAGTGTACGATGAAGGGAAGTACGTGTATGACGGGGAGGCCGAACTCGCTGACCCGCCTTTCATCTCCCGGCAGGCGGACATCGAGAAGAATCTCCGGGATGTCTATATCTTCCCCCTGGCACTGAAAGGGCACAAGCGTCCCCCGGTCCCGAAAAAGGAAGTGCCGGGGATAAAAGAAGAGCACGGAGAGAGGAAAGTCCGGACGGTGGCATCTGAAGAATCTCCTTTCTCCGCACACGATCTGGAAATCCTCATCGGGTACGACTTCAACGACAAAAAAATCCTGGACGATGCCCGGACCAGAAGGGCATTCCAAAATGACGTTCAGTCTTCGGTTGACTTCATGGACCCTCTTGCAACCCTTGGCGATGCAGTCCTTGATCTTGTCGCTATTTACCTGCATTATGATGGAGAGACACAGACGAGTGGCGAGTTAACGAAGCAGAAAATTTCTGAAGTAAACCGGGAGCGGACCCGGGTTTTTGCAGAGAGGCATAATCTTCGTACATATATTCTCTGGGGAAAAGGTGAATCCCTGCAGGAAAGCTGGAAGAGTGATAAAGCGCTCGATGCCGTTACCGAAGCCCTGATCGGCGCAGTATTTCTCGATGCCCAGCGGAATGGGAAAAACGGCATGACCGTTGTGAAAGAGATGCTGGAACGAATGGATTTTTTCCTGCAATAATATTCAGATGAGCGCGAACCGGCCGGGGCGGCGTCCCATTGAACGTCAAACCCGGATAAAATCCGGAACTCAACAACCCGCACCAAAAATATTTTCAAACCGGCTACACGCAAAAAATCGTTACCATAAACGTTCCTCCCGGTCGTTCTCCGATGTAAATTTTTCCAAAACCGCCCTGTATTATAGTGTAGATCCGGACTTGCAAAAATACCTGTCACCGGTCTCAGACCCGTCCGGATCGCAAAACCTGTCATTTGGTTATCAATCTATTCGATCTCGTCGTAATTATCAAAAACATACCGATTCGATAATATTTATATGGTGTAAAAATAATTAAACACATAGATGTCTGACCCTGCGAGCATTCCCGAACTTGCCCAACTCCTCGGCTTCCTCGGAAATGAACAACGGCTCAACATTCTCAAAGCAATCATTCACAAAGAAAAATTTGCCCGGGAAATTTCAGAAGAACTCGGAATCTCGCGCCCGCTTGTGAACATTTACCTGAAACAATTTGAAAAGGCCGGGCTTGTTACCGGTTCCAACCATACTGCTGACGAGCCCCCTTACCTCAGGAGATATTACAGAGCGATGCCGTTTGAGCTGGTGCTGAACCTGGATCTTATTGGGAAACTGGGAGAGGAATAAATATGCATTTCAAAACAATCAGGGAATTTCATTGGATTACAAAGATCGTAATAATCCTCACAGGATTGCTGTTCGTGCTGCTTATTGCAGCAGCAGCAGCAGAAGTGTATTGGATGTCGAACCGGGACAACCAGGCCGTATTCAATTTCAGCCAGGGACTTGGCATGATGGTTCTTTCCCTCTCTTCGATTCTCATGCAGGCATTCCTGCTCATTCTTGCGGTCATAGCAATCTGGATGGCAGCTGCCCGGATCCGGATGTGGATGGAGAAGTATCTCGATGCGATGCTTGCCGCACAAAAGGCTGGAAAGGAAGAGACAGCAGCGGCTCTCTCAACCATGACCGGTAAGATGGAGGGGATGGAGAAAAAACTGGAAAAAATCGAGCGGATTCTTGAGAACGTTGCAGAATAATGGAATATGGATTGGATGTCGGGAGACACGGACGATTTCAAAAAATGGATCGAAAAAATAGCAGACACGTCAGATGAAAGAAAACGTGAGATTTCAGATCCCAAAAACGAGAACTTTCAACTGAGAATGTCCATAGAGGCAATGCAGAAAAAATGGAGAGAATCAAAACACATTCTTGAATCAGTAGCGGATCAACAAGTTTGCTCGTTATCTTGAAGTCATGCCACATTTTTGAATATTATTTTGAATTTACAAACAACTTCCAGGGTAAGCCCGCTCAAGGCCGGGGCGAGAGCCCCACCCGAACGTCAAACCCGGATAAATCCGGTACTCAACAACCCGCACCAAAAATATTTTCAAACCTGTCGCCCATTGAAAATGCAAAAGGAAATACGAGATAAACAACCGGCCGCCTTCGCCCGACCCGCACCCTGAAAGAGCGAACCGGAATGCATTTATTGATTTTGCATCAAAGCCAATGAGAGTAGTCCGGAATAAACCTGGTGGTCCATTTGAAAGAAAAACGCGTCCAATATTTTACCGATACTGAAGAAGAATTTGTCAGCTTACTCATCGAAATCGGCATAAGGAAAAATGTTGCAAAACTGCTGGTCTTTTTCGCAAACACACCGTCAGCGACCTCCCGTGAGATCGAGCGCGGGACCGACCTGCGCCAGCCCGAAGTCAGCATGGCCGTGAAGCAGCTTGCGGATAAGGGCTGGATCAAAGAACGGAACAACCATTCCGAGAATAAAGGCCGGCCGGAGAAAAACTATTCACTCGCGGTGCCGGTCGAAAAGATAATTGCCGCCATCGAAAAAGCAAAGAAAAACGAGATCCATAACCAGCTTGAACTCGTCCGGAAAATACGGAAATGCATCTGATCCTGCGGTGGACGATCCTACATCCGTTGTATCCGGAAATAAACCATATCACGATTATGCTCTCTCTTTTCGGCGCGCTCGCAAATCTCACAGGAGTTCGGGTTGTATATGGTCTCAGGAGAAAAAAGCCCGTTTTATCCGGACATGATTAAGACTTAAATGACAACCGTCACAGCAGGATGTACCGGGCCCTGCGCCGGTCGCCTTCGCGTTTTATCAGATCTTTTCCTGTCATGCCGGTCAGTTTTTTACGGGCTGCCTGCCGCAAAGTCCTGGACAGTTCAATGAGAAAAAAAGATTGTATGAAGATGTGCAACAGTCCTGCACTATACAAAAACCTTATTCCGGCTAAAACAGGATCAGCCGTAAAAAATCCGTAATTCTGCGTTACCGGAATTATAAACGGAAAAGATCAGGGGGCAATGAAGGGTTGCAATAGCAAAACAGGATCGCCCTCACTCCACCAGCCCGAGCCTCTTCAGCGCTTCATGGGCAGCCGCCTTCTGTGCCCTCGCATGGCTGCTTCCCGACCCGGATCCCCCGGGCACACTGTCGACAAATACCTGGAAATAAAAAACGTCGTGGTTATTCTCTCCCTTTTCCGTGCGCAAAGGCTTATACGCAGGCGTGTGGATCTTCTTCTGCTCGCAATAAACCTTGAGCAGCGAGATGTAATCTGTATCCGGATCGAACCGGTCGATGTGCTCTGCAAACATATGCCCGAACCAGGCAAGCGTTGCTTCGAACCCCTGCTCGAGGAAGTATTTCCCGATGTAGGCTTCCACGGCATCGGCATTTGATTTCTGGGGACCGTAATCGAACCGGGATTTGAAGGCGAATAGTTCCGTCCTGAACGCTTCCGGCAGCCGCTCAACCACCTCTTCAAGGTTGTCGTTTGACGTAAATCGCAGCATCGCCGTGAGTTTTCCCTCGGGATAGTCGGGATACTTCTGGTACAGGTACCGGGAGACCATGAGGTTTAAGACCCGGTCACCGAGAAATTCAAATCGCTGGTAAGGATTGGGTGGTTTTTGCGGGGAGGGCATGGGGAATTTTCCTCGAATAAATCATTGAATTTCACGGACATAAATGCATCACAAATGGATCCGACTTTCATCCGGGTTTAAGTCAAATTTACCAGAGCTGACATTGTCCGATTACGTCTTTTATGTTTTACATTGGTTTGCTCGGGTCGGGTAGGCACAGTCATGCCCCGGGGCGAAGCCGTCAGGGGTCAAACCAGAATATTAATTTCATCTTACCAACCCGGAATAATCGTATTCCGGTTAACCGGACTTAAAACCCGGTTAATCGCGTGTGACCCCGGCCACCCGGAGTTACCGGTAAACGAGGTACTGACATTTCCCAAAAAAAGCGACTCAGTGATTCTCCCAGACATTGTACGGCGTATTCATCTCGAGCGAGGCATAGATCTCGAACAGGGCCTGCTCGGCCGGGTCGATGATCTCGATGACCCGGACCTTCATTTTGGAGACCTCATCTTTTTTGGCAAAATAGTTCTTTGAAAATTCCTTGTCCATCTGGAGATCTTTACGGGATCTTCTCACGGTCTCCGTGTTTATGGTATTTTCTTTTGCCAGCATAAACGCAAAGCTGGCGGATTCATGCCCGGAACCCGGACGGCTGTGCATCTGCAGCCGTGCCCGCATATGATCTGACCGGCCGACATACAGGGGCTGGTCCTGCTCGTCAAAGAATACATAAACACCCTGGTTGGGGACCTTCCGGAACTGGTCTCTTGCAAGCGCCGGCGATTGCTTCAGCGCTTCAAGCCATCCTGGAAATTTACTGACCATCTCATCGAATTCTCCTTTCATGGTCTCACATCACCGCTCTGGAATGCGAATTGTTTTCCCGGATTATAAATTACCCGGTTTTTATTCAACCGGATCTATTCGTGCATGAATGCGCCATGACAACACGTAAGCATTCGGAGCATGTGCATACAGGTTATCGAGTGTAAGTTTCGGGCCCTGGACTGAATAATCAGGAAAAAAAGAAATCGATTTTCCACCATTGGTGGACAGCAGCATCTCATCCTGTATAGGTGAATGTTGCCCGGACGTTACAGTTCGCATCGATGTCATAGAACGTGTAGATATCGTCAGGCCCCCATGGGTTTGAATGCCCGAAATAACGTTCCGGTTGATTGTGTTCGGTTACATAGATCAGATTGACCTTCCATCCCGTGGCGGGTCGTATATGAACGGTCCATTCTGTTCCTGCATTAACCGGGACCGGATTCGTTGTCTCAACACCGGGGTACACAACCGAGTAGACAGTTCCTCCGCTGACCTGGGGGCCGTGTGTCACATAGTACGTGGTTGCCGATGCCGGCAGAATAATCGCAGGTACGATCAACGTGCAGACGAGAAGCAGTGCAATATAGTGCGATGCGGGTCGCGTTTTGAGCGGTTCTTTCAATTCAATTCCCTCCTTTTAGTTTTAAGGTCTTTGGAGACTTTTAAGGAAAAAGCCCCTCGATCCCTTAACGTCTCAGAAACAGAATTGTTCAATTATACTAACAGAATAACCCCCTTCTGAAACAATAGTGAAATTAATTTAGATATTAATAAATATTTTGGAAATTATACGTTATAGTATTTTAATGTAATGGAAATTTTTTAATAGTATTACATTTTTTTAATGCCATTGAAATTTTTTAACAGCATTAAAATTTTTAGAAACGATGGGAGTTTTAAAAAAAATTCGATTTTGAATGAATTTACAAAACGAAGTAGTTTGGCGATCCCATTAAAAAATTTTAATCCGGTTGTAATATTTTACAGGATTTGAAATATTTCATTGGAAAATTCGTTTTTTTATGTGTCACCACTTAGCGCACCAACCCTGAAACTCCTGAATTCGGCATCCCTTGTCGGGTTCTCCGGCGGATTGAGATTGTATCTTGCATTTCTTCTCGCCAATATCGCACCGGATCTCCTTCTTGTTGTCGCAGCGTCGTTCATTATCTACGCGACCTATACGCTCGACCGGTCGCTCGACAACAAGGAGGATGAAATAAATCACCAGGAATTCACCGGTGCCAGTAAGAAAACCGGCCTTGCGGTCAGTGGCATCGCTATCCTGATCGGCATCATCATCTTCTTCTCAAAATTCCAGTTTTCCCCGCCACTGTTCCCGTTTGTCGTGGGGATCCTCTACTCACGCGGTTTGTCTTTTGGTAAAAAAGAGATCAAACTCAAAGGCGGGTCCGGCATCAAGAATATCGTTATCGGCATAACATGGGGCGGGACGATCGGCCTTGTGATCGCGTCTACAGGATATGTTTTTGCCGCAACGGCGTTATGCCTCTATTTTGGCCTGAAACTTTTCATCAATTCTACTATCTATGATCTCAAAGATGTGAAAGGGGATCTCGCTGCCGGAATAAAGACACTGCCGGTCGTGCTTGGCGAACAGAAACTAAAGTATCTCCTGTTCTCGCTCTGTATAATCCAGCATGGGGTACTTCTTCTCGCAATGGGAGCGGGCATTATTGCACATAGGGAAATTTTCTTCCTGTACAGTATTTTCGTAACGGGAACCGTTATTCTCTGTTACACCCCTGCCTTTGAATCGGGCAGTTCATGGTTCCAGCGAAAATTCCGGGTGTTTATGATTGACGGGGAATCGATGCTCCTCGTTATCCTCAGTATACTCCTTCCTTATTGACAGGAAGTGAAAGCTTAAGGTAGTGGGAAAAAAGGTCCTCCCCCCATCTTACCGCTGAGGGATCAGTACTGACAAGATCTTTCTTCGAATCAAATATCCCGTTCTTCGTAAACATACCGATGCAGAAGTAACTGTCCGTCACGATATATGCAAATTTAACATGGTCTTCACAGATCGAAAGATGTGCATTTTTAAACTGGAGGCCTTCAATGAGAAGATCGTAGTATTCTTTTTTTATTTTATCGTAGGCCGTTTTCGTGAGGATCAATCGTACTTCACGTCCTTCTTTTGCGACCGCGAGAAAGAACCGGGGGTATATCGGATGGACGATCGGCGATAAGCCGGCAACCCGTTTCGATTTGAGTATCATTTCGAGGAACTGGGTATGAGGCTCGAAACTCTCTTCCATACCGGCCTCAACGATCTGCGGATTTTTTATATCCCCGAGCCTTGCGAGCAGTTCAACAGGGAGCGCTTCAAAATCATGCTCCTGCCAGAATTTTTTTTGTTTACCAATCACCGTGAGTGTTTTATCGAATGGTTCAAGATGAGAAGCTACAAGTCGCCCTATATCGGTAAGCGCAAACGTCTTTCCCTCTTTCACAACCAACCCTTCATCTTCAAGGATCTTGATTTGCGGGAGCATTCCTGACGCAGTAACATTTAACTGAGTTTTGATCTCTTCCCATGGATGAGGACCTTCGCGCAATAAAATAAGAAGATTCTTTCTCTTCTCGGAAGTTGTAACAATTCCCATGAGGTCTGACATATAATAGTATCAATATTTTGAATGATTTTTGTACTAGTTAAGGTTTTTTGTTATATTTTTTTCACATAAATGGAGATTTAATATTTTTTCGGACAAAACGCATTCATTTCCAACAAGATCCGGTTTGTAATTATTCACAGAGACCGTGCGTACTTAACAAACAGAATTCCCTTAAAATTTCCCTATAAAATCCAAAATTTTGCGATATTGGGGGTAGACAAAATCCTGTTATACCTGAAATTCACCCGGACCATTTTTCTCCCATAATTTTATATTGTAAATGTTCATACATTTACAAAAGCAGACCCGACCGGATCGGGAAATAATTGCTTTATTCGCTCCGGGTGTGAAAAACGGGGCGGAATCGCATTCCGTATACTAAAAGTGGGAGTGCAAATCTCGAAATTGAAGAGAACGGGGATTATTGGATGATACAGTTTGAACACCTGACAAAAGACTACAATGGGATTCTTGCGGTGAACGATCTCACGACAGAGATCCCAACCGGCGAAATATTCGGGCTTCTTGGGCCCAATGGTTCCGGAAAAAGTACCACGATCCTGATGCTGATTGGTCTTATCGAACCAACGGCGGGATCCTGTCGCATAGATGGCATCGAAGTTGCGAAAAATCCGATCAAGGTCAAGCAGCATATTGGTTATATGCCGGAAGATGTGGGGTTCTACCAATCCCTCTCCGCTGAGGAGAACCTGATGTATTTTGCACGACTTTTCCGGATGGAACAGCGTGAGTACCGGAAACGCATCCCGGATCTTATCTCGCTCGTAGGACTTGACGGTGTTTCTAAACAGGTCGGCGGATATTCAAAAGGCATGCGACAGAGGCTCGGCCTTGCAAACGCGCTTCTGAATGATCCCTCCGTCATCATTCTTGACGAACCAACCGCGAACCTCGACCCGCAGGGTGTAAACGATTACCGCAGGATAATTTCCGGTGTCGCAAAAGAGGGAAAAACCGTGCTCGTCTCCTCGCATATCCTTTCAGAAGTGAGCCGGGTCTGTACGTCAATCGGGCTCCTTTCGAAAGGACAGATGATTGCGCAGGGAAAATGGGAAGACCTGAGCCGACAGCTCATGGTCCAGGACACGGCACGGGTGACCTTTTACATTGAGACCCGGGATCCAATGCCGGAATTCTCCCACCCTGATATTATTTCCGCATCATATTCGGAAGACCGCAGGAGCGCCACACTGGCAGCTCACAGCGATATCAGTGATGCGGTTATCGATGCATGCTCGACAGCCGGTGTCAGGCTGCATGGGATCCGGCGGGAAGGGACCTCGCTTGAGGACCTCTTCTTTTCTTATTACCAGGCTACGGGAGTGCCGGGAAATGGCTGAATCGGGACTCGTCGCTATCGCAAAAAAAGAGTTCTTCGATCATCTCCGGAGCCGGAAGTTCCTCGTGATCCTCGGGATACTGCTCATTGTCGTAATCGTAGGGATCCTCAATGGGGTCTCGGATTACCACGCAAAAGTACAGGAGTACAACAGCCTGCAGCAACTGGTTCCACCGTCATCCGAATATTACTCCATATTACCCGAACAGATGAAGTTGCCACCCACCGTTCTTATTATTTTTTACCGGATGAGTACGCTCTTTACGGTGATCGGCGGGATTCTCGGGATCGCGATGGGTTTCGATCTTATCACCAAGGAAAAAGAGAGCAGATCGCTGAAGATTCTGCTGGCGCACCCGGTATACCGCGATGAGGTGATCAATGGGAAAGCCCTTGGCGGTGCTGCCGCGATTGCCCTTGCACTCGGAATCGTACTTATCCTGTCGATGGCTACGCTTCTTATCATCGGTATCGTGCCGACGGGTTCGGAATTTTTGTTAATCCTGTTTTTTTCTGCCGTTACATTCCTGTTCATATTCACGTACTTCGCTATCGGCCTCCTGATGTCAACGGTATGCGAGGAGAGTGGAAAATCGCTGATCTATACGTTGATCGTTTTTATGATCCTTGGATCGCTTCTCCCGACCGTGGTAAGTTCTCCCTTCGTAACGGATTCAATCATCGGCCCGATGCCGGAGATGCCGCAGGTCCTCACGGATCAGATGATGACCTGGACAGACAAGGCAAACCAGACTCAGGACGCAGCGGTAGTGAAAAACCAAAACCATGATGCGTGGGACAACTACGACCGGCAGATCCGGGAGCACGGGGACCGGCAGGTGCAGCTCAGGGATATCCAGTATCTTTTCTCACCGGATAAAAATTACGAGAAGATCACGACCGTTCTCACGAGCCCGAGCATGACCCGCTACCTGCTCTATGCTACAACCGTGGAAGGCCCGGTTCAACGTATCGATAACGAGGGGAGAGATATGTCAGTTTTTATTCTGTACCTGCCAAAGATAACCTTTGATTTTTCGGGAATACTCGCGTTAATCTGGGGAAATGTTGTCGCACTTCTTGTTCTCCCATCCGTCTTCTTCGGGGTTGCGTATGTCCGGTTCATGAGGATGGATATCCGGTGAGGTGAAGATCAAATGTTAAGAAAGTTTTACCGTTATGATAAAAAGGGATGCGGGGATGGTATCGGTTACACCCTGTTCGCCAAAGGAGAAACTAACCGAAAGGAGGGGATCCAAAATGGCTGATTCAGGTCTTTTGACAATCGCGTACAAAGAGTTCTTCGATCATCTCCGGAGCCGGCGGTTCCTGCTCATCCTCGGGATCCTGCTTGTCATTGCAATGGTCGGGATCATGAACGGCGTTTCGGATTACCGTACCTCAGTGCAATCCTACAATTCACTGCAACAGATCCTTCCGCAGGCTCACGAGACTGCATCGTTCGTGGACCAGTACCTGAAAGTAAAACCATCCGTCCTCCAGGTCTTTTACCAGATGAGTACGCTCTTTACGATTGTCGGGGGTTTTCTCGGGATTGCCATGGGTTTTGATCTCGTCACGAAAGAGAAAGAGAGCAAATCGCTGAAGATCCTGCTCGCACACCCGGTATACCGGGACGAGGTGATCAACGGGAAAGCACTTGGCGCTGTCGGGGCGATCGTCCTCGCACTTGGAATTATCCTTTTCGTCTCGCTCGCAATCCTGCTTGTCTTTGGAATCGTGCCGGATGGATCTGAACTGCTCCTGATCCTGTTTTTCTGTGCGATGACATTCCTGTTCATCTTCTCCTACTTTGCCATAGGCCTTCTCATGTCGGCCTTATGTGAAGACAGCGGTAAATCGCTGGTCTATACCCTGATCATCTTCGTCATTCTCGGTACGTTTATTCCCGCAGTCGTGAGTTCCCCTATTGTAATGAACCAGGTCATCGGCCCTATGCCGGAATTACCCAAAATCGTTGCCGATCCGGCTATGAAAGACCAGAATCGTGACGCACTCGATCGTTACGACCAGCAGACACAGGAATACGGGGAGAAGCAGATGAAGGTGATAGATCTGCAATACCTCTTCTCCCCGACCCAGAACTACGCGAAGATAACGACCGTCCTCATGAGTCCTAAAATGACGAGCGGGATGCTGTATGGGAGTATGGGGATGGGTCCATCAGGAAGTCTCAACGATACGGCTCCGGATGTTTCTGTCGGTGTCACGTACATGAAACGGATGGACCTTGATTTCTCCGGGATGCTCACCCTGATTTTTGGGAATATTATCGCGCTCTTGGTTCTCCCCTCGGTTTTCTTCGGGCTCGCGTATGTCAGTTTCATGAGAATGGATGTCCGGTGAGGCTATCGTGAACCCGCATGCAAAAAAAATCCCCCTTACGATCTTGGCAATTCTCTCCGCACTAGGGGTAATGGCAATTTTCCTCGTATATCCGGTTCAAGCGATGGACTCTTCCCAGGATACCTACCTCCGGATCCAGTGCGATGTTCCCGGGAAAGTAATCGAAGCGGGTGAGACGGTAAATTTCGATCTTTCCGTGATAAACTACGGAACGGATAGTTACCGCAAGATGTGGATTGAGACTTTTGAAGGGCAACGGCTGAACTGGAAGATGCGGTTTATGGATGGTCAGGACGAAATCAGCCGTTTATCCCTCCAGAACGGTGAGGTCAAGAATATTACATTCGTTGTCGACACCAGTTCGGACACACCAGTCGGTGATTACACGATACGGATCCACATAGGAGACGCATGGTACTGGATATATATCACGATCTCCAAATGCCATGCCGGCGAAAAAGGTTCGCTTGAACTGAACGTTGTCGACAAGGATGGCGAGAAAGTCAAGGGTGCTACAATAGAGATGGTCTCGCAGGAAACCGGCCTGGTATCGGACCGGTTGATGAGCGCTGCCGATGGGAGTGTCTCGACACTGATTGAAGACGGGACCTACACGATCAGGATCTCAAAACCCGGCTATAAACCCTATGAGAAAAAGGATGTCATACTCAAAGGCGGCATTACGACAAAAGCGGGCACCATCATGCTCGAAAAATCGCTTTTTGCAGCCGATTTCTCGGTAAAATCCCCGGCTATCACGACAACGGTCGGGAAGAATCCCAGTTACGAGGCAAGTATAAAAAATATCGGGAAAAGCGATGATACGTTCCGGCTTGCATCGCAAAATACTCCCGAGGGTTGGTACGTGCGGTTCCGCGAAGACGCTGAAGCAGGCTCAGATATATCGGAAATTTTCCTGAAATCCGGCGATGATAAAACGTTGGTCATTGAAGCGATACCACCCTATGGCGTCCAGGTCGGCGATTATAATTTTTCCATAACTGCAGAATCATCCGATACCGTATACTCCGAGAATCTCTCGGTTAAGATACGCGGCGACTACCAGATGAAACTCTACTCTGAAAAATACCAGTATGATGTCAATAAAGGTGAAGTGCTTACACTGCCGGTAACCGTTTCGAACAGCGGGAACGCGGGCGCCCTGACCAATGTTAAAATTGACGTATCAGCACCAGATGGCTGGAAGGCAGAGATCTCGCCAAAGACGATTGCAAGTATCCAGCCGGATGAGAAGGTTGCAGTCTCGCTCCGGATTACTCCGCCGGCAAATATCGTGGCCAGCGAATATAAGATCACCGTCACGGTTATCTCGGACCAGACCGAGAAGAGCGATGATTACCACGTTGTTGTAAACGAACAGTCGTTCATCGCGGTGTTTGGAGTACTGATTCTCGGGTTTGTCGTTGGCGGGGTGTATTACATGTTCCGGAAGTACAAGCGGAGATGATGGCGTGATGAAGTCATGTATTCTGATCGTATTCATGATAATCTTGGTATCATTTGCCGGCTGCACCGGACAAAGTACACCGGTACCCCCAGCACAAGTACCGCAGGCGATTTCCACGGGTAGTACGACAGCTGCGATGCCGGGGGTGATCACGATCCGGCAAACGGTTTCAACCCGGGCGCCGGAAACAACAATGAACCAGGTACCGGCAAGAATTTTCAACGGGGATTACCAGTGGGTCGAATACCGGAAAAATATTACACAAACCCTTCCACCTAATCCCCGCTACCAATGGGAGGAGACTGAACGACTTGAAGTTTCCAACAGTTCCTTCAATGGTATCCCGGCAATTCGAAATAAAATAACCACTACACTGGATTATGGGGAATGGGTTGGTCTCGCCGAAATGAAAACGAAAGATGGGTGGATTATCGTTGGCGATTATTATTACGACGCATCTTCGGGTAAATTCCTCGGCGGAGCAGAGACTAATACGATAAAAGGGGAAGTGAAACCCGCAACGAGTTATCCGGTGTACCAGCGTAATCGGGAGGATGCACCCTGGCATGAGATGGGGATCATGCCTTTTGGTGAGATGAATATCACACTTGCCTATTCAGGAGCAGAATCCATAACCGTTCCGGCAGGAACTTATCCAGATGCCCGGAAATATTCCGGAAGTTTCCGGGATGGGACTCCGATTACGTTCCGGGTCGCTCCAGGTTTCCCTGTACCGGTCCAGTACCAGTTTCCCAATAAAGATCTGGACGGAATAAATCCTTTCGAGTCGTTTGAACTGAAAGGTTGGGGATAACCCGGATTCTATTCTCCAAAATAGTTTTATATTGTAAATGTGCATACATTTACTCATGTTTCTGCCCATGAACGATAAGCAGTTCACTTTCTGGGTAATGCGTCGCAGCGGTACTCCTAATGTCGCCATCGCCAACCAGGTCGGGATCACCCGGCAAGCAGTGTCCCAGGCGCTCCTGGTTATCGATGAAAAGATCGAATCGGCTCTCCGGGAGATGGCGCAGTCAAACCAGATCGCGATCGAAAAGATCAGCCCGGAGCGTGGAGTCGTGATCGGCCGCTCAATCCCATTCCAGACCGGGGCTATCATCTTCATCTCGGAAAAGCATGGGATCCAGGTATGGTACGAGCATGAAGGCAAATGCGATACCTGCCAGCGATACACCGAATGCATCGAACTGCTCTGGGACTACGCGACCGAGCTGGGAATAAAACTCGAGAAAACAGCCGACCCGACAAAAATGGCAGAAGAGTTGTGTACGAAAATAAAGGCGATGGTATGAGCGTGACAAGTGTATCTGAAGCAATCCGCAAAGGTATCGGCTGGTGCCCGATGACGCCTGCAACCAGCACCGCGTTGACGATGATAACAAACTCCTGTGATACTGAAACTAACCGGGAACCCGGTGGCGCCGGGAGATCCGGGCAGATCGACCGGGGGATACGTTTCACGGTGGGAAGTTTCAAAATCCTCAACGAGAACCGGCAGCTGCTCTGGTTCTCGTTCCTCACCGGTCTCGTGATGCTGTTTGTATTTTGCGCAGCATTCGTTCTCCATGTCTTCGGAATGTATCCGTACCCGCCCATGGAGTATCCTGTCAGGCTTGCCCTGATTTTTTCCATTCTCACCATCGCACTGTTCTCCCTGAATTCACTGGTCGCGGGCCTGATGGCAAGCGTCTTCCCGATATTATCCGGCCGAAACGGTTCCATCCGTGAAACGTTATCGGGCGTGCGGCGCTGCCTGAAGACAATCGCGCTTTTATCCGTAGTCCCTGCCCTGCTGGGAACTGCCTGTTATTACGCACTTACCCAGTATTTTGGAAACTATGACATCGGGATATACCATTTCTGGAACTATGACCTTGCGATATACCAGCTCGTCAACCAGTTCCCGTTCAGTTTCATCCTCCTGCCGGAATACTATAACTACGGCCCCATCGGGGGTTCATTCAATATCCCGTCAGCAGTCAGCTTCACCGTCTTTGCAGCAATATTTATTGGCGTTTTCTTTATCCTCACTCTGTTCGTTATTCCGGCTAGTGTCATGGAACATAAACGCCTTCCCGATGCTGCCCGGGAATCGGTCTCCCGTATCAGGAAGGCCCGGGGGGAAATTATGGTCAGTTTCCTCATCTTCGGCCTGGCATTTCTTGCAATTTCTTTGGCGGCCCTTCTCTTCCGGGTCGCGTATGGCATTGTATCTCCCGACAACCTGCTCTTCTGGCGGCCGGCTGCCGGGTGGATCGCCGGGGCTGTCGTGTATATGATAGCCTGGTTCATCCTGGTGGTAATTGGCACGACAATGGCCGGCATTTCCCTTGCCGGGCTCTACTGTTATGCAAAGACCGGCCAAATCCCGGCCCGGTTTTTAACCGGTGAGGGGAATCGCCAGGCAGGTAACAAATCCAGAACGCGAAAGGGGCAATAAGGGATTGATCAGGGAGGATTGAGATACGGAACCCGGGAAAATCCTGTCATCAGGATATGAATATCAGCAGGGACCGGGCTTAAAACAAACGAACGGATCATTATCACCGGGAATTTTCACCAGTGATTACGATTTCCGGGTAAATTACCCGTCAGCATTTTCCCGGCTGCCAGTCCCGGGTTTCCCCGTAGTAAAATAAATCCTATTCGATCTCCTCCAGGGTTTTCCTGATAAGGCACTTCATATACTCCTCGCCCTCGTCGGAGTCCAGCCATTCGATAATCCGGTACTTTAAACCATCATTATGATCTTCAAAAAATATCCGCAGCGCCGCGGTGATTATGTCATTTCGTGAGGCATATTCTCCGTTCTCGATCGCGGTATTGATTTTTACGAGCAGGTCATGGGGACATTTATAGGAAATTTGTACTTTCGGTTTACCCCGGATAGAAGGCATTTATGTAAGAATGCAAGGGAAATGTTAATTCTTTTTGCAATTCCGAAGAAGTTCTAGAGAACCTTTTTATTATTACAGATGTTAAATTGTTCTGATAAGAAAAAAATAGCTACGGGCACTTTTGTCCGGCGGAAAAACTGCATGACGGGATCTGGAAATTACACGGAAATTACCGGGATTATCCTTTCATATAAAAAATTGGCCATTTCACCACGGCTTAAAAAAAATATAAAATAAAAAAAACAGGTACGAAGGCCCCGGATGATCTCTGTTCTTTATGTTGATGACGAGCGGTTCCTGCTGGAAATGAGCAAAATATATCTCGAACGGTCGGGAGAGATGTACGTCGACATAACCGAATCGGCGGGCGAAGCTCTCGCTATTCTTTGCAACCGGAGATACGATGCGGTCATATCCGACTACCAGATGCCCGGGATGGACGGAATAGAATTCTTAAAGATCCTGCGGGAAAAATACCCGGCACTCCCGGTCATCATTTTTACCGGGAAGACCCGTGACGAGATTGCGATCACGGCATTTGAGAACGGGGCAGATTTTTATATCCGGAAAGGCGGGGAGCCAAAAGCCCAGTTCGCCGAATTGACGCACAAGATCCGGAAATCCGTGGAACACTACCGGGCAAAACAGGAACTTGAAGATCGCAGCATCCGGCTCCGCCACCATATCCAGAGATCTTCGGGCCTCGTCAGAATCCTTGACCGGGAAGGCCGGGTCGTGTACGACTCCCCATCGACCTCGCAGATTCTCGGGTACCCGGATCATTTTTTAACCGGAAAATGTGCAGTGGATTTCATTCACCCGGAAGACAGGGAAACCGTTGCGACCGCTTTTGGCCAGATCCTTGACCGGACAAATCCCGGTACGCCGGTCAGGTTCCGGTTCCGCAAAGCCGACGGGAAGTATATCGAACTGGAATCGGTAGCCATGAACTTCATCGGGATCCATGGCGTCGACGGGATCGTAGTCACTACCTGGCCTGCTCCCGGGAGGGACCATACCGGAAGGCAGGAGGAAAACTGCCGGGTGTTATCAGCCTGCCGGGGCGGTTCCCGGAAAAGCAATTCAGGGGTGCCGCCGATCAATGAAGTTATCGATACCCTTGAAAATGCCAAAAAGGATGAAACGGACCTTCTCCTCACGCTTGTGGGGAAAATGCATGATTATAACTGATGAGAACCCGGGTAACCGGGAGGGTCGGTCCTTACAGGGATCGTCTGTAACAAACAAACGGGAAAACAGGCAGGAAGACACCTGTAATCGGGGGAAATTTTTGCTGGCCCGACACAGAAAAACTACCCGCGGGCCGGTAACCGGCCCGGCAACCTGCCGCCGGATTTTCCCGCTAAAATCGCACAGCCACTGGTGCAACCGGTAATTATCAGGATCCTCAGCATGTGAAGGGAGCGACGCCGGGTTATTTGCCAAAAGAAGTACCCGCAGGAAAACGCGGGATCACGAATTAACCTGTCCGGAGAAGAAGAGAGAATCGGGAATGGGGGTTTTCCGTTTCTCTGGCGTTCTCCTTGAGGATTTTGCCCTGAACCGGGTTTACCACGCTTCGGGAAACGCCATGTTCGTGTAAATGTCTTCGAGCCGGCTCTTGCGGAACTGCGCAAGGGAAACGAGGTCCATGTACAACGTCTTCTGCCCGGCATCCATGGTGGCATCACCGAGCTGCCTGTACGTCGCCGCGGACTCGCGCTCTCTCCTGATCGCAAGGACCATTCCATCAAGCGGCTTCATGTCGGGCGTGAGCTCGGGAGTCCTGAATGCATCGGTCACCTTGTAGTCTTTTGCCATACCGGATTGCATTGCCCCCCGGTCCATTGCCATGTAGTTCTCAAGGAAATCGCGGTGACCGAGTTTCTCCCGGGCAAAGTCCTTAAACAGCGTCCTCAGTGCCGTGTCCTTTACGCTCTCTGCGGCATTGGCGTAGAACACGCTTTCCGCCATCTCGTTCCCGATCGCGTTTGCAATAATCTTCCGGAGTTCATCGGAACCAGCCAATGGTGCCGTTTCGCCGGCACTGGCTGAGTTTTTCAGCTGCGTGATTTCCTGCCGGAACGCGCCGGGAATCATGGTCGATCCATTTGTTATTACTTCGGTTTTTGTCATGGTTCACATCCTGAATCTGTATTTTGCACACTTAGTCGATCTCCCGGGCAGTGACTGCCCGGCCAGTTGCTTTTCTATAGTGCATCGCACTATGCTGCAACAGGATAAAACCTGATTTCATAACATAATATATATGAATTGCTATTTGAAATTCGTATATTTTTAGCCATTTGAAATGAAATAAAAAATAATTTTTCTTTTGAATAGAAATTCCGCTTATTATAACGAACTTTTTGAAAACGTAAAAGAATTTAAGTATTAGTTTGGAGGGATTAAAAAAATACTTAATAATTCTTAAATGTTAAAATAATAGTATTACCTTGGTTCTCCAGGATTTGCCGCGTCTTCAGAAATAAAATAAAATCTTGTTGCAACAGCGCTGATTCGGCTAAAACGGCAGTTTTTTTGGATCCGGTTTGGCGGCCGGGAAATGCAGATACCAATAATTATCACACCGGATTCCCATTTTCTGGATCGGGAGATGAACATGCAAAAAACATACGGGAAGGGTGTTCTTGCCCTGGGAATCCTGCTGGCCGGACTCATTTTTATCGCGGGGTGCTGCGAAATGTGCGGGGTATGGTACTGTTATTCCGGATCGCCGACAAACGGCCAGGTCACAATGGTAAGGTCCCTCGAGCTGAACGATGACATGACGTATACCATGGTATCGAAAACCTGCAC
>Ga0187810_10000197_pt1 | contig 27566 bp, 26 predicted proteins | sample NC_wetland_sal_i_9_FD_132963 | JGI IMG/M metagenome (GOLD analysis project Ga0187810, IMG submission 132963) | Wetland sediment microbial communities from Neuse River Estuary, North Carolina, USA - ASW_5 | ecosystem: Environmental > Aquatic > Freshwater > Wetlands > Sediment | place: USA: North...
CGCCTCGTCGGCCAGGCCCCAGCCGTCGTCGAAATCCTGGCGCTGCTCCGCCTCGAAGCGGCCTGACTGATTACTCGCCGCGCCTCGGCCTTTCTGGGTCAGCGGCCGAACCAGGTTCTGCACGAACTCGGTGTCGTCGGTTTCCGGAACCATGGCCCGATCATGCGCCGCTGATATGAACAAATCAAGAACATGATTTTGTGACACTCCAGCGGAATTCAGCCGTACGTAAAATGCTTGAAAATTGAACGTAAATAGTGTACAAATGGAGGTTTTCAGCCCTGAGGAGCTTATGACTCATCCCTGGATCTCTTGGCATCGTCTGTCTCCGCGCGGTAGTGCGGGCTTGGCTTGCGACCAGCACGGCGTGGCGCTCGGGCCGGTGGCGCTCGTGGCATCCCGGCAGGGACGCTATCGCCTGCGTTCGCCGGGCGAGATCGCTGAGGCTTTAACACTAGCCTATGGCATGGACTCGCTGGCGATGCTGCCGCGCTGGTATGCGGGGTTGGGCCGGATCGCCAAGGCGCTTGAAGAGGGCAAGGACGCGCTGGCGGCGATCGCCGCCGTGCAGCTGGGCCTGCCCGAAATCGCGCCCGAGCGCATGGAAAAGCTCGCCCGCTCGTCTCTCGCCAAGGACTCCAACCCCGACGAGCCGCGCGTGCCGCCCGGTAATTCCGATGGCGGGGACTGGACCGGCGGCGGTGGCGGCGTTCAGGTCGCCGAGAATGATAGCGTACAATCGGATGCGCCGAAACATTCGCCCTATGTCAAGATGACGACCCGCCAAGTCGGGAATATCGTCTTCAATGAGACGCGATCACTTTCCGGACCGGATATCGACAATGCGCGTGTCGCTATCGCACATATCGTGCGAAATGGCGAAGACCAGAGCGGTGCCGATCGTCCCAGAACCGCACCTTCGGATGTCGGCGATGTGCCACAAGCTGAAATGAACATATATACATATATGAAGACAGCCAAAATGCTGCGGCCCAAGCGGATACAGAAAAAAGCAAAGGAATAGATCCGACTGGGGGCGCGACTCATTTGCGAATGACGAATGGACTTTCGACCAAACCCTTTTATGGCCAATATCTAAAAAGTTATGGCCCCTTCAATAATTCCTACCCGAATGATCAAGTCCCTTTTACAACGAACGTCTATATCAATTTCTACAAATGAGGCTGGCGATGCGGAGAATATTCATTCTGCTTTCGATCATCATGTCTCTATCGGCATTGCCTGAAGCCGTGATCCGCGCAGCGGAACAAGGACCTCCCTGCGAGAAGCGGCCCGATCTCGTTGGAGCATGTTTTGTCGTGCATGGCCGTTTGTCTTTCTATAATGGCAACCCTAGTTTCCGGATTTGGCGGATCGGCACTAAGCGGATACTCGGCGTCTCGGATTGGCAGATTATCGGCGATGAATCCGCTGAACTTGCGAATTTGCGTCTGCCGCCGGATATCCAAAAGCGGCTGCAAAGCGACATATTTCGAACGGATATCTTTGGAGATTTCACCGTCTGCCCGTTGAGCGTGGAGCGGCCGGGTTGGATGCAGGATATCTGTATCGCCCATGCCGAGAATCTCGTGGCGAAGCCGCGATGATCCAGCCGCGCGCCGGATATATTAAAATTTGCGAAACGAAGCCAATTTGCCCGGAGACCGGCCTAGCGCCTGCCTTGGCCCGCCGGCGCCAGATGCTCCTTCAGCCGCGGCATCAGCTCGACCAGGTTGCAGGGCCGCTGGCGGTTGTCGAGCTGGGGCGCGATGATCTCCCAGCCGTCGCGGCAGGCGCCGGGCGAACCCGGCAGGGCGAAGAGATAGGTCCCTCCGGCGACGCCGGCACTGGCGCGGCTCTGGATGGTCGAAGCGCCGATCTTCTGATAGCTCAACATCCGGAACAACTCGCCGAAGCCGGCGATCTCCTTCTCATAGACCGCGTGGAAGGCCTCGGGCGTCACATCGCGGCCGGTGACGCCGGTGCCGCCGGTCGAAATCACCACGTCGATGGCGGGGTCGGCGATCCAGGCCTTGAGCTGGGCGATGATATCGGCCTGGTCGTCCTTGACGATGCGCTTGGCGGCGAGCTTGTGGCCCGCTTGGGTCAGGAGTTCGGCCAGGGTCTTGCCGGATTTGTCGTCGCTCTCGGTCCTTGTGTCGGAAACCGTCAGAACCGCGATGTTGACGGGCAGGAAGGGGCGCGTCTGGTCAGTTGTTTTGGGCGACATGGCGACCGTCCGGCTCGGTTGAGTCGAGAGCGGTATAGGTCGGCCATTGGCCCGCGGCAAGCGCGTCGAGATCGGGGGTCGGCTGGTTCAGCCGTTGGCGGTAGATCCAGTAATTGGTCAGCACCCGCTCGGTGAAAACGCGCGACTGGCCGGCTGGAATGCTTTCGAGGAACAGCAGCGGGTCGTCGCGAAATCCCGCCTGCATCGATTTCCAATGCTCCAGCGCGCCCGGCCCGGCGTTATAGGCCATGGCGAAGAGCATCAGGTTGTTGCGCTCGTCGTGGAGCAGGCTCTGGATGTATTCCTGCGCCAGGGTCAGATTGATCTCGGGATCGGCCAATTCCTCGTGGCGCATGCGCCGGTCGATGGCGTTGAGCGTCTCGCCGGTCTGCGCCGCCATCAGCTTCGCCGTGGCCGGCATCAGCTGCATCAACCCCAATGCTCCGGCCGTGCTCACCACATGCGGCGCGAACAGCGATTCCTGACGCATGACGCCGAACACCAACGCACGGTCCACGGTGAAGCCGCCATGCGGCGTCCAGCGCGGCACCGGATAGAGCGCGTGATCGTGGTTCTGGCCGTCGCGGCTGGTCAGGATGGATGCCAGCTGGAGGCTCAGGCTGGGCAGATTGGCGCGGTCGGACAGGGCCGCCACCGCGCGCAGCAGATTGGTCGAGCCGCCGGCCGCCAGCAGGCGCAATTCGTCGTCGGCCGCGGCATGGTCGCCGACCTCGAGCAACGCCAGCGCGCGCCTTCCGGCCGGCATGCCCTTGATCAGCTGGGCGTCGAGATCGGTGAAGGGCTCGGTGTCGAAGTTGAAATAATTGTCCACGCCCAGCAGGCGCCGGGCGAGGAGGCCGTAGAAGGTGTGTGGGCGCTGGGCGGCGACGCCGAGCCAATAGGCGACATGCTCCGGCCGCTTGCTCTTGAGCTCGGCGCGGGCCGCCCAGAACGCCGCCGCCGAGATGGTCCAGGCCGATTGGCCCTTGGCCTTGGTCAGATCCTGGAACTGCTTGCCGGCCTCGTCGAACTTGCCGGCGCGCCAGGCGGCGAGCCCGGCCTGCCATTGGCCGGCTGGGGATTCGATCCCGCCCTCGGTGCCGCGGGGGGCGAAATCGCTGTCGCCGGCGACCTGGGCGACCAGAGAGGCGGTTTCGGGTTTCTTGAGGGGGGCGGCTCCGGCAGCAGGCCGGCGCTGTACGGCCAGGCTGTAGATCATCTTGGCCGAGGGCTGGTCGCTATAGAGATCCAGCCAATTGGCCAGTTCCATGTAACTGGCCCGGTATTTGGGGTGCAGATAGCGCTGGGACAGGACATGACCCATCAGCAGCGGATCCTTGAGGCCCTTGATCTCGCGGTCGGCCGCCGCCCATTGGCTGCTTTCCTGCAGCAGCAGGATCAACCGGTAGCGTTCCGCATCGGCCGCGCTGAGCACGGTCGGTAGGTCCGCCTCGCGGCGGAGGTCAAATCCAGGTATGAGCGCTGCCGTCACGGTCAGGAAATCCGCGGCGGTAGCCTTCAAGGTGCCGAACAAGGACATGGCGAGAAAGGCAATAACGAATACGCTCGCCCAAGTCTTGTTCGGCCGGACCCGGTATATCCAGCCATTCATGGGGGACGCCTTAAACTATCTGTGACTCGCTTGGCAAGACAAAAGTCTATGCCGCGTGACAGTCATTTATGCCCCCTTTATATGCATTCAAGGGGATGCTGTGGACAGTCACAATGTTACTGCAATTCAGCCATTTTCGACTGAATCGATAGCAGGTCCCGCCACGATTCGACTTTATTGGCTGGGGCGCGCAAAAGGAAAGACGGGTGATAAATGGCGATGGCCGGGACGGCTCTATCCAGGCCGCTGACCGCCAGTTCGAACCAGCGGCCCCTGAGCCGGGTGATGCCCTCGCTCCTTCCCAGCAGGGTGGAGGTAGCCGTTCCCCCGCATAAAACCACGAGTTTTGGCCGCGCCAGGGCGATATGCCGCCACACGAAGGGCAGGCAAAGGGCGGTCTCCTCGGCGGTTGGCTTGCGGTTCCCCGGCGGGCGCCAGAACAGGATGTTGCTGATATAGGCGTTCTTGCCGCGCTCGACGCCGATGGCCGCGAGCATGCGATCAAGCAGCTGGCCGCTCCGGCCGACAAAGGGCTTGCCGATTCGGTCCTCATCCGCCCCCGGCGCCTCGCCGATCAGCATCAGCGGCGCGTCCGGATTGCCGTCGGAGAAGACGGTGTGGGTGGCGGTCCGACGGAGAGAACACCCATCGAACGATTCTACAATGGCACGAAGTTCGGCCAAATTCCCCGCCGAGTCGGCAAGCTGCTTGGCCGAGGCCAGAATCGCGCTTTGCGGGGGTGGGGGCGCGACGGGAGCCGCCTTCGCCGCGCGCGCGCCGCTGGTTGCCGGGCCGGAAGCGGGGGAGGGACGCGGCGGCGGATTCGCTTTTGCCGCCGGTACGCGCAGGAACCGGTCGCGCGGGATTTCGCCGATCGCCTCGTCGGCGCCCATCGCCATTTGCCACTCAAGCAGCCGAGCTGCTACGGAACGGGTCTGCATCGCGCAAGCCTATCATCCACTATAGTGCCGCGCCATGCAGCGCGAGCGCATGAGTTACGATGCCGTCATCGTCGGCGCGGGCCCGTCGGGACTCGCGGCGGCGATCCGCCTGAAGCAACTCGCGGCACAGGCCTCCCGGGAAGTTTCCGTCTGCGTCGTCGAGAAGGGCGCGGAGGTGGGCGCGCATATCCTGTCGGGCGCGGTGTTCGAGCCGCGCGTGCTCGGCGAATTGTTTCCCGATTGGCGCAAGATGGACGCGCCGCTAAATACCCCGTCGACCGCGGACCGGTTTCTCCTGCTCACCGCGCGCGGCGCCTGGCGCCTGCCGTTGCCGCCGCAAATGAGGAACCACGGCAATTACATCATCAGCCTCGGCAATCTCTGCCGCTGGCTCGGGCGCCAGGCCGAGGCGCTCGGCGTCGAGATCTATCCCGGCTTTGCGGCATCGGAAATTCTTTATGACGAAAGCGGCAAGGTTGCGGGTGTCGCCACCGGCGCCATGGGCCTGGGCAAGGACGGCAAGGAGACGGCGAATTTCCAGCCCGGCACCGAGCTGCGCGCGAAGGAGACGCTGTTCGCCGAGGGTTGCCGCGGCTCGCTGACCAAGCTGCTCGAGGCGCGCTTCAATCTGCGCCGGGATTGCGATCCGCAAAGCTACGGCCTTGGCATCAAGGAGCTGTGGGAGATCGATCCCGCCAAGCATCGCGCCGGGCTCGCAATCCACACCATCGGCTGGCCGCTCGACCGCCGCACCTATGGCGGCTCCTTCCTCTATCACTTCGACAGGAATTTGCTCGCCGCCGGTTTCGTGGTCGGGCTCGATTACGTCAATCCCCATCTCTCGCCCTTCGAGGAATTCCAGCGGTTCAAGACGCACCCATCCATTCGCGGCGTGTTCGAGGGCGGCAAGCGTATCGCCTATGGTGCGCGCGCCTTGAACGAGGGCGGGTTTCAATCCATCCCGGCCCTGAACTTTCCCGGCGGGCTGGTCATCGGCGACGCCGCGGGATTCCTCAACGTGCCCAAGATCAAGGGCAGCCACACGGCGATGAAATCGGGCATGGTCGCGGCCGAAACCGTGTTCAAGCGGCTCGCCGGCGACGTCCAGGCCGATTACCGCCGCGCGCTCGCGGCCTCCTGGGTCTGGCCCGAGCTTTACGCCGTGCGCAACATCCGCCCCGCCTTCCGGTGGGGCTTTTGGGCGGGCCTGGCCTATGCCAGCATCGACACCTATCTCTTGCGCGGCCGCGCGCCCTGGACTTTTCGCCAGAGCGCCGATTTCGAGCATCTCGACCGCGCCAGCGCCAGCCGGCCGATCGCCTATCCCAAGCCCGACGGCAAAATCTCCTTCGACCGCCTGTCCTCGGTGTTTCTCTCCGGCGTCGGCCATGAAGAGAACCAGCCCGTGCATCTCCGGCTCAAAAACCCGGCGGCCGCGATCACGGTCAATTACGCGCTTTATGCCTCGCCCGAGACGCGCTATTGCCCGGCCGGGGTGTATGAAATTTTAACCGATCAAGCCGGCCAGCCCCGCCTCCAGATCAACGCCGCCAACTGCATCCACTGCAAGAGTTGCGACATCAAGGATCCGACCCAGAACATCGACTGGACGGTGCCGGAGGGCGGCGGCGGCCCCAATTATCCGAACATGTGAGCGCCGGGCCGGTGTATGTTTTGGCGTAACATGGCGAAGGCGAAACCAATCAAGGCATGGGTTATCGCGGGCTGCGGCGTCGCATTGATCGGCGCCGGGCTCTTTGCGCTGGTGTCGTGCAAGACCGAGGCGCCGCAATCCTCGTCGGCCAATCCCGAGCCGGTCAGCCTCGACAGTGCGCTCGGCGGCTATCTCGCCGCCCGCCACGCGCAGCAGGAACACGACTACGCCGAGGCCGCGTCCTTCATCGAACGCTCGCTTGCCGATGATCCCGACAATTACGACCTGATGCGCCGCGCTTTCGTCCTGCGCCTGTCCGAAGGGCGGGTCGAGGACGCGGTCGATCTCGCCCACCGCATCGTCGCGCATGACGGCGATGGCGGCCTCGCCGGGCTGGTGCTGCTGGAGCAGGCGATCAAGACCGGCGATTTCGACGCGGCATCGAAAATGGCGACGTCGATCCCGCGCGAGGGCGCGCAACGCTATTCCGTGCCGCTGTTGCTCGCCTGGATCGACGCGGCGCGCGGCCAAAGCGGCAAGGTGGCGAAGGACATCGCCGGCGCCGGCGATACGCGCGGCCTGGGGCCGCTGAAGGAGATTCACGGCGCGCTGATCGCCGACCTCGCCGATCAGGCCGACAAGGCGAATGCCGGCTATAAGAAGATCATTGCCGCGGAAAATCCGCCTAGCCTGCGCGTGGCGCAACTCGCCGGAAATTTCTACGAGCGCCACAACCAGCCGGCGGACGCTCGCGCGCTTTATCAAAGTGTGGCGGCGATCGACGATTCCGACATTGCCGCGTCCGGCCTCGACCGCGTCCGCAAATCGGTCATCCCCCCACGCGTGGTGGCAACTCCGGCCGACGGCGCCGCCGAGGTGCTGTTCGATCTTGCCAGCCTGCTCAATCAGCGCGACACCATGGATGCCGCGCTGATCTATGCGCGCCTCGCGCTCGATCTCAAGCCCGATTTCGCGCTGGCCGAGCTGCTGGTCGGCGAGATCCGTGAACAGCAGGACCGCAATGCCGACGCGCTGGCGATCTACCGCGGCATCGCAAAGGATTCGCCCTTCTACTGGACGGCGCAATTGCGCATGGCGTTGGTGCTCGACGCGCTCGGCCGCGACCCCGAGGCCCGGTCGCAACTCGAGGCGATGGCGGCGGCCCATCCCGACCGCGCCGAGCCGCTGATCGAGCTGGGCGACATCGAGCGCAGCCACAGCAATTTCGACGCCGCGGCCGCCGCCTATGACCGCGGCCTGGCGCGCATTCCCGATCCGTCGCCGCAGCAATGGCGCATCTTTTACAGCCGCGGCGTCGCCTATGAACGCTCCAACCAGTGGCCGAAGGCCGAGGCCGATTTCAAGCGCGCGCTCGAATTGCAGCCCGACCAGCCGTTGGTGCTCAACTATTTGGGCTATACCTGGATCGACAAGGGCGAGAATCTCGACCAAGGCGTGCGCATGATCCAACGCGCGGTCGAACTCCGGCCCAGTGATGGCTACATCGTCGACAGCCTGGGCTGGGCCTATTACAAGCTCGGCGATTTTCCGCGCGCGACCCAGATGCTGGAAAAGGCGATCGAGCTCCTGCCCGAGGATCCGACCATCAACGACCATCTCGGCGACGCCTATTGGCAGGGCGGGCGGCACACCGAGGCGCGCTATCAATGGCGCCGCGCGCTGCAATTCAAGCCGGAGGCGGATGAAGTGAAGAAGATCGAGGTCAAGCTCGACCGCGGCCTGAGCAGCACCGGCGGCGGTTGACGCGTCCCTTGCTCGCGCCGGCCAAACTCAACCTCTATCTCCACGTCGTCGGGCGCCGATCCGATGGCTATCACCTGCTCGACAGTCTGGTCGCCTTCTCCGATATCGGCGACGATCTGACCGTTTATCCCGCGCCGGAACTGGCGCTCGATCTGGCCGGGCCCTTCGCCCGCGACCTCGGCGGCAATCCCAGGGACAATCTGGTCTGGCGCGCGGCCGAGTCGCTCGCGCAACGTCTCGGGCGCGATGCTGGGGCGCGGATTCATCTGGAAAAAAATCTCCCCGTCGCCTCGGGCATCGGCGGCGGCTCGAGCGATGCGGCGGCGGCGCTCAAGGCGCTCGACGCCTTGTGGCAAGGCGGGCTGGGTCAGGCCGGTCTGGCGTCCCTGGCGCGCGGGCTCGGCGCCGACGTGCCGGTCTGTCTCGCGGGCAAGACCTCCTGGTTGGGCGGCATCGGCGAAGAAGTCGCGCCGGCGCCCAAACTGCCGCGGGCCTGGCTGGTGCTGGTCAATCCAGGCAAGGCGCTGCCCACGGCCAGCGTCTTCAAGGCGCGGCGCGGACCTTATGCGGCTCCGGCGCGTTTCGACCGCGCGCCGGCGAGCGCGGCCGCCCTGGCCGCGCTTCTCGAATCGCGCGGCAACGGCCTGACCGATGCGGCGCAAGAATTGATGCCGGAGATCGGCGTGGCGCTCGATCTGCTCGAAGCCTGCCCGGGCGCGCTGATCGCGCGCATGAGCGGCAGCGGCGCCACCTGCTTCGCGTTGTTCGCCGCGCGCGCCGATGCCGCTGCGGCGGCGCGGCAGCTCAAATCCCAAAAACCCGGCTGGTGGGTGGCGAGCGGGCGGCTGCTGTAGACCATCGATTGGGTCGCATTTTCAACGGTGGCGGGCCCACTTCGCCGGAAAATGCTCCGGCTGCCTTCTCTCACGGCTTGGCGGCGTTGGCTTTCTGGTCGATCGTGGCCGGGGCGGCGCCGGTCTGGATGGTCTTCTGCAATTCCGTGGCGCGGTCCTGGGCCTTCTGCAACTCGGTGGGCGCGAGGCTGCTCGCCAGATGGTCGCGGCGCTGGGCCGCGCCCTGGTCGCCATGTGCCGCCGCGGCGGCGTACCAGGCATAGGCTTCGGTGGCGGATTGCGGCACGCCTTCGCCGCGTTCATAAAGCAATCCCAGATTGAATTGGGCGTTGACCACGCCGGCCGAAGCGGCGCGGCGGAACCAACGCGCCGCCTCCTGGATGTCCTGCTGCACGCCGGTGCCGTTGGAATAGGCCACGCCGAGATTGAAGGCGGCGTTGGCGTTACCCTGCGCCGCGGCCTTCTGATACCACTTCACCGACTGCGCAGAATCTTTCGGCACACCCATGCCTTCGCTGTACATCACGGCGACGTTGTATTGCGCCTCGGCGACGCCGCCATTGGCCGCCGCCTGGAACAGTTGCGCGGCGTGGCCGTAATCCTGCTTCACGCCCTGGCCCAGCGCATAAAGCACGCCGAGCCGGTACTCGGCGACCGGGTCGTTGGTCTTGACGCGCTCCTGGAGCCAGGCGGCGAGCTGGGCCGGATCCTGCGGCGCTTCGCCGGGGTTGGGCTTGATGGCGGTGGTTGCGGTCGGCGCGGTGGGCGGCTTGGCCGCCACCACCTTGCGCTGCGGCAGCGGCTCGGTGACCGCGGGGGGCGCCGGATTCGGGTGGCTCGTCGTGTCGGCGGCGGATGGCGACGGCGACGGCAAAGTCGCGGGCTGATTGTAGGCGATCGGCGGCGTCATCGGCGGTGCAACGCTGGCGGAAGGCGGCGGCATCGTCGGCGTCGCGGCGGGCGCGGTATAGGCCGTCGGCGGCGGCGTGTACGTATAAGGAGCCGGGGTGGTGACCGGCGGCATCGTCTGGGCGGCGCTCTGGTTCGGCGGCGGCGTCATCGGCACGGCCGGCGGCAGCGCCGAAGATTGTTCCGCCGCCGGCGATGCTGGCTGCGGCGCCAGCATCGGCGCGGGCGGCGGCGTCAACGTGCCGGAATTGCCGTTGAAAGCGGTCTGGTTCTGCGGTTCGGACGGGCCCGCGATCATCGATAGGAAGCGCTGCGCGCCGAGCGCGCCGAGCGACACGGCCATCGCAACGGCGACGGCGATCATCAGCGGCTTGCGCGAACGCTTGGCGTGCAACGGCCGGGTGAGTTCGAGCGGCTCGTCGAAATCCGGTTCAGCTTCCGCTTCGGGCGCGGTGCCATGCTTGAAGGACGGCCAAGGCGCCCTGGCGTCCCTTCTCGGCGCGGGGGAGAATTCGGGCTCGCCGTCATCCTCGTATGCCGGATGCTGTTCCGGGGCAGCGCGGCGTGGCTTGTGGCGCGGCGTCTCGTCGCGTTCGTCGTTATATGGCTCCGGGGCCGGCTCCTCGGGCCAGCCCTGTTTCGGCAATGCGGCGCCCGCGGCCCGGCGGCGGCGCTGCGACACGTGATCGAGAATGGTGCCGTGCGACTCCGCCGCGCCGGCTTCGGGCGGCGCGGTGATCGGATGCCGCTCCGCTTCCGGCCGCGGCGCGGCCGGCTGGCGTGGCGCGCGCGCCACGGCGATCAGCTCGGCGAGCGATTGGTCGATGCCGTTACCGTTATGTTGCGGCGCCGGATTGAAGCCGTTGCGCGGCTGCGTCATGGGCGGCGCCGGCGCAGGCCGCGGCGCCTGGAAAGCGGCGGGATATGCCCTGCGGATGGCGCGCTCGATCCATTGCTCGACCGGTACGCCAGCCCGGTTTGCTGCGCGCTCGGCGAGTTGGCGCGGCCCGGCGTCTATTTCGATGCCTTGCCAGGAGCTCATGAACGGCGCTCCATGCCGGGCAGCGAAGCGATGCGGCGCAACGCCTCGTCGCCCCCGTCTTGCTCGGCCAGCATCTGCTCGGCGGCGCGTTCCGGATCCGGCATGTCGAGCAGCGCATAGGCGTGGTTGCGGGTGAGGCGGCCGGACGAGACCAGCTCTTTCAGCTTCGGCGGCAGACCCATCAGCCGCAGGGTGCGAACGATATGCGCAATGTCGCAGCCGGTCGCGGCCGAGACGTCGCGCGGATCGAGCGAGAATTCGGTCATCAACCGCAGATAGGCCCGCGCCTCGTCGATCGGCGACAAATCGCCCACGCCCAGATTTTCGGTGAGCGAGGCGAGCACCGCCTCGGGGTCGCCGAGATTGGTCACCACCGCGGCGATCTGCGTCAGGCCGAGACGCCGCGCCGCGCGCCAGCGGCGCCGTCCGGCGATGATCTCATAACGGCCTTCCTCGCCCGGCTTGCGCCGAACCAGGATCGGCTGGCGCATGCCCTCGCGGGCGATCGACGCCACCAGCGCCTCGGGTGCGTCGCTCTCGCCGTGACGCGTACCGATCGTGCCGAGGTCGAACACCGCGGGCGGCAGGATGAGGGTGGCGGCGTCGTCAGACGGCGCGTTTGGTACGGGCGCATGGGATGCGGCCTGCGGCACCGGCCGCAGCGGGATCGGCGGCGCCGCCGGACGAGGGCTCGCGGCGGAAACCGGACGCGGCATTTGTTCGATGCCGCCGCGAGGCGGGGCCATGCGGGTTACCGGCGGCGCTGTGGGAATTGGGCGGGCTGGTTCGAGGTGGCTGCGCGCGAGGGGTTCGGGCGCGAGCATCACGCCTTCGGCGGCGGCGGTCTCGACGATCATCCGGCCCAACCATTGCGACAGCGGCAGTCCGGCACTCTGCGCGGCGGATTCAGCCGCATCGCGCGCGATGGCAGAAACTCGATCGAGTTGCCACGGCCCCGCCATCAGGTTATCCCTCCGAACCCGCTAACCTCGTATGAGTTCGACTATAAGACATATTAATGGTTAATGCTTCGTTATCAAAACCTCATATAAGTCCTGGCTTGCATTGACGATTCGTTAAGATCGGGCCTAAGCTAAAGGCCTTAGCAAAGGGGGCGTGCTCTGGGCAGGATCGAAGAAGCCGCCAAGCGACTCGAGCAAGCGGTGGCGCGACTCGAAGCCGTCACGCGCAGCCCGTCCGGCAAGCCCGCCGCCAGCCCGGCGCGGCCAGCCGCGTCGCCCGAGTCGGAGGCGGATGTCGCCGACCGGCTCGACGCCGTGATCAGCCGGCTCGACCGCGTGCTGGAGGGTTGATGCCGCAAGTCACCATCGCCATTAACGGGCGTTCCTATGCCATCGCCTGCGATCCGGGCGAGGAGGATCGCATCCGCCAGCTGGCGCGCATGATCGACGCCAAGGTGGTGGGCTTCGCCAAGGACGCTCCCCAGGCCGGCGAGGCGCGCCTCTTGGTGCTGGCCGCGCTGCTGCTGGCCGACGAGCTGGCCGAGACCAAGGAAGCTCTGCGCCGCGGCCGCGAGCGCGGACCGGCTCCCAATGGCGACGAGGCCGCCCTGGCCTCCGGCATCGAACGGCTGGCAAGCCGCATCGAGACGGTTGCGGCGCGGCTCGAAGCGTCACACATATAAGCGTGTTATACAGAGTAAGAGGATGGGGCTGCGCGGTGCGTTAGGCCGCATGAACCCCGGGGCCGATATGTAACTCTAGGGGACTGTCCCTACCGGGACCCTGGTCTCGGCATATGGTTCCCACCTGCGTAAGCGGGCCACGAGGGTTAAGCCATGCCGACGGCCGTCGCGGCTCCATCCTTTCTAAATTTCTCTTTCTTCCATTGCTTGAAGGTTGCGCTCGCGGCATGAACGGGGCTGACGACATTGGCAAGTTGAAGGTCGCGTTGCGCGCCGCCGCGCGCGAACGCCGCGCCATGTTCTTCCGCGCCAACGGCGCCGCGGTGGCGAAGAAGCTGTGCGAATTCATGCCCGAACTCTATCTGCCGCATAACGCGGTGATCGCGGGTTATGCCCAGCGCGGCAGCGAACTCGATCCGCTGCCCGCGCTCACATATCTCGCCGGCCGCGGCCATGTCTTGGCCTTGCCGGCGGCGGTGGCCAAGGACCAGAAGCTGGTGTTCCGCGCCTGGAAGCCGGGCGATCCGCTCGAGCCGGACGCCATCGGCAATCCCGCGCCCTTGCCGTCTTCGCCCGCGCTCGTGCCATCCGTGCTGATTCTGCCCATGACTGCCTTTGACGGGCAGGGACGCTGGCTCGGCAGCGGGTTCAATCTCTTCGGCCCGACCATCGCGGATTTGCGCGCGCGGGGCCCGGTGCAGGTCATCGGCCTGGGCTTCTCCATCCAGGAGGAGCGCGCCGTGCCGTTCGAGCCCGGCGATGTCATGCTCGACGGCGTCGTCACCGAACGCGGCGTGGTATGGTTCCGCGGCAAGAAATCCTGAGGGAGTGCCGATGCGGTTTCTGTTGCTGGGCGACGTGGTGGGCAAGGCGGGGCGCGAGGTGGTGGTGCGCGAGTTGCCGCGCCTGCGGCGCGAGCTCGCGCTCGATTTCGCCGCCGTCAACGGCGAGAACGCGGCGCATGGTTTCGGCATCACGCCGCAAATCTGCGCCGAGCTTTATGCCGCAGGATCCGACGTCATCACCACCGGCAACCACGTCTGGGACCGCAAGGAAATCATTCCCTATATCGGCGGCGATCCGCGCCTGCTGCGGCCGCTGAATTTCCCGCACGGCACGCCGGGCAAGGGTGCAGGGGTGTTCGCGCTCAAGGACGGCCGCAAGCTGGTGGTGGCGAACGCCATGGCGCGGCTTTTCATGGACACGCTGGACGATCCCTTCGCGGCGGTGGGCGCGCTCCTGGACGAGCATCCCCTGGGCAATGGGACATCCATCCTGCTCGATTTCCACGGCGAGGCCAGCTCGGAGAAGACGGCGATGGGCTATTTCTGCGACGGTCGCGCCTCCGCCGTGCTCGGCACCCACTGCCACGTGCCCTGCGCCGATCACCGCCTCCTGCCCAAGGGCACGGCCTATGTGACCGATGTCGGCATGTGCGGCGACTACGATTCGGTGATCGGCATGCAGACGGAAAACGCGGTTGCCCGCTTCACCAAGAAGATGCCGGGCGAGCGGCTGCTGCCGGCCGAGGGCCAGGCCACGCTGTGCGGCATGCTGGTCGAGACCGATGACGCGACCGGCCTGGCGCTGCGAATCGCGCCGCTGCGCTTGGGCGGCAGGCTCGATCCGGCCTGGCCGGGCGAGCGGATTCCGGCCGGAGCGCTGTCCGGCAGGTCCACCGCCGCGCCGTAATGCTGCCATATTGCGCGGCTAGGTAGCCGTCGGGGAGTCGAAGGGCGAATGGCCGTTGATTCAGCCGATATGCTATGGTTTCGGGCCGCAAACACATGGCTTAGCAAACGACCATGGCTGGACATTCCCAATTCAAGAACATCATGCATCGCAAGGGCGCGCAGGACAAAAAGCGCGCCAAGGTCTTTACCAAGATCATCCGCGAGCTCACCACCTCCGCCCGCGCCGGATTGCCCGATCCGGCGGCCAATCCGCGCCTCCGGGCCGCAATTATGATGGCGAAGGAAGCCAACATGCCGCGCGACACCATCGAGCGCGCGATCAAGCGCGGCGCCGGCGGCGCCGACACCGAGAATTACGACGAGGTGCGCTACGAGGGTTATGGGCCGGGCGGAGTCGCGGTCATCGTCGAGGCGTTGACCGACAACCGCAACCGCACCGCCAGCGAGATCCGCGCCGCCTTCGCCAAGGCCGGCGGCAATCTCGGCGAAAGCAACAGCGTCAGCTTCATGTTCGACCGGGTCGGCCAGGTGGTCTATCCGGTGTCATCGGTCAAGACCGATGCGCTGTTCGAGGCCGCGGTCGAGGCCGGCGCCGAGGACATCGAAAGCGTGGGCGGCGAACAGGTGGTAAGCTGCTTGCCCGAATCGCTGAACGCGGTGCGCGACGCGCTCGAGGCGCGCTTCGGCCCGCCGCAATCCGCCAGGCTGGTATGGAAGCCCAAAGCGCTGTCACCAATCGGCAATGACGATGCCGTATCCCTGTTCAAACTCCTGGAGACCCTGGAAGATAGCGACGACGTGCAAAACATATTCGCCAATTTCGAGGTGGCCGACGACGTCCTGGCGCGGTTGAGCGCTTGAGCCCGCCGGCATCGCCTCATTCGGGAACCGTCATGCGCCTTCTCGGACTCGATCCCGGCCTGATCCGCACCGGCTGGGGCGTCATTGACGCCGATGGCAACCGGCTGCGCTATGTCGCTTGCGGCCTGATCGCCGTGCCGGAAAAGGATTCGCTCGGCATGCGGCTGGCCGGTCTCTTCCGCGCCTTGAACGACGTGCTCGATCGCTTCGCGCCCGATCAAGCGGCGGTGGAGGAAAGCTTCGTCAACCGCAACCCGGCCTCGACGCTGAAGCTGGGCCTGGCGCGCGGCGTGGTGCTGCTGGCGCCGGCGGCGCGCGGATTGCCCGTGTTCGAATACGCCGCCAATCTGATCAAGAAATCGGTCACCGGCGCCGGCCATGCGGAAAAGCGCCAGATCGAGGCCATGGTGCGCCGGCTGCTGCCGGGCGCCGCGGCGGACTCATCCGACGCCGCCGATGCGCTCGCTGCCGCCATCTGCCATGCCCACCACGCCGCCACCAACCGCGCCCTGGAGAGCGTCGCGCGATGATCGCTCTCCTGGCCGGCATCGTCGATCAAACGGGCGCCGACAGCCTGGTGCTGGACGTCAACGGCGTGGGCTATCTCGTCTTCTGCTCCAAGCGCACCCTGTCGCGCATCCCCGGCCATGGCGAGCCGCTCAAGCTCCTGATCGAAACCCATGTGCGCGAGGACCACATCCATCTCTACGGCTTCGTCGAGGAGGCCGAGCGTTCCTGGTTCCGGCTGTTGCTGACGGTACAGGGCGTGGGCGCGCGCACCGCGCTGGCGATCCTCGGCGCGCTTGCGCCCGATCATCTCGCCAACGCCATCCTGGCGCAGGACAAGGCAGCGGTCACGCGCGCCGACGGCGTCGGCCCCAAGCTCGCATCCCGCATCCTGGTCGAGCTGAAGGACAAGGCGGCCGGGTTCGCGCCGGTACCGGTGCTGGCCGGGTTGCCCGGCGGCGCCACGTCCGACGCGGTCTCGGCGCTGGTCAATCTGGGCTATCAGCGCGGCGACGCCTATGGCGTGATCGCCGAGATCGCGCGCAGGCTCGGCCCCGAGGCGCGGCTTGACGCGCTCATCAAGGCCGGGCTGAAGGAGCTCGGGCGATGAACGCGCCGCGCATCCTGTCCGCCGAACGCCGTCCCGAGGACGCCGAGCCCTCGCTGCGCCCATCCACGCTCAAGGAATTCGTCGGCCAGCAGACTTTGCGCGACAATCTCGGCGTCTTCGTCAAGGCGGCGCGGGCGCGCAACGAGGCGCTCGATCACGTGCTGCTGTCGGGGCCGCCCGGCCTCGGCAAGACCACGCTTGCCCAGATTATCGCGCGCGAGATGGGCGCGGGCTTCCGCGCCACCTCGGGCCCGGTGATCCAGCGCGCCGGCGATCTAGCCGCGATCCTCACCAACCTCGAAGCGCGCGACGTCCTGTTCATCGACGAGATCCACCGCCTCGCCCCGGCGGTCGAGGAGATTCTCTATCCGGCGATGGAGGATTTCGAGCTCGATTTGATGATCGGCGAAGGCCCGGCGGCGCGCTCGGTCAAGATCGATCTGCCCGCTTTCACGCTCATTGGTGCTACCACGCGTTCCGGCCTCATCACCCGGCCGTTGCGCGAGCGCTTCGGCATCCCCCTGCGGCTCCAGTTCTACGAAACATCCGAGCTGAAGGAGATCGTGGCACGCGGCGCCCGCATCCTCGGCATGGAACTCGACGGCGAGGGCGCGGGCGAGATCGCGCGGCGTTCGCGCGGCACGCCGCGGGTGGCCTCGCGGCTGTTGCGCCGGGTGCGCGATTTCGCCGCGGTGGCGGGGACGAAGCGGATCGACGCGCGCGCCGCCGACGAGGCCTTGAAGCGTCTCGAGGTCGACGGCCAGGGCCTCGACGCAATGGACCGCCGCTATCTCCTGTGCATCGCCAAGCATTACGGCGGCGGGCCGGTTGGCGTTGAAACCGTAGCATCCGCCTTGGGCGAAGAGCGTGACGTGATCGAGGACGTGATCGAACCCTATCTGGTCCAGCAAGGCCTGGTCCAGCGCACGCCGCGCGGCCGGATGCTGAGCGATGCCGGATTCCTCTATCTCGGCCTCGCGGTGGCGCGGCCCAGGGGCGCGCAGCTCGACCTGCTCGCCGCCAAGGATGACGCGGAGGAGCAAGCATGACCCTTCCGCGCGAAGGCTGCCACGAAGGCGGCCTCCATCTCTATCCGGTTCATGTCTATTACGAGGATACCGATGCCGGCGGCGTGGTCTATTACGCCAATTATCTCAAATTCGCCGAGCGCGGCCGCACCGAGGCGATCCGCGCGTTGGGCGTGCCGCATGGCCGGCTGCTCGAGGAATCCGGGATCGTCCTGGCGGTGCACAAGCTCGCCGCCGAATACCTGTCGCCGGCGCGGCTCGACGACGATTTGGTCGTGCGCACGCGCGTGGCATCGGTCTCGGGCGCGTCCGTGCATCTCGAACAGGAAATCTGGCGCGGTCCGGATCACCTCTTCGCCATGACCTGCACCATCGTCTGCATCGGCCGCAACGGACGGCCGGCGCGCCTGCCGCCCGTCCTCGTCCAAGCGCTCGCCGCCACCGATCCCCCAACCCTTAGGCCCGCGCTGAGGCCGGCAAATTCTTCCCCCAAAACTCCCCCAAAAACCTCGAAAGTGATGAAAGCCCATGCAAGGTAATGCCGCCGACAATGCCGTGAACGCCCTCGCCAGCCCGACGACGCCCGTCGATGCCATGGCGCTGGGCGGTTCCGTGCCCCACGATCTGTCGATCGTCTCGCTGTTCCTCCAGGCGGACACGATCGTCAAGCTCGTGCTCCTGCTGCTGCTGGTCTGCTCGTTCTGGTCCTGGGCGGTGATCTTCGACAAGGTCAGCAAGCTGCGCCGCCTCCACCGCGACGCCGAGCGTTTCGAGGAAAGCTTCTGGTCGGGCGGCTCGCTCGATCAGCTCTACGATCATGTCGGCGAGCGGCCGGCCGATCCGATTTCGGCGGTGTTCGCCGCGGCGATGCGCGAATGGCGGCGCAGCGTGGCCAAGGGCCTGATCGAAAGCACCAGCATGCGCGCCAATCTGAAGGACCGGGTCGAGCGCGTGATGCAGATCACCCTCGGGCGCGAGATGGACCGGCTCGAGCGTTTCATGCCGTTCCTCGCCACCGTCGGCTCGACCGCGCCTTTCGTGGGCTTGTTCGGCACGGTGTGGGGCATCATGGCGAGCTTCCAGTCGATCGCCGCGGTCAAGAACACCAGCCTCGCCGTGGTGGCGCCGGGCATCGCGGAGGCTCTCTTCGCCACCGCCTTGGGCCTGGTGGCGGCGATCCCGGCGGTGGTCGCCTACAACAAGTTCTCGAACGATTTCGGCCGTTATGCCAGCCGGCTGAGCGCCTTCGCTACCGAGTTCAGCGCCATACTTTCGCGACAATTGGATGAGAAATCCTAGGATCTGAGCCATGGCCATCATGCAGTCCAATGCCCGCGACGCCGGCTTTTCCGGCCTGACCGCCAAACGCCGCCTCATGAGCGAGATCAACGTCACGCCCATGGTCGACGTGATGCTGGTCCTGCTCGTCATCTTCATGGTGACGGCGCCGCTCTTGACCGTGGGCGTGCCGGTCGATCTGCCGCAGACCAAGGCGCCGGCTATCAACGAGCCCAAGGAGCCGCTGGTCATCACCATCGACGCCAAGGGCGAGGTCTATCTGCAGAACTCCAAGATCGACGCCAAGGATCTGGCCGCGCGCCTCGCCGCCATCACCAGCAACAATCCCGACGCCGCGATCTATGTTCGCGGCGACCGCGCCATCGATTACGGCCGCGTCCTCGAGATCATGGGCATCGTCAGCGCGGCGGGATTCACCAAGGTGTCGCTGATCGCCGAACTGCCGAAGAACAACAAGGTAGCACCGCGTTGACGCTATGCCTGAACGGCGCGATTTCATTTATTCGGCGACGTTGCATCTATTCGTGATGCTGAGCTTCCTCATCACCTTGCCCTCGCTGTTTCACCATACCATCAACGAGGAGACGCCCATCGTCGTCCAGCTGGTGAATCTCGGACCGAAGACAATGGCAACGCAACGCAATCTCGCGCCACCGGTTGAGAACAAGCCGGTCGATGTGCCCACGCCGGCACAGAAGCAGCCGACACCGCCGACGCCGCCCGCGGCCAAGGTCGAGCCGCTGCCGCCGCCGCCCGAGCCCAAGCCGGCCGAGGTGAAGCTGCCCGAGCCCAAGCCCGCGCTGGTGAAGTCTCAGGACAAGCCGCAGCCGCCCCAGGATCTGCCCAAACAGAAGCAGCAGGATGTCGCCTTCGACGCGCTCCTCAAGAATCTCGCCGCCAAGAAATTGCCGCAACAGACCGCCCAGCAAGCCAACACCAAGCCGCAACAATCCTCGCAGCCCATTGCGCCGCTGGGCCCGCAGCTTTCGGTGAGCGAGCTCGACCTGGTGCGCCAGCAGATCGAGCAATGCTGGAACGTGCCCGCCGGCGCGCGCGACGCGCAGAACCTGACGCCCGAATTCCGCGTCATCATGAATCCCGACGGCACGGTGCGCTCGGCCACGCAGCTCAACCCCGAGCGCAACAGCGATCCCTTCTTCCTGGCCGCCGCCGACAGCGCGCGCCGCGCCCTGTCCAATCCGCACTGCCAACCCCTGAAGCTGCCGCTCGACAAGTACGATCAATGGCAGACCTTCACCATCACCTTCGATCCCAAGGACATTATATGATTCGACGAGCGGTCTTATCCCGGCGCCTGTGCGCCCTTCTGCTGCTTTTGGCGCCGCTGACAATATCCGGTCCCGCCCGCGCCGAGTTGCATATCGACATCACCCGCGGCAAGGTCGAACCGATGCCGATCGCCGTCCCGGTTTTCGGCTCGCAGGACAGCCAGACCGCCCAGAACGCGGCCGACATCACCCAAGTGCTGTCGGCCGATCTCGAACGCTCGGGTCTGTTCAAGCCGGTCGATCCGAACGCCTATATAGATCGCGATCCCGCGTCCCATATCCCGCCGCGCTACGGCGATTGGCGCACCATCAACGTGCAGGCGCTCGTCACCGGCACCGTGTCGCAGGATGCCGACGGCAAGCTGCAGATCGAATTCCGCCTGTGGGACGTCTATGCCGAGCAGCAGCTGACCGGCCTGCGTTACACCACGACCCAGGCGAATTGGCGGCGTATCGCTCACATCATCGCCGATGCCGTCTATAAGCGCATCACCGGCGAGGACGGCTATTTCGACACGCGCATCGTCTACATCGCCGAAAGCGGCCCGCTCGATCGCCGCATCAAGCGGCTCGCGATCATGGATCAGGACGGCGCCAATCACAAATACCTGACCGACGGGAAAGCGCTGGTGCTGACGCCGCGCTTCTCGCCCTCGACCCAGGAGATCACCTATCTCTCCTATGCGCGCGGCACGCCGCGCGTCTATCTGTTCAACATCGACACCGGCCAGCAGGAGGTGCTGGGCGATTTCCCGGGCATGACCTTCGCGCCGCGTTTCTCGCCCGACGGCAACAAGGTGATCATGAGCATCGCCGTCGGCGGCGCAAGCGTCATCTACAACCTCGACCTGCGCACGCATCGCGCGACGCAATTGACCGACACGGCGGCGATCGACACCTCGCCGTGCTATTCGCCCGACGGCTCGCACATCGTCTTCAATTCCGATCGCGGCGGTTCGCAGCAGCTCTACGTCATGAACGCCGACGGCAGCAACATCAAGCGCATCAGCTTCGGTTCGGGACGCTATGGCACGCCGGTGTGGTCGCCGCGAGGCGATCTGGTCGCTTTCACCAAGATCGACAATGGACAATTCTACATCGGCGTGATGCACCCCGACGGTTCGGGCGAGCGTCTTTTGACCAATGGTTTCTTGGTCGAGGGGCCGACCTGGGCGCCCAATGGCCGCGTGCTGATGTATTTCCGTCAAACGCCGGCCACGGATCGCAGCGGACGCGGCGCCACCAGTAGGCTCTATTCCATTGATCTCACCGGCTATAACGAGCGCGAAATCGTCACACCCGGCGACGCCTCGGACCCCGCTTGGTCCCCCTTGATTCCGTAATTAATCGGAGGCTATAGTCCCGGCCGGCTCGCTAGCGCCACTGTCCGCATTACTTGCGATTCAGGTTATGGTTGCAGCGTTCCAATGGGCACCGCCATCTAAACAGTCGCAACGATCCAGGCCCGGATTTTAATTCAGAGGGAGTGCAAGATGAATTTGAGATCATTGACGATGGTTGGGGCGATGCTGTTGCTTGCCGCCTGCGCCACCGGTCAAAGCTCGTCGACCACGAGCGGCAACGCCGCACCGGGTTCGCGCGAGGACTTCGTCCAGAACGTCGGCGATCGCGTCTTCTTTGACTTCGACAAGTCGGACATCAAGCCGGAAGGCCAGCAGACGCTTCAGCGCCAGGCCGCCTGGCTCAAGAAATACGCGAACGTGAAAGTCACAGTCGAGGGCCATTGCGACGATCGCGGCACGCGCGAGTACAACCTCGCGCTCGGCAATCGCCGCGCCAACGCGGTGAAACGCGCGCTGGTCGCGCTCGGCATCGAGGCCGGTCGCATCACCACCATCAGCTACGGCAAGGAACGCCCGGCGGTGGTCGGTGACAACGAAGCGGCTTGGGCACAGAACCGCCGCGGCGTGACGGTCATCAACTAACGGGTAACGGGCCTTTCGGGGTCCGCAAGGCCGGTTCCGCGGGAGTCGCGGGTCGGGCCCGGGCAAATTGGCGGCGCCTGTCTTCCGTCGGTGGCATTCGTGGCGCCGGCGGCAAAGGCAGGCGCCCTTATTTTGCCCCAATGCCGCGTTAAGTGACGCGGATGCGGACGGGGGCTGAAGGACATTCGATGCGGCGCGCGGCCATCGCCTTGTCACTTGCGGGGATTTTTCTGGCGTTGCCCGTGGCGCGCGCCCAGGACGGCCGCGGCGGCAATTCCGGCCCCTCGGCGCTTGGCACCGATGTGCGGCTCGATCAGCTCGAGGATCAGCAGCGGCAGCTCATCGGCCAGATCGAGCAGTTGCAAAACGCCATCAATCAGCTCGGCAGCCGGGTCGACAAGCTGTCGAGCGACGTCGATCTGCGCTTGAACGCGCTGGAACATCCGGTTACGCCCGCCGCATCGCCGGCGCCCGCCGCGTCCGCGCCGGCCGCTCCGGCCGGCCCGCCGCCGAAAGGCGCATCCAACGCCGCTCCGCCACCCTCGCCGCCGCCCTCCGGTTCGATGGGCACCGGCAATGGCGTCCTCGGCACGCTGCCGGCGAGCGAGGCGCCGGGTGGGGCCAATGCTGCGACCACGGCGACTTCCGGCGTCGCCAATCCACCCTCGGCCACGCCGGCCACGCCGCAGGAGCAATACAACCGCGCCTTCGGCCTGTTACAGCGCGCCGATTATCCCAACGCCGAAACCGCGCTACGCGCCTTCGTGAAGCAGTTCCCCAAGGATCCGCTCGCCGGCAACGCGCAATACTGGCTGGGCGAGACCTATTACGTGCGCAAGGATTGGAACGACGCCGCCATCGCCTTCGCCGAGGGCTACCAGAAATATCCCAAGAGCGGCAAGGCGATGGACGATCTCCTCAAGCTCGGCATGTCGCTCGCCAATCTCGGCCAGAAGGCCAATGCCTGCGCCGCCTATGCGCGCCTCGACCACGACTTCCCTGCCGCGCCCGCCCCCATCAAGGAGCGGAATGCGGAAGAGAAGAAAAAGGCGGGCTGTTAGCGTCATGGACGACGGCACGGGAGCGCGCCAAGCGGCCCCGCTCGACCAGGCCGAATTCGCCGCGCTGATGGCGGGTTTTGCGCCGTTCGAATCCCAGCCGCGTCTCGCCATCGCGTGTTCGGGCGGCGCCGACAGCATGGCGTTGACGCTGCTGGCCGATCGCTGGGCGCGCGGACAAGGCGGCGCCGTCACCGCGCTTATTGTCGATCACAGTCTCAGGCCCGATTCCGCGCGCGAGGCGGCTCTGGCCGCGAGCTGGCTGAAATCGCGCGGCATCGCGCATCAAATCCTGAAACGCGAAGGGGCCGCGCCCGCAGGCGATGTCGAGGCCTTCGCGCGGCAAGCGCGCTACCGGCTCTTCGAATCCTGGTGCCGGGAGAACGGTGTGCTCCATCTGCTTACGGCGCATCACCGCGACGATCAGGCCGAGACCTTCCTTTTGCGCCTGGCGCGCGGCAGCGGCCTCCACGGGCTTGCCGGCATGGCGCCCGAGAGCGCAAAACGGAATTTCCGCCTGCTGCGCCCGCTGCTCGCCGTGCCGCGGGCGCGGCTCAGGGCAACGTTGGCCGAATTCTCCCAGGAATTCGTCGAGGATCCGATGAACCGCGACCCGGCCTATGCGCGCGCCCGGATTCGCGCCGCGCGCGACACGCTGGCGGCGGAAGGACTGACGCCCGAACGCCTCGCCGCCACGGCCGCGCGTCTCGCCCGCGCCCGGGCGGCGCTCGAAACCCTGGTGGCGGATTGCCTCGCCCGCGCGGTGGCGCTCGATCCGCGGGGATTCGCTTGGCTCGATGGCGCAGCCTTGCGCGCCGCTCCCGAGGAGGCGGGCTTGCGCGCGCTGGCCGCGCTCATCGCCTGCATCGGCGGCGGCGAATTCCCGCCCCGGCTCGAACGGCTGGAGCGGCTCTACCGCGAATTGCCGGACGGTCTCGCCGGCGGCCGCACCTTGGGCGGCTGCTCCCTAGTTCCCGGCAAGCGGGACGGGAACGGCCTCGTCCTGGTCTGCCGCGAGGTGGCAGCCATGGCGCCGCAGGAAGATGCCCCCCCGGGCGCCGGCATCTTTTGGGACGGGCGCTTTCTCCTGACCATGCCCCAGGAGGCGCCGGACGGGATGAGGCTGGGCGGGCTCGGCGCCGCAGGGGCGGCGGCGCTTTCCAGCCAGGGCTTCGATTCCGGCCTGCCGGCGGTGGTGCGCGCGGGCCTGCCGGCGCTGTTCGACCACCAGGGTCTGGCGGCGGCGCCGCTGCTCTTGTGGCGGCGGGAAAACCTTAACGCGGCATACCTGGCGTGCCCTGAAATTGTCGTTTTCCGCCCCTTAAATGCTTTGACCCGCCTGGGTTAAGAGTTGTTTAAGCACGAAAGCTTCTTATGTAGTAATGTGGAGCGGCATTGCGGGAGGGGCCTTGGCGTCCCTCGCGCCCCTGAAATAGGGTCGTCCGGCTCGGCATGGAAAGGCCAGCACCGTGAATAATTTCGGCAAGAACCTCGCCCTTTGGATCATCATCGGCCTGCTGCTGGTCGCGCTCTTCAACCTGTTCCAAAGCTCGACCTCGCACGCGCCGCAAAACAGCTTGGCCTATTCCGAATTCGTCGCCGACGTGGCCAAGGGCCAAGTCCGCGAGGTCACCATCCAGGGCGGCGGCCAGGGCGGCACCGTCAACGGCAAGTTCACCGACGGCCGCGCCTTTTCCACCTACGTCCCGAACGACCCGAATCTGGTCGGCCGCCTGCTCGACAAGGGCGTGACCATCCATGCCGCGCCCAATGACGACAGCATGCCCTCGCTGTTCGGCATATTGATCTCCTGGTTCCCGATGCTGCTGCTGATCGGCGTGTGGATTTTCTTCATGCGCCAGATGCAAGGCGGCGGCGGCCGCGCCATGGGCTTCGGCAAGAGCCGCGCGCGGCTGCTCACCGAGAAGGTGGGCCGCATCACCTTCGACGACGTGGCGGGCATCGACGAGGCCAAGAACGAGCTCGAGGAGATCGTCGAGTATCTGAAGGACCCGCAGAAATTCCAGCGCCTCGGCGGCAAGATTCCGAAGGGCGTGCTGCTGGTCGGGCCCCCCGGCACCGGCAAGACCCTGCTCGCCCGCGCCATCGCCGGCGAAGCCAATGTGCCGTTCTTCACCATTTCCGGCTCCGATTTCGTCGAGATGTTCGTCGGCGTCGGCGCCTCGCGCGTGCGCGACATGTTCGAGCAGGGCAAGAAGAACGCGCCCTGTATCATCTTCATCGATGAGATCGATGCCGTCGGCCGTCACCGCGGCGCGGGCCTCGGCGGCGGCAATGACGAGCGCGAGCAGACGCTCAATCAATTGCTGGTCGAGATGGACGGCTTCGAGGCCAATGAAGGCGTTATTCTGATCGCGGCGACCAATCGCCCCGACGTGCTCGATCCCGCGCTGCTGCGCCCCGGCCGTTTCGATCGCCAGGTCGTGGTTCCGAATCCCGACGTGGTCGGCCGCGAGAAGATTCTGAAAGTGCATATGCGCAAGGTGCCGCTGGCCTCCGACGTCGATCCGCGCATCATCGCGCGCGGCACGCCGGGTTTCTCCGGCGCCGATCTCGCCAACCTCGTCAACGAGGCGGCGCTGATGGCGGCGCGCAAGGGCAAGCGCTCGGTCACCATGGCCGAATTCGAACAGGCCAAGGACAAGGTCATGATGGGCGCCGAGCGCCGCTCCATGGTTATGACCGAGGACGAGAAGAAGCTGACGGCCTATCACGAAGGCGGCCACGCCCTGGTCATGCTCTATGTCCCCGGCCACGAGCCGCTGCACAAGGTGACCATCATCCCGCGCGGTCGCGCGCTGGGCGTCACCATGTTCCTGCCCGAGCGCGACAAATACAGCCAGTCGAGGATGGAGCTCAACGCCATGATGGCGAGCCTGTTCGGCGGCCGCATCGCCGAGGAGATGATCTTCGGTCCTGACAAGGTCACCACCGGCGCCGCCGACGACATCCGCCGCGCCACCAACCTGGCGCGCCGCATGGTCACGGAATTCGGCTTCAGCGACAAGCTCGGCCCGCTGCGCTACAGCGAGAACGAGGAAGAGGTCTTCCTCGGGCATTCCGTCACCCAGCGCAAGAACGTCTCCGACGCCACCGCCAAGGTGATCGACGACGAGATCCGCCGCATCGTCGAGCAAGGCGAGGCGACGGCGCGCGACATTCTGACCAAGCATGTCGACGAGCTGCATTTCCTGGCCAAGGGGCTGCTGGAGTTCGAAACCCTCTCGGCCGACGAGATTAGGCGCGTCATTCGCGGCGAGAAGATCGTGCGCGACACCGGCGGCGCGGTCGAGCCGCCGCCTGCCCCCACGCCGGGACGGCGCCCCTCCGTGCCGCCCGCCGGCAGCGGCAAGCCCTCCGGCCTCGAGCCGGAGCCGCAGCCGGGCAACTGAACCCGCGCCCGGGGGACAGGTTTCTTGAAATCCGCCAAGACGCGCACGCTGTTCGGCACCGACGGCATTCGCGGCATCGCCAATGCCGAGCCGATGACCGCCGACACCGCCTTGAAGGTGGCGATGGCGGCGGGATTGGTCTTGAAGCGCGGCGACCACCGGCACCTGGTCGTGATCGGCAAGGACACACGGCTGTCCGGATATCTGATCGAGCCGGCGTTGACGTCCGGTTTCATTTCCATGGGCATGGACGTGGTGCTGGTGGGGCCGATGCCCACGCCGGCCATCGCCATGCTGACGCGAAGCTTGCGCGCCGATCTCGGCGTCATGATCTCGGCTTCGCACAATCCCTATCAGGATAACGGCATCAAGCTGTTCGGCCCCGACGGCTTCAAGCTGTCGGACGCGATCGAATCGAAGATCGAATCGGCGTTCGACCGCACCGCTTCCAAACGCGCCCCGGTCAACGCGCTCGGCCGCGCCAAGCGGCTCGACGATGCCGGCGGGCGCTACATCGAATTCGTCAAGAACACCTTCCCCAAGGGCTTGCGCCTCGACGGCCTCAAGGTGGTGGTCGATTGCGCCAACGGCGCCGCCTACAAGGTCGCGCCCACCGTGCTGTGGGAATTGGGCGCCGAGGTCGTGCCTTTGGGTGTCGCGCCCGACGGCCTCAACATTAACAGCAATTGCGGCACGCTCTCGACCCAGGCCATGCAGCGCGCGGTCGTCGATCAACGCGCCCATCTGGGATTGGCGCTCGACGGCGACGCCGACCGGCTGGTGGTGTCGGACGAGAAAGGACGACTGCTCGACGGCGACCAGCTGATGGCGTTGATCGCGACCCGATGGCGGAAGACCGGGCGCCTGACGGCGGCCGGAATCGTTTCCACCGTCATGTCCAATCTCGGGTTCGAACGGTATCTCACCGGCATCGGCGTCAAGCTGGCGCGCACCCAGGTGGGCGACCGCTACGTGGTCGAGGAGATGCGCCGGCTGGGCTGCAATCTCGGCGGGGAACAATCGGGTCACATCATCCTGGGCGACCATTCCACCACCGGCGACGGCCTGATCGCCGCATTGCAGGTGTTGGCCGCCATCGTCGAAACCGGCGCGCAGGCCAGCCAGGTGTGCAATGTCTTCGAGCCGGTGCCGCAATTGCTGCGCAACGTGCGCGTCAATGGAGGTGTTGCGCTCGAATCCAAGGACATCC
>Ga0187810_10000199_pt1 | contig 27494 bp, 27 predicted proteins | sample NC_wetland_sal_i_9_FD_132963 | JGI IMG/M metagenome (GOLD analysis project Ga0187810, IMG submission 132963) | Wetland sediment microbial communities from Neuse River Estuary, North Carolina, USA - ASW_5 | ecosystem: Environmental > Aquatic > Freshwater > Wetlands > Sediment | place: USA: North...
CCTGCGGCGTGACGGCATCTATTCGGCGCCCCTCGAACCGGATCACTCCATCCTCCCCGCCCTGGCCCCCCACTTCCTTGGCCGTTTCGGCGGCCTGAGCTTCGCCCTCGTCGACTGCCGCCGTAGGCTGTGCATCCTTTCCCTTCCGGAGGGCCTTCGCTTTCTCGAGGGTGACGATGCCCTCAGGCTCCTCCCCGATGCCGAGAGCTCGGACGCCGAGCGGCTATGGAGACGCTACTTTGCTGCCACGGAGAATCCGCAACGACGCAATCCCGGACTCCAACGCAGATTCATGCCAGAGCGGTACTGGAAGTATTTGGTCGAACTCCGCATCTAGCAGGTCGCCCGAATAGTCGTGGCAGCACTACAGCGTCTCTTGACGAGATTGTCGCAGAATGTTAGTATGATCTAACTCTTGGAGGAAACGATGTCCCTCATCGAGGCGAGAAGCGGCGATACGGTTTATGTTGAGCGCGTGGAGCTACCCTCTGCGGCGGCGACTCGACTGGGCGAGCTCGGACTCATGCCAGGCGAACAACTCCAGGTGATCCGCAATCAACGCCCCTGCCCCCTCGTCCTTGGCCTCGGCTTGTCGCGCCTCATGCTGGGTCGCGATATCTGCGGCAGCATCCGAGTTTTGCAGACGGCCCTCCGGGCCTAGCTATGAGCTGCTGCGACGAATCGCCGACGAGTCTCTCCGGCGATCGACGGGTCCTCCTCGCGGGACAACCCAATTCCGGGAAGACGTCGGTCTTCAACGCCCTAACGGGGGCCAGGCAGCGGGTCGGCAACTGGCCGGGCGTGACGGTCGAGCGTAAGGAAGGTCGCTGCGCAGTGGGCGAATCCGAGCTCGTCATTGTCGACCTTCCCGGCTCGTACAGCCTCGAGCCCTACAGCCTCGAAGAGCGGGTGACGCGGGACGCCCTCGCCGCCGAGCCCGACGCAGTAGTCATAAACGTGGTCGATGCGACGCGACTCGAACGGCAGCTCCCGCTGACGCTACAGATGATAGCCGCGGGCAACCCTCTTGTCGTCGCGCTGACGATGAACGATGAGCTCGCCGCCGAGGGTCGATCCATCGACGCGGAATCCCTGGGCCGTGAGCTCGGGGCGGCGGTTGTCAAGGTCGATGGCCGCCGCGGGGCAGGGGCGCGCGAACTCGCGAAGGCCGCATTCCTGGCCACGAAGCCGCAGCCGTCCACCGCGACGGGCATGGCCGCGGCCGGCAGTTTCGAGGAACGCCACCGTCATTCGCGCGCTCTTAGCCACACGGTCATGCCCGCGCCGTCCACTGCGGGCGCGCCTCGCGGCGGCCTTGCGGGGCGCGCGGACGCCCTCGCCCTCCATCCTGTCGCGGGCCCCCTCCTCTTTCTCGCCGTCATCTTCGCCATGTTTCAGCTAACCTTCAGCCTCGGCGGCCTGCTCGGCTCCCTTCTCGACTCTCTCATGGCTTCGCTCGACGCCGCGGCAGCCACCCTGACCATCCCGCTTCTCGCATCCTTCGTGCGCGGAGCCCTGCTCGGAGGGGTGGGCAACGTCGTGTCGCTCGTGCCCTTCGTCTTCATCATGTTCCTCATCCTTTCCTTCCTCGAGGACTCGGGCTACATGGCGAGGGCCGCCTTTGCGACCGACGCCTTCATGCACCGAGTGGGCCTCCACGGCAAGGCCTTCATACCCCTCGTCATGGGTTTCGGGTGCAACGTGCCGGCGATCATGGCCGCGCGCACGCTGGAGTCTCCCCGCGACCGTCTTCGCGTGATGCTGATGGTCCCCTTCACGTCCTGTTCAGCGCGACTTCCCGTCTACGTGCTCATAGCCGGCGCCTTTTTTGGCCGGCGGGCCGGCTTCGTGGTCTTCGGTCTCTACGTCGCGGGCATCCTTGCCGGGATCGGCACGGCGATGGTCAGCGCCAAGGTCATGTCTGTCGGGAGGGGAGTCGGCCTCATAATGGAGCTGCCGCCCTACCGTCTCCCTCTGCCAAAGAGCCTCCTTTTGACGGCCTGGCAGCGCACCAAGGAGTACCTGGCAAAGGCGGGGAGCATCATTCTCCTGGCCTCGGCCTTCCTCTGGCTTCTGTCCGCCATGCCCCTCGGGTCCAGCGCCGCGGACAGTCTCCTCGGCAAGATAGGCCACTTCATCTCTCCAGTCTTCGCGCCGCTCGGTTTTGACTGGCGCATGGTCATAGGCCTCGCGAGCGGCTTCGTGGCCAAGGAAGTGGTCATCTCGACTCTTGGGGTCCTCGCACCCGCCGGCTCGAGCCTCAGCGCGGCCCTGCCGGGCATGATGGGCCCAGGTGCGGCGCTCGCCTACCTCGTGTTCATCCTTTTGTATACGCCCTGCCTTGCGACGATCGCCGTGATGCGTTCAGAGAGCGGCTCGAGGAAGTGGACGACCATCTCCGTCGCCTGGGGCATCACCCTCGCCTATTGCAGCGCCTTCGTCGTCAGGCTCGCGGCAGCCCTCCTGGGCCTGGCTTAGCGCCTTCCCTCGGGGACTGCCCGGCGCTACAGTGGCCGCATGATCGATCGCTTCTTGGCCGGCGCCGATTGGGAAGAGGCGCCGCAGGCGATGGCCCTCGAGAAGCCGTACCGCGACATACTCGCAGAGGCCCGAGCCTGCGTCGCTCAACTTCGGGCCATGGAGGCCGGAGCCGAGGCGGACGCAGGAGAAGCCGAGAGGCTCGCCCTCGATCTCTTCGTCAGGACGCCGGCCATCGTCAATGTCATGCTCAACTACAAGATCTGCGTCGAACACGGCCTCCCGCTCCACCCCACGGTCTATTATGAGCTCGCCGAGGCCCGCCGCTACCGCGTGGACCATCCGCTCGCCGAACTCGAGCGCGCGAACAGGCTCTACCGATCCTCGATCGAACTTGCCAGAGGAGCCTGCAGGCTCGATCGCGGCTGGGAGGCGGCGGAAGAGGAGTTTCGCGCCCTTCTGCCGCACGAGCTTCTGCGCTTCGTTTACACGAGCGGCTCCGACCGCTACACGTGGAGGGCCTCGGAGCCCGCCCTCTTGTCGAGCCTCGCCGCCAAGATTCGGGCGGGCTACGAGCCCGACCTCCTTATTGCCGCGGCGCACGGCTCCATCATGCCCGCCCTCCTCCTTTCCGAGTACCTCGACCGCCCCCTCTACTTCATCCGTTTTTCCATGTTCAAGCGTATGGACGAGGCTCCCATCGTTTCGCTCTCCGACGAGGCCTGGCTTTCTTCCTTTAAGGAGGGCAGGGTCCTGCTCTACGACGAGGACCTGGCCAAGGGCACGACCCTTGAGCTCTTCACCGCGCGTTTGGCTCCCCTGTTCGCCCAGGCGCGCACAGCCTGCTCGATCAGACACGCCGGCGCCGCGCTCAGGCCGGATTTCGTGGCCAGGGTCTGGTGGGACTAGTCCGCCGTTAAGGACGCAGAGCGGCACAGGCTCAAAATTCCTCGGGCGGAGGCCTTGTGGCGAAGCAAGGATTTTTGTATATTTATACCAGAGTCGCGATGACTCGACGCTGTGCGTAAGCTCCGGGGTTTTCACCTCCTTTTTCCCCGGAGCTTTTTTATTTATATGCAGATCAACCTAATTAAGATTCTCAGCCTCCGCGATTTCTGTTCGTATGGGCCACAGAATCCGCCAGTTGTACGATATTTATTTATTGACTCTTGAACCCAGTAAGATATAGTGTTTTTTTAATAGAGTAGTCTCGGGACTCAGACGAGCGCTGAAAGCCCCTATTGGAGAACGTATGGCCAAGCTAAAGGTATCCTTCGCTCCCTCGGTGCGGCGTCTGCCCTCATATTTGCATATCATACGGCAGGCTCAGCGCAATCGAGATTACTACATCTCGGGCACCGTCATCGCGCAGGAACTCAATCTCGAGCCGATCCAAGTTCGGAAGGACCTGGCCATCACCGGTATCATCGGAAAGCCGAAGAAGGGTTACCCCGTGGACGCGCTGATCGCCGCAATCGAACGCTACCTCGGTTGGGACAGCTTCCACGACGCGGTTCTCGTGGGCGCAGGCAATCTCGGTTCGGCCCTCATGGGATACCAGGAATTCCAGCTTCACGGCCTGCGCATCGCGGCGGCCTTCGACACGGACCCGGCGAAGGTCGGCGGCAAGATCCACGGGGTAGACGTGTATCCAATGGAAGAACTCGAGGTGAAGATCTCAGAGATTGGCGCCCAAATCGCCATATTAACGGTGCCCTCACCCTTCGCCCAGGCGACGACCGAGTCCCTCCTTCGCGCCGGCATCACCTCGATCTGGAACTTCACGAACACGAAGCTCAAGGTGCCCGACGAGATCGTAGTTCAGCGCGAGGACCTCTCTTCGGGTTACGCCCTGCTTTCGGTTATGATGCAGACCCGCCAGGGGCGCCCCGTCGCGAAATGACGGAGAGGGACCGACGGCAGGCCGAGTATTTCCGGAATCGCCTAGTCAAGAACGAACGGAATCTCCGTCGCTGGGCCCGCCGCGAGGGCGTAGAGGCTCTGCGTCTCTTTGACGTCGACATTCCGGAGATACCACTCGTCGTCGAACGATATGGGCTTGGAGCCGAGGCCGCCCTCCTCATGGCCCTCTACGAGCGCCCCTACGAGAAGGACGAAGATGCGGAGGTCGAGTGGCTCGGCCTCATGGCCGACGAGGCCGCGAAGGCCCTCGGGCTGCGGCGCGAGGCGGTCTTCATCAAGACGCGTCGCCGCATGCGCGGCCTCCAACAGTACGAACGCAGCGGCGCAGAGCCGGTCGAGCGCCGCGTGCGCGAAGCCGGGCTGTCGTTCATCGTCAACCTGACCGAGCACCTCGACACCGGCCTCTTTCTGGATCACAGGCCGACCCGCAGCCTGGTTCGCGAGGCCGCCGCCGGCAGGGATGTCCTCAACCTCTTCTCCTACACCGGTAGCTTTTCCGTCCACGCGGCAGCGGGCGGGGCGCGCCGAGTCACGAGCGTCGATCTCTCGTCCCGGTACCTCGCGTGGGCTGAACGCAACCTTGAGCTGAACGGCTTTCGAAGCTCGGAGCACCCCCTGGTTCGCTCCGACGCGCGGGCCTTCATCGAGGAGGCGGCGCGACGAGGTCGGCGCTGGGATCTCATCGTCGTCGATCCGCCCACCTTTTCGAACTCGAAGCGCAGCCCGGAAGATTTCGACGTGAACGAGGACTGGCCCGCGCTTCTGCGCTCCTGCCTCTCCATAGCGGCGCCGGGCGCCCATATCTTCTTTTCGACCAACTCCCGCGCGCTCAAATGGCGCGGCGAGGAGGTCCGGGCCATATGGGAGGACATCAGCGAGGCGACCATACCCCCGGATTTCCGCGATCACAGGATTCACCGCTGCTGGAGGTTGACAGCGCCCTGAGCGGGGCGACAATGGGGCGCGGCGCCGCCGGGCTGAAAGAGCCTTGCCCCTTTCTCCCTCGTGGAGTATCCTAACTAAACTGATCGTGAACGGAGGTAAAAAATGAGAGTCACCACGAAAGGCCGCTATGCGCTACGGGCGGTCCTGGCCCTTGCCGCCGAGAGCGAGGATGGCAAGCCCGTTTCCATAAAGACTATCGCCGAACGCGAAGACATCTCCGCCGAGTTCCTCGAGCAGATTTTCTTCAAGCTGCGAAGGGCCGGTGTCATCCGCTCGGTGCGCGGTCCGGGCGGCGGCTTCTATTTCGCCCGAAGCCTCGATTCGATCAGCCTCTTGGACGTCCTCGAGGCTTCAGGCGAGGGCATCGGCATCTCGCCCTGCGCCTGCGGAAAGAGAACCTGCGATCGCAAGGAAGCCTGCATCGCAGGTTTCGTCTGGCGCGAGCTCGACGACAAGCTCCGAGACTTCGCCGAGGCGCGTAGCCTCGCCGACATGGTCAACGCGCGGGTGGTCAAGAACGCCTAGAGCGCGCCCTACTCCGCGTCGACATATTCCTCGAGCTCAATGCGTCGTGTGTCGTCTATCATTCCGAGCTCTTGGCAGACCGCGAAGAGCTCCCGAACGTGTATGAAGCTGTGAAGGCGGATGCCCGCTTTTGCCATGTCCTCGCGCCCCTGCACTCCCCGCTCGATGAGAACTACCAGGTCTTCGACCACGAGTCCCTCGCCTCGTAGGATCGCGGCGGCCTCGAGCTTGCTGGCCCCGGTGGTTATAAGGTCGTCGAGGAGGAGGAGGCGCTCCCCTGCCTTGAAGGCTCCCTCAACTTTGTTGCCTGTGCCGTGCTCCTTGGCCGGCATCCGCGGCCAGACGAGGGGCTTCCCGATCAAGAGGCTCGCCGCCGTCGCCAGGGGCAGGGCAGCGGCGGGCACTCCTGCGATGCGATCGTAGCCGAGCCCGGAGGCGATGGAGGCGTAGGCCTCGGCAGCGAGCGAGAGCGCTCGCGGATCCGAGATGAGTCGCCGCAGATCGATGTAGAAGGGGCTGCGCCTGCCCGACTTCAACAGGAAGTCGCCGAGCTTGAAGCATTCCGTTTCGATCAGCGCCCGCAGCAATCTTTCCTTGAGGCGATCGGCCGGCCTAGCGATGGCGCCCGGGCCCGCCCTGTTGCGGGGAACACCGCGGCCGGCGGCTTCGGCGCCGCGGAGCCGCGCCTGCTCCAGTGTGTCGCGCAACGCGCGTGCGGCGGCAGCGGGATCGGGGGCTTCGGCCACAGCGCGGGCTGCCACGACGAGGATTCCCAAACCGTCCGATCGCGCCCCTGCGGCAAAAGCCTCTTCGGCCTTCCCGCCCTGCGCGCCGATCCCGGGCGCGAGGAACCACGCCCGCTCCGCGACCGAGCGCGCAGCGCGAAGGGCGGTGGTGTCGTTGCCGGCGACGACCAGGCCGACCGCCTCTGACCAGGACGAGCACTCCCGCGCAACGCGCAGGTAGAGCGCCTCGGTTTCTCCCTCGTCGCCCGGACGGCGCAGGGGCAGGTCCTGGAGGAAGCCCGCGCCGGGATTGCTGGTCCTGCAGAGAAGGAATACACCCCGGTCGGCGTACGCGAGGAAGGGGCTCACCGCGTCGAGCCCCATGTAGGGGCTCAGGGTCACGGCGTCGGCGCCGAGGAAACCGAAGAGGGCGGCCGCGTAGGCCTCCGCGGTGGCGCCTATGTCGCAGCGCTTGGCGTCCAGAAGGACGGGGATGTCTTTGGGAATGAGCCGAAGTGTGCGCTCGAGAGCCTCGAAGCCGGCCTGGCCGTGAGCTTCGTAGAAGGCCATGTTAGGTTTGTAGACCGCGGTGTATGGCGCCGTCGCCTCGATGATCCGTCGATTCGCGTTGACGATCTCGCCGACCGGATCGGGATGCCCGGGCTCGACCCGAGGATCGAGGCCGACGCAGAGACAGGTTCCCTTGTTTTTTGCAAGAGCCTCGAGGCGAGCGAAAAAATTCATCACTCCTCCCTTCCGGATCTGGTTCGGTGGAGACTAGCACGGGGCGAGAACATCGTCCAGCGGCGAGCCCGTTGTGGTTTTTCCTTACGAGGGTTGTATACTTGTGGGAGCGGCATTAAATTGGAGGCCTATACAAGGAGGCCAGCGACATGAGATTCACGATCGCGGCGTTCATGGCACTCATCCTGGTCGGATTTGGATTCGCGCAGGACGCCCAGACCGCATCTGATGCTCAGACCGGCTCAGGCGAGCAAGGCGGGGGCTTCAAGTTTACGGGAGGCGTCGATCTCGGAACCGATACTCTTAAAACCGGCGGCCCCTTGGATTCAAACGGAAACCCCACCACGATGGAAGCCTGGACCCTCCTCGCCTTCCAGCCCGATATAGCATTCGGCAAGTTCGGTATCGGCCTCGACCTCGGCGTTCACTTCCAGCTCTATCCGCAGGGTTCCAACGACGCCATGGAAATTTACCAAGGCGACTGGGTCCCCTACTATCAAGGCAATAATAAAAGCTTCCTCGACGTGTACCTCCCGAAGTTCATGTACGTGCGCTACGGCGTCAAGGGCGAGGACCCCTTCTTCGTCAAGCTGGGCTCCATCGATGACCTCACGCTCGGTAACGGCTTCATCATGGGCGACTACGCCAACACCCGCTTCCTGCCCGAGACGAGGATTTTCGGCCTCGACCTCGGTCTCGACGGCACGATGTTCAACGTGCCGTACGCGGGCTTCGAAGCGGTGACGGGCAACGTCGCGCACTTCGACGTCGTGGGCGGCCGGGTCTACGTGCGCCCCCTCGTGGGTTCGGACATCCCCATCGTCAAGAACATGCAGGTCGGCATAACGAGTGTCTTCGATACGAACCCCTATCTGTACGGCAGCGGGGTGAACAGCTCGACCTCCACAATTGGCGTCTACGGCGCCGACGTCACGGTGCCCGTCCTGGGCGGGAAGCTCTTCCCCCTCACGGCCTTCACCGACATCGCCTTCGAGCCGAACTCGAGCTCGGGCGAAATGGTCGGAGTCAGCGGTCGGGTCATCGGGATATTCCTTTACGGCGAACAGATCCGCGTCCTCGGGCCAGGGTTTATACCCGATTACTTCGACGCCAACTACGACCTCTATCGCGCCCAGAAATACGACTACATGCAGCAGCCTACAAGCGGCGATACCTACGTCGGCTGGTACTCGTCGATCGGCACGGCCTTCCTCGAGGACAAGATCATATTCAACGTATCGCTCGACGGCCCCTTCAAGGCGCTGCCCGCGACCTACGTTCCGGGCGTGACGCCTCAGACGGATTATCCCCACGCCAAGGCGATCTTCCACTTCGGCGAGGGCATCATCCCCTTCTTCTTCGACGCGTCCTATGAAAAATACTATATCGGCGCGGACAAGGGATTCTTCCCCGATCTCGTCGACCCCACAAACGCCGTCGTCGTCCTCGCGATCAATTACAGGACGGGAGCGACGGTTCTTACGCTCCAGTACAACGCCGCATACAATCCCACGACCAAGTCGTTCGACGTAACGTCGAGTATCTCGGCGTCGGTTAAGTTCTAGGTAGGACCAGGAGGCAATCCATGAATCGTATTCTGATCGGACTCGCCTTTATCCTCCTCCTGCCGGCGCTTGTCGTCGCTCAGGGGAAGACGGCCGCACCGGCCGGGGGAGAGACCCTCTTGCTCTCGTTCGTTCCCGACGGCTCCAATCTGACGGTCACGACGACGGACAAGAAGGTCCTCGTGTATCCGACCGACATAGCCGAGGGCGATGCGATCCCCTCCGGCGCGGTCGTCGCCACGGGTGCGGATACGACGGCGGAGCTCAAGCTCAGGCCCAACGGCACCATCATAAAGCTGGCCTTCAACACGAAGTTCAGCTTCGCGGGCTCGGGACCCGACAGGACGCAGGCGGGCAAGAACGCCAGCCTCTTCACCCTCCTCGCCGGCAAGATCAGGACGGTGGCCGCAAAGGGCTCGTATTACAACTTCAGCTCCAATACGGCGGTCTGCGGCGTCCGCGGCACGGATTTCAGCTTCGACGTCGGCGCGGATGAAACATCCCAGGCCCTCCTACTCGTCCAGAAGGGGCTCATCCAATTCGACAAGGTCGACGCCACCGGCGCCGTTGTCGGCAGCATCCCCGTCGCGGCCGGAGAGGCCGCGGACACCTTCGCCGCCCAGTTCACCGCCTTCAAGTTCAGCGCCGAACAGTTCGCCCAAGAGTTCGGCGACATGGGCTTCAAGAAGCTGAACGAGAATGACGTGCCGCAGGGCGAAACGACCCAGGCTCCGCAGCAGGGCAGCGAGCAGGGACAGGGCGCGCAGGGCGGCCAGGCCGCCGCAGGCGAATCCCCCTTCATGAAGTGGCTCGGCGAGGTCCTCGGCTTCGAGCTCGGCTCAGTGACAATCGACAACGTCACCTACTCCAAGGTGGTCGTTCAGCCCAACTTCGATTTCGGCAAGCTCAAGCTCGGGCTCTACTTGCCCGTGATTTACACCTCCGATCTCTTCAATCCCTCGGACTGGTACCACCCCGCGGGCAACAACGAATGGGACTTCGGCTCCCGCTACTGGGGCAGCGATCCGGTCAGGGGAGTGAAGGACTTCGCGACCGACCTCGCCCTCAAGATCAAGTACCTGGAATACGGCGAGCAGTTCAAGGATCCCTTCTTCCTGAAGGTGGGCAACCTCGAAGATCTCACGATAGGCCACGGCCTTATCATGCGCAACTACGCGAACGACAGCGAGTTCCCCGCGGTGCGGCGCGTCGGCGCGAACCTCGGTGTGGATGGCGGCGGCGGCGGCTTCGAAGCCCTGACCAACGACCTCGCCGACCCGACGATCTTCGGGGCTCGCATCTACGTGCGCCCCATTCCCGACTTCAAGCTCGCCTTCGGCATCTCCGGCGTCATGGACATCGCGCCCGGCGTCGATGTCCCGAATAACGACGTGGCGAACAACCTCATGCTCCTTGGCGGCGGAGTCGACCTCGACCTGCCGGTCTTCCAGAGCGACCTGCTCGGCGTCCGCCTCTTTGCCGACGGGGCCGCCATGGCGCCCTACATCAAGCAGGACTCCGCGAGCGGGGCCGTTCCTGCAGGTCTCAAATACGACCTCGTCTACAAAGACGGCACGCTCCGCAACTGGGGAGCGGCGACGGGCGCAATCGGCAACGTGCTCTTCATCGACTGGCGCCTCGAGTTCCGCTACCTCACCGGCATCTTCACGCCCTCGCTCTTCGACACGACCTACGACCAGAAGCGTGCGGAGTACGCGGTGCAATACGCGGGCTACGTCGTGGGCGGCGCTCCGAGCGAGCCGAATGTCATGGGCATCTACGGCGAAGGCGGCTTCCACATCTTCAACAAGAAGCTCAACCTCACGCTGGGGTACATGTGGCCGTGGTCGCCCGACGGCTCTCTCTCGGAGCAAGTCGCCAATAACAACGACGAGTTCCACGCGAAGATCGTGGTGCTCAAGCACCTCATCCCCGTCGTGGATGTCTCGGGCTTCATCAGCTACGACCGCCGCGATCTGGCTCAGTCCATTGCGAACGGGACCTTCAAGTTCATCGACGAGAACACGAGCTTCTCGGGCGAGATAGACCTTCCGATCCCGAAGACCGAGAACCTTGACCTCGCCATCCTCTTCTCGACCGTCCCGGTCTACGACTCGAACGGCACGATCGTGCTCGACGCGAACGGGCTGCCCACGATGAAACCCTCGATCTCGATCGAGACGAGGCTCCACTTCTAGGCGCGACCTCGATTCCTTTCAAGGCCGCCCGGTCGGGCGGCCTTTTTTTTGTTCGTGGGCGGAGGTAGGATATCGACATGGGAATTATCCGCGTCCTGTCTCCCGAGACCGCCCGGCTCATAGCGGCCGGAGAGGTGATCGACCGCCCCGCCGCGGCGCTCAGGGAGCTCCTCGACAACGCGATCGATGCCGGCGCCTCCGAGATATCGGTCCGCATCGAGGCCGGAGGCATCGATCTCATAGCCGTCTCCGACGACGGCGTTGGGATGGACCGCGAGGATCTCGTGCTCTGCGTGCTTCCTCACGCCACCTCGAAGATACGGAGCGCCGACGATCTACTCACGACAAAAAGCCTGGGCTTCAGGGGCGAAGCCCTCGCCTCGATCGCGGCCGCTGCGCGTCTGGAAATCCTCACGAAGCGCGAGGGCTCTGCCTCGGCGTATCGCCTCGTCTCGACGCCAGGTTCACAATCGAGCATAGAGCCCGCTGCCGGACGGCGAGGCTGCACCGTGAGCGTATCGAGTCTCTTCGAGTCTTTCCCCGCGCGCAGGCAGTTCCTCAAGCGAGCGCAGGCGGAGGCTGCGCTCTGTAGGCAGGTTTTCTCGGACAAGGCCGCGGCCAATCCGGAACTAACCTTCCGCTATTCGACCGGGCAGGGTCCTGTCGACACCCTTCTGCCCGGCGAGGTCGCCGAGCGCTGCGCGGTCCTCCACCCCGACCTGCCCTCCGCGCTTCTCCATGCCCTGCGCTTCTCGGGGTCGGGCTTTTCCGGTTCCGTCGTGGTGGCCGGTCCGGCCTTCTCCCGCGCCGATCGTCGATTCATGAAGGTCTTCGTCAACCGCCGTCGCGTGCAGGATTGGTCCCTCCTTGGAGCCCTCGACTTCGCCTTCGCGGACTATCTTCCCGGCGGCGCCCACCCCGCCGCCTTCCTGTTCCTCGACATCGACCCCGCCTTGGCGGACTTCAACATCCACCCGGCGAAGCGCGAGGTGAGATTCAAGGATGTCGAGGCGCCACGGCGAGCCATCGTCGCCGCGATCAGAGCCTTCCTCGAGGCTCTCGGCCGCCGGCACCCGGAGCAACTGCGACCATCGGTCGAGCTTGAGCTTGGCGCGGCCTCCGGCGCGGGCGCCGACAACGTCGTCGGAGGATGGAGGGCGGGGGCGGGGTACTCGGAGACAGGCGCGGGGGAGGGACGGCCGCAAGAGGCCGGGATGCGCATCGGAGCCGAGCGCCCAAGCTGGGACGATTTCCTCGCGGTCAGAGAGCGGCCATCGCCCCTCCCCTCGCCCAGCGCGGGACCGAAGGGCTTTCGCTATGTAGGCAGGGCCCTCGGTCCCTTTCTCCTCTTCGAGATGAACGATGTCCTTTGGTTTTTGGACCAGCACGCGGCGCACGAGCGACTTCTCTTCGATGAACTGGTGGCGCGGCCCGTCGAGGTCCAGGAGCTGCTCTTCCCCGAACACATCGAGCCCGAGGATGAGGCCGAGGATGAACGCCTCGCCGCGCTGCAAGGCAGCCTCCGCGAGGCCGGGTTCACGCTGGAACGCGAGGGCCGGGACTGGTCGCTCACGACCGCGCCCGCGGCCCTCGCGCGAGACGCCGTCCAGGCGCTCCGCGAGGTCGCTGCGGCGGCCGCCGAACCCGGCAGCGCTTTGCGAGCCGTCCACGCGCTCTCGGCGTGCAGGGCCGCGGTCAAGGACGGCGACGAGCTGGAGCGCGGGGCCGCGGAAGAGCTCATAACGCGGGCCCTCGCGCTGCCGGAGCCGCGCTGCCCCCACGGCAGGCCCATCTGGACGCGCATAACGCGCGAACAGCTCTACGCGCTCGTGCGCAGAACGGTGTAGCTACAAGCCCGCCAGTATCTTCTGCACCTCGTCGCGCTTGGGGTAGTCCGGCTTCTTCGCGAGAAGATCGCCGAGCGTCTTCTTCGCGTCCGCTCCGTCGTTCATCGTGACGTACAGCTTGCCGAGCTCGTAGTAGGCGTCCCAGTAGGCGGGGTCGAGCTTGATGAGCTGCACATATGCGTCCTTCGCGGCGTCCAGCCGGTTGACGCTCACGTAGGCCTTGGCGAGGTTGAAGCGGACGGTCGTGTCGCGGGGCGCGAGGTTGAGCGCGATTTCATAGTGGAAGACGGATTTGTCGTAGAGCCCCTTCTTCGCGTAGGCGTTGGCAAGGTTGTTGTTCGCCTCGAAGGATTTCGGGTCGACCTGATAAGCCTCGTCCAGGTAGGCGAGGGCCTTGTCGACGAACCCCGATTCGAGATAGATGCGGCCGAGGTTGATGCGCGGGTCCGAGTACTTCTTGTCGATGGTCGCCGCCTGCGTGTAGGCGGCTATTGCGGCGTCGGTGTTGCCCGTCTGCTCGTTCGCGAGGCCGAGCGTATACTGATAGAGTGCGACGTCCGGCGACTGGGAGGCGGCCTTCTGCGCGTATTTCATCGCGTCGGCCGCCTTGCCGAGGTTGAGCTCGACGGTTGCCATGTTGTAGTTCGTGAGGGCGTCGTTGTTGACCCCCAAAGCGCGCTGGAAGAGGCCCTCGGCGGTCGCGTAGTCACCTGTCGCCGATTCGACGACCGCGAGCTCGCGCATCGCCTGGGCGTTGGCCGGGTCTATCTTGATCGCCCGTTGGTAGGCGTCGATGGCGGCCTTGCTGTCGCCCTTTGCCGCGAGGACCTTTCCAATCTCCTGCCAGGCCCCTCCGTAATCGGGCTTGACCTTGACCGCCGCGCGGAAGACATCCAGGGCCTTGTTGGGGTCGCCGAGCGCCTTCCATGTGATTCCAAGGTTATAGTACGCTCGCTCGAAGCGAGGATTGAGGGTCGTCGTGGCCTCGAAGGCTCGTCGGGCGTCCTCGTAGCGGCGCGCCTTGAAGTAGGCGATTCCCAGGGAATACGAGTAGAGGTAGTTGTTGGGGTCGAGACTGGCCGCCTGCTTGAGCTCGGTGATCGCGTTGTCGACCTGATTGAGATCTGAGTTGATCTTCCCGAGGGTGTAGTACGGAAGGGCGTTGCTCGCGTCCTTCTTTTTCGCGTCGCGAGCGGTCTGGATCGCCTCTTTCAGGGCCGAGTCCGCCGAAGGCCCGGGGTTCTTCTTGGTCCCGCTATAGATCGCGTCGGCTATTTCGGCGAGCTTCTCTCCTGCGAACTTGTCTTCCCCATCGGGGAACTTGCTCTCGGCGTCGGAGAAGTATTTGTCGGCGCCGGAAAAGTCGCCTCCGTCCGCGGCCTTGCTGCCCTTGTCGACGAGATCGTTGACCGCGCGCATCTTGTCCTGGAGATCCCGGCTCTTCTGCGCGAGCTGCTCGGCCTCTGCCTTCTTGCGTGCGGCCTCGGCGTCGGCCTCCGCCTTCCTGCGCGCCTCGTCCTCGGCCTGCTTCGCCTTTGCGGCGGCGTCTGCGGGGTTCTCCGCGCTCTGTAGGCCGGCTCCGCTCCCGCCGCCCGTTTTCAATTTATTGCCCAAACTTTCGAGGGATTGGGCGATGGCCTTCTGCCCCGAGGCCTCCGCCTGGGCCAGCTCTTGGTTCTTGGCCGCATCCGAGCTCGACTTGGCGTTCATGGCCTGATCGCGGAGGCTCTGGGCTTCTTTGTCGTCCGCGTTCGCTATGAGGAGCTTGTCGAGGAGGTTGAGGGCCCGATCGTAGTCGCCCTTCTGCATGTAGTAATTCGCCGAAGAGAGGGTGTTCTGCCGCGCGCGCGCGGCTTGGGCGGGGCCGAGCGCGAGGTAGAGGCCGGCGGCGAGAAGAATGACGGCGAGGGCCCCGCCGCCCGCTATGAGGCCCTTGGTTCTGCTGTTCATGGCCAACTCCCGTTTAGGTTGAGGGGTCCGCGAAGTTCGCAGGCCCCTGCGCTACTCGTCGATCTTAAGATCGTCCCCGTATCCTTGCACATCGCCCGCGCCGGCGGAAAGACTCGTTGTGTCGTCGGCCGCGGCCTTGAGCGATGCGGTGACCTGGTCCATGAGGGCCTTCTTGGCCGCCTCATCCGCGAGTTTTTGCGCCTCGGCCGCTGCGGCGGCCGCCTGGGCCTCGGCGACACCCGCGTCGAGCCGCTTGAGCAGCTCTTCTATCTGCGGCCGCTGGGGGTCATTCGGGGCCAGGTCCAGGAAATGTCTATAGTCGCCGGCTGCGTTCTGGTAGTCCTTGAGGGCCATGCGCGCGGTGGCGCGATTGAGAAAGGCGGGCGCGTAGCTGCCGTCCGCGTCGATCGCCTGGCCGTAGGTATCGACTGCGAAGGTGTTCTTTCCCTGGAGAACGAAGACGTTCGCCAGATCGAAGTAGAAGAGAGGCTTGAAGCGCGTCGCCTGAGGGAGACCCCTGCGAAGGGTCGCGACGGCCTCATCGTAGCGCCCCAGCTCCTGGTAAGAGAGGGCGAGGTATATCCAGGCCCGCTCATCGACGCCCGCCTCGGTCACCGCCTGTTCCAGCGCTGGGATCGCCTCTTGTGGCTTGTCGGCCCGGAAGAGCTGCTCCCCCTGGTTGAAGGAGTCGATCGCCCAGGCGGAGGCGGCTATGGACCAGAGCGCCGCGACCATTGCGATCGCACGGAATCGGCGCCTTCTCACGCTCGGAAACCCTCCTGCGGCAGCTTCGGTCCGGTCGAACGAAGGTGTCGCAAAAATAATAGAAGTGCTCTATAGTATGATACCACGTAGCCACCGCTCCGTCATCTCGACGGGGCGAGATACTACCGGGGACGGTGCTACCGAATGTCATTCATCGTGATTCTCATCATCATTCTCGGCGTAGCGATTGGCTTCTTGAGCTGGTTCATCGTTCGCATGGTGGCCGCGCCTCGTCAATCCAAGGCCATCGAAGGCCTGCTCAAACAGGGAAAATCGTCGGCGGCAGCCCGCGCCGCCAAGTCGCTCCTCGCCAAGGATCCGCACAACGGCGTCGCCCACTGGTTTCTCGGAAGGGCCTACCTCGCCGACGGCAAGCCCGAACTGGCGCTCATGGAGCTCAAGGCGGTCAACCAGATCGGCCAGTTCGGCCCCGAGCTTCCTGAACTGGCGTTCCGGAGCCAGATAGCCTCGCTCTTCGAGCGCTTCAACCAGACCGAGGAAGCCCTCAAGGAGCACATCCTCCTCACGAAGATAGATCCGGGAAACGCCTCCCATTTCCTCGGGGCGGGCCGGCTCTTCGAATCCCGCGGCAGAACGGACGTCGCGCTCAATTACCTGCGCAAGGCCATCGAGATGGACGAGCGGCTCTTCGAGGCCCACCATGCTCTCGGCCTCATCCTCTACCGCACGAAGCATCCGATGGAGGCGAAGGCGGAGTTCGAGGCCGCCCTCAAGTGGAACCCCGACGATTTCGAGGCCTTTTACTACCTTGGGAGGCTGCTCAAGGAGATGAGCGATTTCACCGCCGCCCTTCTCGCCTTCGAGAAGGCCTCGCGGAGCTCCGAGCTCAGGCTCAAATGCCTGGTCGAGCGGGGCGGCTGCTACATGAGCCAGGGCTCCCTCGACAAGGCCATCCCGGAGCTTGAGCGCGCGGTGAAGCTGGTCAAGGACGAGGCGGCTTCGGAAGCCCTCTATGCCCGCTATTTCCTCGCGATGTGCTACGAGAAGACCCGCAACCTCGACAGTGCGATCGAGCACTGGGAGCGCATCTACGCCAAGAAGCCCGGTTTCCGCGATGTCGCGGAAAAGCTCACCCAGTACCAGGAATACCGGACCGACGATCGCATGAAGGACTTCCTCACCTGCGGCAAGGAGGAGTTCGTCGAGCTCTGCAAGGCGGTCGTCCAGGGACCGATGAGTCTCTCCATCCGAGACGTGGGTGAGGTTTCCAACGGCGTGGACATCATCGCGGTGGAGGGCGACAACGAAAAGTGGATGGGCGCGAAGAAGCTGCCCCGCCTCATCCGCTTCCTGCGCGTCTCGGACAACCTCGACGATGGCGCCGTGCGCTCCCTCCTCGATCAGATGAAGAAACTCGGCGTGGTGCGCGGCTGCATCACGACGAGTTCGGGCTTCACCCGCACTGCGCTCGAGTTCGCGGAGAATCGATCCGTGGAGCTCCTCACGAAGGACAAGCTCCAAGAACTGCTCGGGAAAGCGTCTCTCCCCGCCTCAGCCCGACGCCGATGAGGATACTCTGCATATCTGACCAAGTGGATCCTTTGGTGTATTCGCCGCGCATGCGCGAACGCTTCCGAGACGTGGACCTCGTCCTTGGCGCGGGAGACCTGCCGATGGAATACCTTGGCTTCGTCAGCTCGATGCTCAACCGCCCCCTGATATACATCTCCGGCAACCACGACCTCGGGCCCGCCGTGCCGCAATCGGGAGCCTGGCGCTGGGCCGACTTCGGCGAAGAGGGCGACGGCAGGAGCGAGGGAGCCATCGATGCAGGCTTCAGAATCCTGCGCGAAGAAGGACTGATCATCCTGGGGCTCCCAGGCTCAATGCTCTACAACCACGGTCCGAACCAATATCGCGAGTTGGGCATGGCTATCCGTATCGGATTGCTCGTGCCGCGGCTTCTTCTCAACCGCCTCTTCAGAGGCAGGGCCGTCGACATCGTCCTCACCCATTCTGCGCCGCGCGGCATCCACGATCGCGACGATCCCTGCCACAGGGGCTTCCGGTCCTTTCTCTGGCTCATGCGGGTCTTCAAGCCCCGCTGGCTCGTCCACGGCCACATCCACCTCTATGATCTCGCCGACGTGCGGATATCCCGGTACGCCGAAACCACGGTCGTGAACGCATTCGGGCATTGGGTGCTCGACACGGAGTCGGAGCGATGAGCGGCTGGTACGAAAGCCTCGCGGAGGAGGACTTTTCCAGAGCCAGGACGCGGGAGCTGCTCTCGCGGATGGCCAGGCTCCTCGACCCCGAGCGCGGCCGCCTCCTCTCCTTCGAGGAGGTAGTGGCAATACTGAAACCCGGGAGCGAGACCTACGTGGGGATGCAGGCGGTTCCCCTGGACCTCGTGGTGGGGAGCGAGGGCCGCTACCGCGACTTCAACAGGCACTTTTTGCCGCGCCGCGAATTCTTGCGCTCGCGGTGGGTGCGCGTCGACCTCGCACACTACCAGGACATCCCCCTCCCCCCGGTCCGGCTTTACGAGATCGGCGGTCTCTATTTCGTCCGCGACGGAAACCATCGCGTGTCCGTCGCCCGAATGCGCGGGCAGGGGGCCATCGACGCCGAGGTGACGAGTCTAAACGCCGAGGTCAGCCTCCGCCCCGGCATGACCCTCGACGAGCTCAAGCACGAACTCCTCGCCTACGAAAAACGGCGCTTCTACGAGCAAACCGAGTTCGGCGCCCTCACTGGAAATAAGCACCTCGACTTCACGAGCCCCGGCCGCTACGACGTCATCATCGAGCACATCCTCGTCCACAAGTACTACCTGAATCAGAGCATGACCGGAGAGCTGGACTTCGGCGACGCCCTCTTTTCCTGGCACGAAAACGTCTATCGCCCCATCGTCCTGGCGATCGAGGAGGAGGGCCTTCTCGGCCGCTTCCCCGGACGCACCCCCTCCGATCTCTACGTTTTCATCGTCCAGCACTGGGACGAGCTCAAACGGAAGTACGGGCTCGCCTTCCCACTGTCCGAAGCGGCGCGAGACTACGGGCAGCGCTACGGCCTGGGCCCGGCGGCCCGGCTCAGAAATTGGCTGGCCCGCCGCTGGCTGGCGGTCCGCGGCAGGGTCCAAGAAGTGCGCGGGAAACAGTAACCTGACTCAGGGGCCGTTGTTGTATTCATGTACGGGCTTCGAAGGACGACGAACCCCGTGCCCCTTCCTTACTTTTCGTGGCGTGGCTCCCGGGGTCCTCCTCCTTCCCCGGGGGCTCTTTTTTGCCCGCATCGGGGGTCGATTGACAGGAATGGCCGCTTTGGCTATCTTCCTGCGGAGGACAAGGAGTCATCCATGGCACAGATTTCCAAGAATGCTCGTACATCCAGCTCCACCCAACGCTTTTTCTGCCCCTGCGGCGGAGAGATCAAGATGAAAACCCTTTTCGAGAACGGCAAGGTCCGCAACCTCGCCGAATGCGAGAAGTGCAAGCGGACGGAGCGCCGGCCGCGCGATTTTGTCTGATTGCGTGTCAATAAAGCAGTAGGAGAGCCTTGGGCTCAGGCATCGCGCCCGAGCAGAGAGGGCCGCCTTGGAGGCGGCCTTTTCATTTATGGGCCGCCGGAAAGCCGGGCCGGGGCCCGCCCTCGCTCCTCATTGTGGCTATCTCGGCAGCTATGCGCTCACGGGCTTTCTGCACCGTTTCCAGAATCTCCTTCTTCCCCTGCGGCGGAGGGAGGGTGGCCAGGACTCGCACGCGATAGCGGGTACCCCGCAGGTTCTTCAGGACCAAGCCGATGCTCGAGACCTTCCATCCGCCCTCGATAGCCGCGACGACAACGGGTAGGCTGTCGTATTCGAGCACGCGGCGCACGCCGGCCGTGTGGAAGGTTCCCACCTGGCCGTCATTGGATCGGTGCCCCTCGGGAAAGATCACCGGGCAGGTGCCATCGCGGCGGCAGCGCCTGGCAAAGCGGAGTAGGGCGTTCATGGCCTGAGCCGCATCGCCGCTGCGGCGGACGAGCGCCTGCCCTTGGGCGCGCAGGAGGAAGGACACCAGAGGAATTCCTCCTCCGAGCTCCTTTTTCGCGACGAAGCGCAGTCGTCTCGGAGCGAAGAGAAACATGATGACGGGAATGTCCATGAGGCTTTGGTGGTTCGATATGAGGAGGAAGCGGTCGGGCAGCGGCTGCCCGGAGCGATCCTCGAACTCGAGGCGGAATGCTCCATAAGCCCGGACTACGGAGACGATCCGCCGCACGGTCCGCCACGCGTAGTCTTGGAGGATGTCCTGGGCACGGCTGCGGTGAACGACGATTCGTATTCTGAGGATGGCGTCGTAGCAAATAAAGAGGAAAATTATAGCGATAAGAATAACGACATTAACCACGGCAACCAACCATAACTCTTTATACTACGGAATGTCCCGCATGTGAAGTCTAGCTAAGTATTGACAATGGCGCGGGCTTCTGCTACCCTTCGTCAGCAGTTAGCGATCCGGAAACACCCGGTTTCGAGATATCTTTCAATGCCCATTAGGGAGGGTAGGTCCTTTGGCTCAGACGAATAAATCGGCGGAGAAGCGCCAGCGGCAGGACGAGAAGCGGCGCCTCCGAAACAAGATGGAAAAGACCGCGATCCGCAGCAGCGCCAAAAAGATAGCCGCCGCCGCCCAGGGCAAAGACAAGGTTGCGGCCGAGGCCGCGCTCAAAGACATGATCAAGAGGATCGATACTGCCGCCCATAAGGGCATAGTGAAGAAGAACAACGCCGCGCGGAAGAAGTCGCGCATGCAGCGCCTGGTCAATACCCTCAACGCCTGAACAAGAGGCGCCGGCGGAACGCAAGAGCCGCATCCGGCGCCTAAGCCCTCTTGCCCGGAGAAAAATGATGGCCGGAAAAGTCACGAAGGCTGAGCTTATCGAAGCGCTCCATGAGGGTAGGACACTCAACCGAAAAGAGATCCATGGCCTCATCGACGCACTGTTCGAGGAGATCAAGTCCGCCATCCTCTCGGGCAAAACGGTCGAACTGCGCGGTTTCGGGACCTTTGAGGTAAAATTGCGCAAGGGTCGAAAGCGGGCGCGCAACCCGAAGACGGGAGCGATCGTGTCGGTGGAAGACCATGGCGTCGCCTCGTTTAGGCCGGGCAGGGAGCTCAAGAAGGCTGCATGGTCGGTCAACCCGAAAGATGATCTGCCGGCGACAAAGCCATGACCCTCCCGTGAAGGTTCCGATCGTTCGCGCCCCTCTCAGCCGAGAGGGGCTTTGCATTGACAACGGCCGGGCGCTGTGTGACAATGCCTTATCGGGTTTCCGGCACCGCGTGCCGGGCGCCGGCACCACGTGAACGGAAGAGCGGCATGGATAGTAAGAAGCGGATTCTCCTCGTCGATGACGAACAGATCAACCTCGAGTTTTTCGAAGTAATGCTGACCAAGCTCGGTTTTGAGGTCGAAAAGGCCGATAACGGCAACGATGCCCTCGAAATGGTCAAGCGTTGGAAGCCGGATCTCGTCATTCTCGACAATGTCATGCCCAAGCTTTCGGGTTGGGAAGTCACGAGAATAATAAAGACGAGCGAGGAGTTCCGGGAGTTCGCCGACGTCCCGATCATCATGTTCTCCGCCATGGATGACGTAAAGGACAAGGTTGAAGGCCTCGAGATGGGCGCCGACGACTACATCACCAAGCCCTTCAACTTCAGCGAGGTTCTCGCGCGAATCCGTGCGGTGCTGCGCACTCGGGAGCTCATTCACCAGATTGAGCATCGCGAGGCGCGTATACGCGTCGCTGAGGAAATAGCCAAGAAGGTGCTCGCCTTCGCCGGCGGCCTCAAGGAGCCCTTCGCCGCCGTCGCGCGCGAAGCCGCCGCGCTGGAGCCAGAATGCGGCGATGCCCGCCCCTTCGTGCAGCGCGCGCGGGCCGAAACGGAAAAGGCGCTCGCCAAACTTGACGATCTCGACCGCGAGGTGGCATCCTTGTCTGCAGAGGCGGAAAGCATCAAGGTGGCCGAAACTGCTCTGCCCGCAATAAAGACCAAGTACCGGGGACATGCGTCTCCCTGAGCGCGGATCGAAGACTGCGGGCCTTGGGACGCGCTCGTGCCGATCGGCCCGCGCGAGGAGGCTGCAATGATCACCGAGGAGAAACGCCAAGTCCTGGAGCTCTTCGCGCAGGGGCGCAGGCTCTACAAGCTCATGGAGTTCCAGGAAGCGAAGAAATATTTCGGGGAGGCGCTCAAGATAGACAGCAAGGACGGACCGTCGACCGTCTACTATCAGCGCTGCCAGCACTATGCCCAGAATCCTCCGCCGGAAGACTGGGACGGCGTATTTGTGTTTAAGACCAAGTGAGGTTGTGAAAGCAGATGCCCAAGATAAAGAAAGACGAGGCTCCTCCCCTCATAGCCACGACGCTCGGCAAGGAGACCAGTTTTACGGGCATGCTCCGCTTCAAGGACTCCCTTCGCATCAGGGGCAACTTCGAGGGGGAGATAGACGCCATGGGCCGGCTCGTCATAGACGCCGACGCCACGGTGAGCGCCCGCAAGATCCGCGCAACAAGCGTCATCATAGGCGGCACGGTCCGGGGCGACATCGAAGCGGCGGATCGCCTTGAGCTCCTTCCGAGCGCGAAGGTCTATGGCAATGTCCGGACCGCTAAGCTTCGCATCGCCGACGGCGTCATCTTCGAGGGCACCTGCGAGATGATACGGGACCCAGGGGCCTTTAACCCCTTCGCGGCACAAAGCGGCGAGGGAGCGTGATCCAGCCAAAAGAGGACGGGGACGGGGGCCCAGAGTCCGCGGCAGCTTCGCTCATCAGTCTCCTTGTCTCGCACAATCTGAGTATCGCTGTGGCGGAATCCTGCACGGGCGGTCTCGTTGCCGCCCTCCTGACCGATATTCCCGGCTCCTCTGCCGCGCTCTGGGGCGGGGTAGTGGCCTACTCCAACGAGTGCAAAATGCGCGTCCTCCGCGTTGAGCGGAAGACGATAGAAGAGAATGGCGCAGTCTCCGGAGAGACGGCCCGCGCCATGGCTCGGGGCATGCGTGAGCTCAGCGGCGCCGATCTGGCGGTGGGCATCACCGGCATAGCCGGCCCTACGGGCGGCAGCCCCGAAAAGCCGGTGGGCCTCGTCTGGTTCGGCTGGGCGAGGAAGGGCGGCGATGCGATCGAAGAGTCCCGCCTCTTCTCCGGCGATCGAAACACGGTGCGCAGGGCGGCGGCAGATTACGCTCTTCGGCGCGCTGTCGATTTGGCTATCAAGCTCCCCGGCGTTGCCGGGGACAAAACGGTCGATATTGACAAGCCCTTTGGGGCGGTCTATAGTGACCGTTAGAGCGTCGAAGAACGTCGCAGCACACTGCCGTGGCTACGCGGGAAGGATGGAAGCGTTCGTGTCCTTGGGCACGGATAGCACCCTAACCGCTTCGCGATCGACGCTGTAATCCCGACATACATCGGATCTTCAACGAGGAACGGGCCGTGCGCCCGCCGCAAACACTACATGAACAATTCAGAGAACGGTATGGAGAGACCCATGGCGATAATTCGCAAGCGCAGGCCCGCCGAGCAGGCTGGGGACCTCGAACGCGGCGAGGGCGGGAATGACGCCCAGCCCGAGCTCTCGCTGGAGGGCAAGGGCGCCGTGATCGACCCGGCCACAACCTCGGAGGACGCGATGAGCGACACAGCCGAGGTTGGCTACGAGCCGCGGCTTTCCGAAGAGGAAAGTGCCGAGGAGTCGGGCGTCGAGGCGCCAGAAGCGGGCGCGGAGGGCGCCGCTGAAGGTGCCGCCGAAGGCGAAGGGCGCGCGCCTGTCCGTATCCGCGTCAGACGAAAACCGCCCCGCGCGGACGGCGAGGGCGCGCCGGCGGTCCGTTCCTACGACGAGCGCCGCCCTTCGGAGGACCGGCGCGCTCCGGAAGAACATGAGGGGCGCGATGCCATGCAGGCGGGCTTTGTGCGCCGCCAGGAGAATATCGAGCGCAACGGCTCATCCGGCGAACGCCAAACAGATAGCCAGGGCCGCTCCGAGGTCGGCGAGAATCGATCGCGGCTCTCCATCAACGACCTCACCGAAATGGGGCTCAAGGAGCTCCGCGATCTCGGCTCGCGCTACGGCATCAATCACGAAGAGATGATCGCCTTCAAGAAACAGGAGCTCATCTTCTATATCTTGAAAGGGCACACGGATCGCGGCGGCATCATCTACGCCTATGGCTCCCTCGAAATATTGCCCGACGGCTACGGCTTCCTCCGTTCACCGCAGAACTCCTACTTGCCGGGCTCGGACGACATCTATATCTCGCCCTCGCAGATCAGGCTTTTCAATCTCAAGACGGGCGACACCGTCTATGGTCAGATTCGCAGCCCCAAGGAAGGGGAGCGCTTCTTCGCGATGCTCCGCGTCGAGCAGGTGAACTTCGATGAGCCTGCCGTCGCCCAGAATCGCATACCCTTTGAGAATCTCACCCCTCTATACCCGCACCAGCGCCTCAACCTCGAGACGACGACCGAAGAAATCTCCACGCGGATCATCAACCTCTTCTGCCCGATCGGCAAGGGCCAACGCGCCCTCGTCGTGTCGCCGCCCAAGACGGGAAAGACAATCCTCCTTCAAAAAATCGCGAACGCGATCACCAAGAATCATCCCGAGGTCTACCTCATCGTGCTCCTCATCGACGAGCGGCCCGAGGAAGTCACCGACATGGAGAGGACGGTCAAGGCCGAAGTCATCTCCTCGACCTTCGACGAGCAGGCCACGCGCCACGTGCAGGTCGCCGAAATGGTGCTCGACAAGGCCAAGCGCCTCGTCGAGCACGGGAAGGACGTCGTCATCCTCCTCGACTCGATCACCCGCTTGGCGAGAGCCTACAATCAAACCGTGCCCACTTCCGGCAAGATCCTCTCCGGAGGCGTCGACTCGAACGCGCTGCACAAACCCAAGCGCTTCTTCGGCGCCGCTCGCAACATCGAGCAGGGCGGCTCCCTCACGATCATCGCGACCGCCCTCATCGATACCGGCTCGCGTATGGACGAGGTCATTTTCGAGGAGTTCAAGGGCACGGGCAACATGGAGATCAACCTGGATCGCCGGCTCTCGGACAGGCGCACCTTCCCCGCGATCAACATCAAGAAGTCGGGGACGCGCAAGGAAGAGCTCCTCCTCACCGAGGAAGAGCTTCAGAAAATCTGGGTGCTCCGGAAGGTCATAAACCCGATGGACGATGTCGAGATCATCGAGCTGCTTATTGACAGGATGATGAAAACCAAGAACAACGACGCCTTCCTTCGATCCATGAACACTCCGTAGAGCGGGAATAGGCCAGAACGAGCGCCTCGTCCGCCGCGCGGGGGGCTTCGCGGAATACGAAAAGTGCGGTATATTCTTTTTTCGCCGTCCAAAAGGCCGGTTTTCAGACATTCGAGAATGCGCAGGGAGGTTTGCATGAAGAAGGACATCCATCCCAAGTATGAGATGACCACCATCACGTGCGCCTGCGGGAATGTCATCGAGACCCGTTCGACGGTAAAGAACATCCAGGTTGAAATTTGCTCGGCCTGTCACCCCTTCTTTACCGGGAAACAGAAGCTCGTAGACACCGCTGGTCGAATTGAGCGCTTCAACAAGAAGTACGGTATCAAAACGCCAGAGCAGAAGTAAGCGCCATCATCTCAACGAAGGGGCCGCCTCCATTCGGGGGTGGCCCTTTTTTATGCCTTTGTCCATAGCGGCAAAGAAGAGCCACTGAGACACGAGGGCCTGACGGGAGAGGCGGTCGAACTTATTCAAGACAGTGCGACTACGGCAACACCTCGAGGTCGGCGATGAGCGCGGCCATTCTCGCACAGGCTCGGCCTCGGTGCGAGACCAAGTTCTTCTCGTCGACGCTCAGCTCTGCGACGGTCTTGCCGAGGGCCGGAAGCCAGACAATCGGATCGTAACCGAAGCCGCCGGAGCCCTGCGGCGCACGCAAGAGCTCGCCAGGGCAGGTCTCCTGGACTACGAAAAATCGGTCTTCCGCGAGGACCAGCGCGAGACAGCAGACGAAGGCGCAGGAGCGCCTCTCCTGCGTCTCCATCTCCGCCAGGAGCGTGCGGTTGCGAGTGGCCGCATCGAGTTTCGTCACGCCGCCATCCGGCGAGCCGTAGCGAGCCGACATGACGCCGGGAGCTCCGCCGAGGGCATCGACGGCCAGGCCGGAATCGTCCGCGAGGGAGGGGCGACCGATGAGGCGGTGGAGGGCCAACGCCTTTTTCAGGGCATTCTCAAGAAAAGTCGCGCCGTCCTCGAGTACCTCAAAGCCCTTGATACCCGCCTCTGCCGGAGTGCGGAGAAGCTGCCCCCGCAGCGCGGGGGCCAACTCGAGTAGCTTGTGCTCGTTGTTTGTGGCTACGAAGAGTTCCATGGTCGATCACCTTACCCGCGCTCGGGCGCCAGAGCAAGGGCTTTCGCGAAAGCGGGTACTGGCGGCGGCAAACCCGAGGAGCGGCCGGGCGGGGCATGCCGCTTGAGGTCTCGCCACCGCCACCCCGCAATGCGTTTTCGCTATGGCCGGGCTCGGACCATCCAAGATGCTTCTCGCGGCAGGAGCAAAGGTACTTTCATGGCGCTGGGGCCTTCCCTCCTCCCTGCATCTTGCGGCTCTTTTCCCCCGACTCCAGGCGTCGCCGGAGATAATAGAGGCCCGAGTCCACCGTTCCCTTGGGGATGCCGAGTATCCGCGCGACAATCGAGTTGGGCACCGTCGGCTTGAAGCTCCTGATCTCGGCTCGCGCGCGCTCAAAACGTGTCCGCTCGCGCGCAAGCTTCTGTTCCAGGCTTCGGCGTCGCGGACAATCCGGCTCCTCCTCGATGCGCGCCTCGAGGAATCCGATCCTGCACCAGGCGGTGTTGCGCCGGGCGCGCATCCGCTCGAAACGGCAGCGCTCCGACTCGAGGGAGCGGCGCGCCTGAGTCGCGGCGGAGGCGAGCCAGGATGGATCCACTTTAGCGACCGCGGCGACGCGGCCGAGATCTTCGTCATCTGCGTCCCAAACACATTTAAGAAAGAGAAAGACGAGACGGCTGGCTGTGGCCGTCGTGGACGCACCCTCAAGCCTGAGCCCTCTCTTTTCGGCCTCCCCCTCCCCCGCTGTCTCCGCAAATCCGGGAGTCTCTTGGCTCCACGCCCCCGGTCCTTCGCGATCTCCGCGCTCCGAACGCTCGCAGACCTGCTCTCGCTCGGTGTTGCGTCGACGCTCGCGACGGACCGTCTTGGCAAGAAAGCGCAGGCAGCTTCCGAGGTAGGCATCGAAGGCTACGCCCCGGTCCTCGTAGCGATCGATGAGGCGGTCTATCCGCGGTCGATACTTCAACATGGCGTCGGCCGCCGCATCCTCATCGTCGAAGCCGAAGCGTCCCGGCTCTCGGTAAACGGTCTCGGCGACCCGCTCCATGATGGCCGCCTTGGTCCTCCTGCCGCTCCGGTACTCGAGGACGAGCTCGTGCAAGTTGCTCGATGTTGTCATAGCACCTCCGCCGCTGACAAAGCAGGAAGCATGCCTTCGTGCGCGATTTGCGCCAGAGAGGGCCGCCGGAGGAGCGTATGTCGCTGTCAGGGATGCACTTGAAGCATATAGATTTCACATCGCAAAAGAAGAGGAACGCAGTGTCGTTGGAGGCGGTTTACCTTCGTTTACCCTGCGCTCACGGAGAGCGGCCCTTCCGCGCTCGCGGAGAGGGCAGGTCCCTAGTCGCCTTCGAAGAACGGAGCAAAGGCCGCGGTCAACTTGTCCCTGACTTCTTCGAGACCGCCGCGGATGGAGAGGCCCGCGGCCAGGCGATGCCCTCCGCCGCCGAACTGGGCAGCG
>Ga0187810_10000201_pt1 | contig 27283 bp, 22 predicted proteins | sample NC_wetland_sal_i_9_FD_132963 | JGI IMG/M metagenome (GOLD analysis project Ga0187810, IMG submission 132963) | Wetland sediment microbial communities from Neuse River Estuary, North Carolina, USA - ASW_5 | ecosystem: Environmental > Aquatic > Freshwater > Wetlands > Sediment | place: USA: North...
ATCCGTTTGACGCGGATGAAGTCCTGGGGAAGACGACTTCGGCACAAGGATGCTGTAGGGAATGCCAAAATATTCACCTTCGTTTAGTCTCAAACGCTTGTCCTTTTCTTTCATGAAGCGTTGATATTCCTCCTCGGATGTGTTGTAGGGATGAATATCGACAAACTTATTGAAGATACCAATCTGGTCGGGAAATTCCCGGCGGGCCAGATAGTCGTCGAGAGTGAGCACGTATTCACCCTTGGTGCGGCGCGATTCGCGAATGCCAAGCAACGATGCGGTCGTCACATGCTCCAGCTTTTCACAGCCGGGAATATATTTTCGATAAAAATTCAGATAATCCTGTGCGATCCTCCGTCCCAACATAACATTGCTACTCAGATCCTGGCCTCGGAGCGCATTTAAGTTGAACAGGTGTCCTCCGTTCAGATAACCGACACTGGGGCCCACTTCCGACATCCCGACCAGAAATGGATCGGGTTGGATAAAGATGCCGTCGGCGATGCCTTTGCGAATGATCCCGGAATTCTGTTCGTGACCATGTTCCTGTCGGTAGGCGTTCACCCGCTTCCAATCGATTCCGGCGAAAAGGGAGGGCAGCGTTGCCGGCATGATATTGGGCGTATCACATCCTGCCACCCAGCAATCGCAACCGCACATATTGGCAAGTACCGCATCGCCCGTGCAATCGATGAAAGTTTTGGCCGCAATGAACGAATACCCCTCGACATTGTGAATAACCACGCCCTTGACGCGGCGCTCGCTTGCATCGACGTCCGCATCGATCACTCGGGTAAAAAAGCGGACTTCCACACCCGCCGCCGTCATTTTCTCGTCCAGCACCAGTTTATATCCTTCGGCATTGAAGGGAGTCCAGGTGAGATAGCGCTTCCTCCAAAAGTCGGGAGTCACATCCGGGCCTAGAAAGCCACGCGTGTGGAGTTCCTCCACCACCTCGAGCATGAATCCGCCAACCAGTCCCTCTTTCCCATTGGCCATCGGATCAAAGGCTGTAACAAGCCCCGATGTGCCCATGCCTCCCAGACAACCGGTTGATTCAATAAGCAAAGTTCTCGCACCGAGTCGCGCGGCGCAGACAGCGGCGGCAGCGCCTGCCGGTCCACCACCGGCGACCACAAGATCATAGCTGTTTTCCACCGAAATTTGACGAGTGAGAGTGAAGGTTTCCATGCCTCGACTCTGCGTTAAGTGGAAAAAACATTCCCTGCTTTTAATGTCGAAAAATTGACTTTTTCCGCTATTCGTCAAGACTCTTCGCATGGATCGTCTCGACATTCCGGAAAAGGCTATTCAGGCTTTTGAAGAGACCCATCACCTGCGTGTTACCATTCACGATCTTGCCGAGACTTTGTCCGCCGCCATTTTAAAAGACCGTTTTCAACATCGGCATACCCTATGCCGTTGCGTGAAGGAAAATGCCGGTGAGGTGAATTGTGTCGATCTGGAAATTTCCCAACTCCGCCTTCAACTGGATCGTTTCCCGGAAGGACGCTTCCACGTCTGCCATGCCGGTTTTGTGGAATGGGTGGTTCCGGTTTTTCATCAATATGAGGTCGAGTGGGTGATCTTTGCCGGAATCCGCATGCCAGGGCCGGGACTCCAGCCTGCCTTTCGCCAAAGATTGAGCCGATGGGAACGCATACCGTGGAGCGGAAAAAGTGAAATGCCGCCTCCCGTGGAGGAAAAGGAGGCACAGAGGATATTGGAAAATTTGCGGCAGCTCTGCGTGCGCCTTTATGTGTGGGCACATCAGAAAGATTGGATTTTTTCATCATCGAAAGAAAAAATAGATTCGGGGAATTCTCTTCTGATCCAACGTCGCATTTTGATCCGCCGATATATCGAGGCTCACCACTCCACCTCGATCCGCTTGAAGGATCTGGCAAGAGAGCTGGAAGTGAGTGAGGATCGAGCCTCACATCTCATTCACGAATGTTGCGGACAAACTTTTCGCGAGATATTGATAGATGTGCGGTTGAAGATGGCTAAGGAGCTTTTGCGTTTCTCGTCTCTGCCGGTTTTGGAGGTGGCACTGGCGAGCGGTTTTACGGAGATTACCCACTTTCATCGACTTTTTCACCGTCGCGTGGGCTTGACGCCCCGGCAGTACCGCCAGACATAGTCAATCGTTTACCTCACCAGCTCAACAGGCCCGGATTTGATGTTTTCTTCAAAAAGTTCCAGGGAAGGATCTTTGTCCTTGATACCAATGATGAGGTGCGTGAGGGTGACTTCGATACTGGCTGAATCGTAATCCGCCACTTCAAGCTGTTCGAGCTTCTTCCGAATGTAGCCCGCCACAGGAATATCAAAGGAATAGGAGGCACCGGGCGCCAGCTTGAACTGGCACTTGGGATTTTGCGAAGCGTCGTCGAATTGTTCCACGACCGGGGGTTCCACGGCGGGAGCTGGGTCTTTGCGCATCGTTTCGATACCCGATTCTCCGCCACCCTCGCCTTTCACATAGGAAAAGGTGAGTTGTGGCGCCATGAGGGCCGCCTGATTCAGGTTCAACGTCTCCTTCGAGGTATTTTGAAGAATGAGAGTGAGGATACTGTTTTTCGGGCCGAGATCTTTCATTTTCCCCGTGAGGCTAATCGGGGCATCGCCGGGTGCATCGGACGATGGCGGGGAAAGTTCGACCCCATTGGAGGTGATGGAAAGTGAGAAAAGTTCAAGCGAGGGATCTGATCCCTTTACGCCAATGATGAGGTGATCATAGCTAATCCGCATCGTCGCCATCTGAAAGTCCGTCATTCGGTGCTTTTTCAACTCGCTCTGAATCACATCACCCACCGGAATGTCTCTGGAGTAAACCTCGCTCGGGGCCAGTTGAAACTGGCGCGTCGCACTTTGAGAAGCATCCGCAAGGATATCCTGTAGCGGGATGTCACTTTTGGGTGGCCATGTTCCCCAAGAACTGCTCCTCAGACTCTTGCTGGCGACAAAACTGAAACGCGGTTTTTCGAGCGCGGTTCGATCCAGGTTGATCGTCTGGTGGGAAGTATTTTGGATATATATCGTGGCAGTCGTATTAGGAATGTCCGTCTTTTTTATCTCCATCGTCAGAGTGACCGGAGACGGCGGAGTCGAAGTCTCTTCAGCGTGGAGAATCGCTGATAATCCAAACAGGAGACCTAATAGAGGAAAAAAATAGCCTTTCACGCAGTCCTTTTTCCTCAGCCGACCGATGGGGGCTGACTGGAAGTGGGGAGGGTGGCGTAGCGGATTTGCATGGCGCGGACAGACTCCCAAGGGATTTCTGCGATGTGGCACGATCCAGTCATGTCCATGTGGTAGAGGACAATACGCTCCTGATGGCCCAAGTCTATCAAGGTTCCGTGAAAGCCGCCTCCCGTATGTTCGACACCTTCTTGCAGAAACTCCACCGTCGATCTGCCATGCTTGACCTTATAAGCTCCACGGAGATGTGACTCAAAAACCTTAAATGCCTGGGGAATTTGCTCCACAACGTCACAATGAGCCTTGATAAAAGAAAATATTGCCGCACGAGTGAGGGTCGTCATTTAGACAAGCGTATCACATAGGCCGCTTTTGGGAAGATAAATAGATCAAACTCACTTGGCAAAGTCTTCTCCATGAGTTATATTCCTCTTTAGCAAGAGCCCCGAGAGGATGCGGGGAAAGGTAAGGGAAATGATTTCCGCAATTTCATCTGCAACAAGTGCGTTGGAGGCCGAAAGCCTCCGGGCTGATGTGTCGGCAAATAATGTCGCCAACATCAACACCGAGGGCTTCAAGGCATCTTCTGTTTCCACATCCGCCCTTCCCTTCGGAGGCGTACAAGTCACGGCCACACCCACGGATGTCTCACAGGGCGCATTGGCTCATACCGGAAATCCGAACAATGTCACAGTTTTGGGGCCCGGATACTTTCGCGTGCAGGGGCAAAACGGGTCGGTTGACTACACCCGCAACCTCAACCTTTCCGTCGACTCTGGTGGATATCTCCGTTCGGGCAATAATTACCTTCTTGGAACAGGCGGCCCCATCCGCGTACCAACGGATTACCAGAGCCTCGACATATCCAACGACGGCTCCGTCAGCTACACTCGTCCAGGTGGATCTTCCGGGATCGCCGGGACGATCAATCTCGCCTTTTTCACCAACCCCGGAGGGCTGACTCCCACGGCTAATAATTCCTATTCCGCATCTGCCGCCTCCGGCCCGCCGCAACTTAGCGTTCCCGGCCAAAACGGCACAGGCTCAGTCGTGAGCGGAGCCTTTGAAGTCTCCAATACCGATTACACCACCGAGGTCGTCAACTCCATCCTCACGCAACGCGCCTCGGAGGCAAACGTCGCCACCATCCGCACCGCCGACCAGATGCTCCGCACGCTCGTCAGCATCAAGCAGCGGTGAACCTTTGAATTTTCCCTCCCCCGTTTCCCGGTTGAAAACAGGTTTCATTTTTTCCTTGGCAAAATCCAACTGATCCGTACCGTCTACCCTTTCTCTTTTCGCGCCTTTCCTTCGGCACACGAGTGCGGGAAGAAACCACGGAAGAGAAAATAACGCCCGTATTGCGGGCACCGAAACAACAACCCTATTCCCTAGAAAGGGAAGTCCGGCTTGCCGGATCATAAAACATTGCGGAGAAGAACATGCCTAAAATAGATCCCAAGGCCCTGCTGGAAGCAGGCGTCCACTTTGGACACAGAACAGATAAATGGAACCCCAAGATGCAGCCCTTCATCTATGAAGCACGCAACGGCATCTACGTCATCAACCTCGTCAAGACCGCCGAACAAATCGAAAAAGCCTGCGAATTTCTTCGCAAGACCTCGTCCAGCGGCGGCAAAGTCCTCATCGTCGGCTGCAAAAAACAATCTCAGGAAATCGTTCGCGAAATTTCCCAAAAGACTGGCACCTACTACGTCAACAACCGCTGGCTCGGCGGCACCCTGACCAACCTGAACACCATCCGCAAGAGTGTCGGACGCCTCAAATTCATCGAAAATCTCGAAACCACCGGCAAAATCAACGAAATGCCCAAACAGGAAGCCTCCGCCCTTCGCCGCGAAGCCACCAAACTCCACAAGAACCTTGACGGACTCCGCGACATGGAAAAAGCCCCCGCCGCCATGATCGTCGTCGATACCGCCCGCGAAGAAATCGCCGTTCACGAAGCCCATCGCCTCAACATCCCCGTCGTCGCCATCAACGACACCAACAGCGACCCCTCCGCCGTCGACTATCCCATCCCGGCCAACGATGACGCCATCCGCTCCATCCGCATCATCCTTGAATACCTCGCCGAGGCCATCCAGGAAGGCGCCGGAGAACACGCCACCAAGGGCAAAAGCTCCTCCCGAAACCAACCCGCCGAAGCCAACGCCGTCTCCGCTTAATCTCCAACATCCTTACTCATCATGGCAGAAATCGACGCACAACTAGTCAAAACCCTCCGCGACAAAACCAGCGCCGGCATGATGGACTGCCGCAAGGCCCTCATCGAAGCCAAGGGAAACCTTGAAGATGCCGAAAAAGTACTACGCCAGCGCCTCAACCTCTCGGCTGACAAAAAAGCCGACCGCGAGACAAAGGAAGGAGTCATCGCCTCCTACATCCACGCGGGCGGAAAAGTCGGCGTCCTCACCGAAGTCAACTGCGAAACCGACTTCGTCGCAAAAAACGACGTCTTCAAGGACTTCGTCAAAGACCTCTGCCTCCACATCGCCGCCGCCAGCCCCCGATTCGTCTCGAAAGAACAAATCCCCGCTGACGTCCTTGCTGCCGAAAAAGACCCGGATGCCTTCGTCGCCACCAACTGCCTCCTCGACCAACCCTTCGTCAAGGACCAGAACAAACTCGTCCGCGAGCTTGTGAAGAACACCATCGGCACCCTCGGCGAAAACATCACCGTGAAACGCTTCGTCCGCTTTGCCGTCGGCGAGTAAGAGACTGCCTTATATCAGGCAGTCTCTTATGCATTTTCCTCAATATCCGTGCCTTTTTGAAAGAAGGTGGCGTGATCCGGTCTTTTTCTAAAACTATCAAAGTTAATTAATTAATTACGAAGTATACCCTGCGGTCTTGCCGCAGGTACTTATTGTCATACAGCGGGGCTTCCACATACCCCGTGGTCTTGCCACGGGGTGGGGCTTGATTAAAAAAGCAGCTGTGAGAGATTTTTTTGCGCGTCGAGTTATCGCTCGACATGAAGTGGTGTATGATTCCTTAGAGGAGTAAGGAATTATATGAAAAATTGGAGTTTAAAAAGTCAACTGATGTTTGTCGGATGTCTGGTTTCAGGTATTCCGCTTGTCCTGATGATGGTGTTTGTCTGTTTCCAGGAAATCTTGATCCGAGAAAGCGTCCAGAAGGAAATTACGGAAACAGCCGATGAGAATCTGCGACAGATTGTTCTGCATCTCAACACGCTGGCGAATTCCCTTTATCAGGTCTCTGGTGAAAAATCTCCCGCGGACCAGAAAATTTTCGACATCGTGCGGAAAGCCATCATGGCAACCAAGGTGGGGCGGACCGGATATGTATATGCCCTCCATGCAAAAGGAGATCAGAAGGGATGCTATGTGGTTTCCAAAGGTGGGGAAAGGGATGGAGAAAATATTCTCAATTCAAAGGATGACGCGGGACGCTATTTTATCCAGGAAATTGTCGACAAGGCGGTGACGTTGCAGCCCGGCCAGACGGCTTTCAGCTCCTATTCCTGGAAAAATCCGGGAGAGACAAAAGCCAGAGAGAAAACCGTCTGCTTCATCTACTTTGAACCGTGGGATATTGTCATTGCCGCAGGCATCTATAACGACGAACTCTATAGCGTTTCAACCATGCTCAATCAGTCCCTCCACGCAGCCATTGCCGCTCAGATGGGATTAATTGTGGTGGTGCTCATTTTTGTGTTGCTGATCTGGTACTATCTCGCACGCAGGATTACGTCATCCATCTTTCATGCGGTTTCGGTTGTGGAAGCCATCTCCAGAGGTGATCTGCGCGAACGTGTGCGCCTGGATCAGCGTGATGAGGTGGGGCAGCTCGCCTTGGCGGTCGACACCTCCACGGAAAAACTCCAGACCATCATGAAGAATCTGTCTCAAAATGCGCAAACCCTGGCCTCAGCCTCGGAAGAATTGAATGCCACAGCCAACAGCCTGGCAGCGGGAGCGGAGGAAATGTCAACACAGGCACAGGTGGTGGCTTCCGCAGGGGAACGCCTTTCGGGGAACGTCACCGCCATGGCACAATCCTCCGACCAGGTGTCGAATGCATCCCGGACCGTTTCTTCCGCCATCGAGGAGATGAGTTCCTCCATCAGCGAAGTGTCAAAGAACTGTTCCAAAGGTTCCAGTGTTGCTGAAGAAGCCCGAAAAAAAGCCACAGAAACATCGAGAGTCATTGCCGAGTTGGGCCAACAGGCAACCGCCATTGGTGAGGTTGTTGATCTTATCAGTAATATTGCCTCCCAGACAAATCTCCTAGCCCTGAATGCAACCATTGAGGCTGCCAGTGCCGGAGATGCGGGAAAGGGATTTGCCGTTGTTGCAAATGAGGTCAAGGAACTGGCGAGACAAAGTTCCCAGGCTACGGAGAAAATAGCCAATACCATCCGGGAAATTCAGAACAGCACAAAGACATCGGTGCAGAGCATTGAGGAGGTGACCCAGATCATCAAGCAGTCGGCGGAAATATCATCCGCCATTGCCTCCTCCGTGGAACAACAGGTAATCGCCGTTCGGGAGATTGCCCAAAATACGGCCGGAGTCTCTCAGTCGGAAGAGCACATCACCAGAACCATTCAGGAAACCGCCCGGGGTGCCAATGAAGTCTCAAAAAACATTCAGGGAGTTAACGAGGCCGCAAAACAAACCGCTATCGCGGCCTCAGAGTGCACAGCAAGTTCCCAGGAGCTGGCAAAACTGGCTGAACGCATGCGAACTATGGTCTCTCAGTTCAAGGTTTAATCTCATTCCGGGGTGACGCGCATTTCCCCATGCCACATTCACGGGTCAAAATTCTGATGCCGATGTTTTCCGACTGCCTTTGGTCGGGAATGCCCCTACAGTAGGGAAGTCATGGATGATCTGTTTCAATCTTTCACGGACGAAAGTCCTGCGGATGCGCGGTTGAATCTGGCGGCACGGATGAGGCCGGGGTCTTTGGATGAGGTGGCGGGGCAGCAGCATCTCCTGGCTCCGGGGAAACTTCTGCGACGGTTGATTGACAGTGATCTGCTTGCGGCGACGATTTTTTACGGCCCGCCGGGAACGGGGAAGACGACGGTGGCGAGATTGATTGCGAGCAAGACGAAATCGGCCTTTGCCGAACTGAGCGGGGTCGAGTCCTCCGTGGCACATCTCCGGCAGGCGGTGGAAAAGGCGGATCAGCTCTGGCGGAGTCAGCAGCGGCGCACGGTGCTTTTGCTGGATGAGATTCACCGCCTCAACAAATCCCAGCAGGACGCGCTTCTCCCCCATGTTGAAAGAGGAGCCATCCGCCTCGTGGGAGCGACGACAGAGAACCCGTTTTTTTATGTGAACTCGGCGCTGGTTTCCCGGACAAATATTTTTGAGTTCAAGCACCTTTCCGGGGAGGAGATTGTTCCGGTGCTGAAGCGAGCCTTGAGCAATGCGGAGCGCGGCCTGGGGAGTTATCCCGTCGAGTCGGCGGAGGGTGCCCTGAATTTTCTCGCGGAAATTTGCGATGGGGATTGCCGCAAGGCTCTTGGCGCACTGGAACTGGCCGTCCTGACGACTCCAGCCGGGGAGGATGGAAAGATCCAGCTCACGCTCGAAGTGGCCGAGCAATCGATCCAGAAAAAATCGATCGTCTATGATCACGATGGAGATGCCCACTACGACACCATTTCGGCCTTCATCAAATCCGTTCGCGGGAGCGAGCCGGATACCGCTCTTTACTGGTTGGCGAAGATGCTACTCGCCGGGGAAGACCCCCGGTTCATTGCGCGGCGGCTGGTGATTTTAGCTTCGGAAGACATTGGCATGGCCGATCCCCAGGCCCTCGGCCTCGCGGTGGCATGTCATGAGGCGGTGGAATTTATTGGCATGCCGGAGGGCCGCATCCCCCTGGCGGAGACGACGGTCTATCTCGCCACGGCTCCGAAGAGTAATGCCGCGTACATGGCGATCCATGCCGCGATGAAGGAGATCGAAAGCGGGCGTCTGCACGAAGTGCCTACCGCCGTGCGGGACTCTCATTACTCCGGGGCAAAGAAACTCGGACGCGGTGAAGGTTACCAGTACGCACACGATTATGAGGAAGGTGTCGCAACGAATTTGACCGTCGAAAATCTCCCGAACTTTTACAAGCCGACGACACGCGGGTATGAGAAAACCGTCTCCGAGCGTCTGGAGCGGTGGCGGGAAATCCGCAAGCAGAGGAAAGCGCATGAGTAACGAGTCCCAAGTCCCGGCATTCCTGAGGCGTGTCATACCTGTCTGGTATCTGGACACTCTCCTCATCTGGGCCGTATTGACGGGCAGTTGTCTTCTCATGCTCTGGTGGTTTAACAACACGACCAAGGCGCAGGTGCGGCTTTCCATTGCCGAACGAGTCGAACTCACGACGAAGACCATCGTGCAGAGCATCGGTGCCTCGATTAAGGATACGGACTATCAAAACCCCGATCATTTCGAGTCGTTTTTTGAGCGACAGAAGAAGCTGATCGAGGCGCTGCAAAACCTGAATCCAGATGTCTTGCACATCTATTTGGGAGCATCCGGCCCGGATGGGAAAATGAAGGTGGTGGGAGGAGCATCGAGTGGTTCGCCCATGGCTCGCGCGCTGCATGTTCGGGAATCTGACTTCCAGCGGAAGATAGCCGACCTCATGAATCCGACAGTCGTGCGGGAAGACATGGCTCTCAGCTCCTGGGTCTTTTTAAACCACCAGAGTTTTCTCTTCTTCACACCGCCAGCCTCCGAATCGGAATATTCCGTGATGTCGCTTCCCAAACCCGAAGGCTCCATGAGCGGTGAGAGTCTTTTCGTCGTGGTGCTCTTCCAGGCTGAAAAAATGCGGAATGACATAGCCGTGCTGGATACAACGGGGGCAAACCTTGTGGCGATCTCGCTTCTGATGGCCACGGCGTTCAGCATCATCGTGCGACGGAGAAGCGTGCAACGGGAGGAAGCGTTGCAGGAAAAACTTGTGGCATTGCAGATTTTGCATCAGCGGGATGTGCTTCTGGCGGCAGCCGTCGGAGCGGCGGACGAGTTCATCACGGCGGAGGACATCCGGACGCCCCTGGAATGGTTTTTCAAGGAAGTGGCTCCCTCTGTAGATGCTGAGGCTGCGTATTATCTTCCTCTGAAATCCTCGGATCATTCCATCGTCCCTCCCGGACAGGTCGAGCCGCTGGGACTTTTCTCCCCCGAGTTTCCGCCTCTTTCTCCAGCGCTCTTTGCCGGGCCTCCGTTCGCTCCCATTCGACAGGAACTGACGGCGGGTCGGATGATCAATACCATCACGGAGCAGGCACCCGAGTTCTTGAGAAAGGAATGCCTCCGCCGGGAAGTTCGCGCTGTGGCGATGGTGCCGGTGATAACGGGCGGCGTATTGATCGGCGCACTGATTTTGGAGAGTCGGACTCGATCCGCCGCGTGGGAGGGGGGCTTGATGGATACCTTCAAACTCATTGCCGATCAACTCGCCGCCGCGTTGGAACGCCGTCAGGCAGAGCGACGTTTGAGACAATCGAACAAAGTGGAAGCTCTCGGACGCATGGCGGGTGGTGTGGCCCATGAGTTCAACAACCTTCTGCACATCATCAGCGGCAATCTGGCCAACCTGTCGAAATCTTTTTCAGACAATCAGGAAGCGGGACAGATGGTGGAAATCATCCGAAAGGTGGCCCAAAGGGGATCCCGAATCATCGATCAGGTTCTCCGTTCCACCCGGCAGTCCGTGGCGGATTTGCACAGCGCCCCCCTGAACGATCTCGTCATTCGCACAGCCGAGTTGGCTCGTTCCGGCTTCAGCAAGTCGGTCGAAATCAAAATCAAGACCGATCCGGGCATTCCTCCGGTGATCATGGATGAAAGCCTGATTCAGCAAGTGATTTTGAACATCCTGATCAATGCGCGGGATGCCGTGGAGGATAAGGGAGTGATCGAGGTGACGTCGGGTGTTTCGATTGAAAGTCCGGACGGATTGCGTCCCCGGCAGATGGTCTATTGCTCGATCCGGGACTTCGGGCCGGGAATTCCTCCCCACATCATTGATTCCATTTTTGATCCCTTTTTTACCACCAAGGCACCGGGGAAGGGTACGGGACTGGGCCTTTCCACTTGCCGGGGTATTCTGGAGCAGCACAGAGGATTTATCATGGCCGATAATCACCCCGAAAAGGGGGCCATCTTCACGTTTTTCCTTCCTCTCAGTGACACCGATATTTATGCGACAAAGCCGATCCGCCTCCACCGCTCCGATGGCTCACTACGCGGGAAAACGGCTCTGGTGGCCGATGACGAGCCCTTTTGTCTCCAGTTGGCCCGGGATATTTTATCCGACGAGGGAGTGGAGTGTCTCGGTGCTTCACAGGGCGAAGAAGCACTGGAAATCGCAAAGAATCATCCGGGCAGAATCGATTGGATCATTACGGATTGGACGATGCCGGGTGAATCCGGCGCACCCTTGCTGAAGAAATTCCGAGCAGCCCGACCAGAGGCGAGAATCATCCTGACGAGCGGATTTCTCCTCCAGGATGAGGATCTTCCCGAGGTGGACGGACTTTTGCGAAAACCTTTTGAGCCGGAAGATTTGCTGAAGGCCCTTATTCAGGTTTCGGAGCAGCTTCCACGGGCTGGACAGGTTTAGCCGGCGCGATCTGCTCCTTCTTCGGTTCGCGCGAGGAGAGGTATTCGCTGTGGCTGAGCCAGAGGAACTGGGGCGAATCGGGCAGAGGAATGGGAGAACTTTTTGCAGATGGAATATCCGGCCCCATGACGGAAAAATATCCGGTTTTATCCACGAGCTGTTTTTGGATTTCAGCAGAAGAGAGGAAATTAATGAAATCAATGCACTCCTTCTGATGGGATGACTTTCTGGAAACCGTGAGAAGCTCCATGCGGATGATAGTTCCCTTTGCTGGGACGTTCCAAGTCAGCCCTGCCGGATCTTCACGGGGTTCGCACAGACGAAGGGATGCCGGAAGATAGGAGGTATTGGCTGTACCATCCTTCAATGCCTGCCAACAGGCTTGTTCGTCGGTCGATTTAGAAGGAAGAAGCGACTTCGCCTGATTTTTTGCCTCTGACCATCTGGGATCGTCCGGTGAGGAAATGGTGCCACCGAGTTCCTTGAGTTTCATGGCAGAAAGCAGATCCAGATCGCTCGGATAAAGAGATACCAGATGTGCAGAAGCCTTCTTGAGATCGGGTATCCTCTTGAAAATCAGATAGGGCGTCCAGCGCCATGGACGGCTCCAGGTGTTGTCGATGTCGAATGCGTGCCCCTGAAAAATGGGGTCGATTTTTGCCAAAACGGAATCGTCAGAAATGATGGACAACTCGATGCGGTTTTGCAGTGGGATGAACCATTTCGTGGAAATGGAGTAGACATCGCCGTCGAGAGGGATGGCATCGGGGAAGTCGGGGTTGAAATTTTTCTGCTCAACGTGGGTGCCCGTTTTCTTTTCCCAGGAATCCAGCCATTCCGTGGGGAGCAACTGATTTTCCACATAAAGGACGAGTGAAACCGTCTGTTGAGTGGGGGGCGGCTGCTGGGGATTGAGGATGATGGGCGGCTGGCTGTTGGTGGTGACGGGTTGGGTGACACGCGGTGCAGACATTGTGGGTTGTTGGGCAGAGGGTGCGAAAAACCAAAGTGCCACTGCCAGCAGGAGCAGTGAACCGAAAAATACGACCTGAGTTTTTTTCATAATTCTCTCAGGAGGTCCGGATAGATTCCAAAAGTGAGTTCATTCGGGGTGGATGAAGACACGTTATCTTTCCGAATGCTGAGAAGAACTTCAAACATATTTATTTCGCATTTCCAATGAATGCCGCACTGGTTTGGCTTTGCAAGGAGTCGTGTCGGAGGATCAAAACTGCTCTGGCAGAGGCTGTTGTCTGACATAAAGGCATCATCCCACCCTGCATTTTTGATCCAAAATTTTCCGAGCGCAAATAGGCAGCCGACGGCGGGTGACGCTCCTCGTTATCGCCAACAGACCCTAAACCGTCGTCAGGGTGACGAGTTCGTCCACGACGGTTTGAACAGCATCTTCTTCAATGCCGAAGTGACAGAGGCACTGGGTGTCGAGATAACCGGGGAAATACGGAGCTTCCCAGCTGGCATGATGATCCAGGGCGTTTGCGATGTTCAGCACCATTGCGGCCTGCTCGCACGACCCATCCGGGAGAAGGGGCGTGTGGTGAAGTCTGACCGCCCGGGCCACTTCATCCGGCATTCCCCAAAGCGTCAGTACCTGGGCTCCGATCTCGGCATGGCAGTTGCCGAAGCGTTCCCGTTCGATCTCCCAGACGGGACGGGCGACTTCCTGAGTGAGCGAGCTTTGCATGATCTCCTGATATTCCGTGGGATAGGCGTCCAGGAGAATGTATTTACCGATGTCGTGGAATGCCGCCGAGGGAATGATGTGCCCGGTGGCCACCTTTATGCTGAGGGTATTTTGTATTTTCCGCGTCAACATCGCCGTACGGACACTATGTTCCCATAACCTAGCCAGGAATTGCTGGTTTTTTTCCGGGGCGGAATGGTCGTCCTGTTTGAGATGTGTCTGTGCCAGGATGACGACACGCACAAGGTCGAGCCCCAGCAATGAAACGGCACCTTCAATTGTATCGATCTTGGTAGCTGTTCCGAAGAAAGAAGAATTTGCGGTGCGGATGATGCGAAACATGCTCTGCGGAGCTTTTTGCAGGGCCTCGGAGATGGAATATTTGTCCGGATCGTTCAGGGCACGGAGCACTTCCTCGTCCACCTCGGTGATGAGTTGCTTGGAGCCGAAGATGGAAATCCGGCTGCGGATGAGGGAGTCCTTGATAATGGTCTGCCCTCTGCTGAGGCGGTGAATCTCCTTGATGAGAAAATCGACATCGGTCGGCTTGGGAAATTGCTGGTGCGAGTGCCGCCCGGCGAGGAGGAGTGCGTCCTGATCCGCATGACCGGAGAGAACGAGGCGTATGGTATCGGGACTTCGTTGGGAGGCTTCCGCGAGGAATGCGCTCCCGTCCATGACGGGCATGCGGAGATCGGTGATGATGACGTCGAAGGTCTGCCCGGCCATCACCTCAAGGGCGGCGACTCCGTTTTCAGCTGTTTTGATGCTCCAGGTCGGTTGAGCGGAGCGTATGCGACGGGCCATTCCGCGAAGGACGTTTTCTTCGTCATCGACAAGAAGAATACGTATGTTCTTAACGGAATTGTCCTGTTCGGTCATGATGGAGTTCAGGTTTGCTCAACGAGAATCGGATTCAGATTGGTCTCGGCGGCAAGTTCCAACGGTTCCTGTATGCCGAGGGTTTGGGCGTGGTGGCGGATTTTCTGAATGTGAACCTCACTGAGGGTCTGGCGTGCGGCGACGATGGTTTGTCCGTCCTTCGTGGAAACAGGGGAACGTAAAATATCGCCCGGTCGGAGGTCTGCAATGGGGGTGCTGCGCACATACGGGCCGGGATATTCGGGGGAGAGAGCCTGCCAGACTTCCTCCATCGATTTCTGCCGGGCGCACTCAATGACCAGGGGATCAAAGTATCCCGGATTTTCCCTCAGGTTCTCAAGGGCCTGATTCAAGCTGTCGCCGGATTGGAGGCGGCGGGTCATCTGGTTGACAACGCGGAGGATGCGGGCGCCGAGGGGAATGCCACGCTCCTTGACATCGCTTTGCGGGACACCGGAGCCGTCGTAGTTTTTATTCTGATAGAGGATGATTTGCGCGACGTTTCCCATCTTCGGAATATCGCAGATGAGCTTGCAGCCGAATTCGGATGTGTGGCGGAGGAGCGATTCTTCCTGCGGGGTGACAGGTTCGTGAAAATTATCCCTTTCGACGAGATCGGAGGGAACGGTAGCCAGACCGATGTCGGCCAGTAGGCTGGCGGTCATGATTTCCCAGACGTCCGTGGCTCGCATCGATTTGGCGAGTCTTTCAACGGCGTTCTGGCGGAGTTGAGTCCGGCTGAAGACGACGGGATCAAGCAGCCGGAGAATATTGGACAGGACGGTGATGGTTCCCAAAAGCGTCTCTTCCAACAACTGCTTTTCCACCATGAGAAGCTCGTGCTGGCGCAGGGCAATGTTGAGCGTCTGACCGAGATGATCCGGAGTGCACGGCTTGTTCAGGAAACGGAAGATGGCTCCTTCATTAATGGCGGCCAGGGCGGTTCCCATGTCCGATTGTCCGGTCAGCATGACGCGGACTGCGTTCGGAAGACGCTTGGCGCATTGCGCCAGAAACTGGGAGCCGTTCATGCCGGGCATGTTATAGTCCGAGACAATGACGGCGTAGTTGTTGCCAGCTTCGATGAGTGAAAGTCCCTCTTCGGCACTGGAGGCAAAATTGAGATTAAACTGGCCTCGGAGGTTGCGGCGCATCCCCTGCAGGATGTTCGGTTCATCATCAACCATGAGGATGAGGGTATTGTTGCTCATAGGGCGGTTTGGTCGTCTTTGCTGTTAAGTCGTCGGTTGTTGCTGGGTTGTCTGCTTATTTTCATCCTTCATTTCCAGGGGAAGTTGGATGTGAAACGTGGTGCCTTGGCCCACTTCCGAGTCAAAGGTCAACGTGCCGCCATGTTTCACGACGATCACGTCATAGGCCAGGGCCAGTCCCTGCCCGGTACCCTTTCCAACTTCCTTCGTTGTAAAGAATGGGTCAAAAACCTTTTGTTTGATAGCTTCCGGTATTCCCGCTCCCGTATCCTGAATGGAGATTTCAACCCTATCGCCCAGATATTTGGTCGACATGGTGATCTTGCCCTTCCAGCCGGGTTTCGTCTTGCACACATCACCCACGGCATGGGAAGCGTTGACGAGAATGTTGAGGACGACTTGGTTGATAAGGCCGGGGATGCAGAAGACATTCGGCAGTTTCGGATCAAGATCGAGCACCAGTTCGGCGACATATTTCCATTCGTTGCGGGCGACGATGGAGGTGTTGCGGACGGCGTGGTTGAGATCGACCATCGATTTCTCCTCCTTGCCCGGATGGGAAAACTCCTTGAGCGCCTTGACGATGTTGGTGATGCGGTTCATCCCGTCGAGGGTTTCATCAATGGCGGTGGGGAGTTCCTCAATGATGAAGGAGAGATCCTGAGCCTTGACGATTTCGAGGATTTTTTCCTTGGCATCCCCTGGCTGATCGGAACCCATGCGGATGGCTTCACTGCAGACGCTGAGGAGAAACGGAAGATGATCCTTGAAAAAGTGGATGTTGTCCCCGACGAACTGTGCCGGGGTGTTGATTTCGTGGGCAACTCCAGCGGCGAGTTGGCCGATCGATTCCATCTTCTGAGAGTGCCGAAGTTGAAGTTCCATCATGGCCGCCTGCCGCTCGCGATTCTTCTTTTCCGTGAGATCGGTAATGCCGATGGAGAGTCCGCCAAAGGTGCCGTCGAAGTAGACGACAGGCTCCTGCCTCAGGAGGATGGGAATGAGTTTTCCCTGCTTGGTTTTGAGATTGAGCTCAAGGAGGAGGGGAGAAGATTCGGCACTGGCGTTGCAGCAGGCGACATTATCCAAATTCCCTTCAAGCCATTGGGCAGGTTCAAGAGGAGCCACCTCGGAAAGGCTGTAACCCGAGATGCGGTTAAAGGCCTCGTTCATGTAGATGGGGACGGCGGCGCTGTCGGTGAGCAGAAGCGCATCGGAAGTCCCATCGACGGCGGCCCGAATGTGTTGAAGGAAGCGCTCAAGCTCTTTCCGCGAAGTGACATCCTGTTTGATGGCGACGAAATGGGTGATTTTCGAATTTTCACCCATGATGGGGGTGAGAGTCATGTCTTCGACATAGAGACCGCTGTTCTTGCGACGGACGCTAAGCTCACCTCTCCAGGAATGATTTTTCACCGCCTCGGTTCGGATTTCTTGGAAGGGGAGATTCCCCGAACCGTCGGAAAGAATGGCTGCGTCCGTGCCGATGACTTCTTGTTCCGTATAACCGCTGAGCACGCAAAACGCCTCGTTCACCCACTGGATTTTCCCGTCGCCATCGGTAATCATAACTCCATTGGCAGTGGCCTGAAGGGCCGAAGTCTGCATGTGGACGCGCTGGCGGAGCATCCGCTCATGGGTGATGTCAGCCATGATGCCCTGATAGTAAATGGGAGTCTTCGTACCGGGGAATGGAACGACGACGAAATCATCCCGGAACCACACTTCGTGGCCGTCTTTTGCCACAAGGCGATACTCCATCGTACCGCCCCGCACTTCCTTCATGCACGCTTCCAGATAGCTGACGACACGGGCGCTGTCTTCCGGGTGGAGGTGGTGATACCAGGCGTTGAGATCGTCTTCAAAAACTTGCGGCTCTTCTCCGAGAAGGTTTGCAATCTGGGGACTGACGTAGAGTGTGGGCCGGGTGGGGTTGACCGTGGCGGTGTAGATGATGCCGGGAAGGTGTTCGATCAGATTTCGATGAAGAAATTCAGCTTCCTTGCGGGCGGAAATGTCGATGCTGAGGCCGAAGATGGCTGAATTCCCGCCATGTGTCGTGGCGAAGAGGGAACTTTCGACGTAAACGGGTCGCCCATCTTTTGCGACTGTAGAAAAGGCAAGGCGCGTGTAGGAAGGTTTGCCCGCCCCAGCCTCCATTAGAAGGTTGGCGAGCTGCCGGGGCCATTCGCGGTATTGATCTTCCGGGTCGAAAAGCTTGCGCCAGGATTTGCCGACGAGCTCGGAAGTTTCACACCCGACGATTGTCTTGCATCCTTCCCCGCACCAGGTGATTTTTCCTTCACCATCCAATATCCAGCTCCAGATGCCAGCCAGACTGTGAAGCCGATCCATCTCCGGGCTGAGAACCTGGGTCACTTCAACGGGTATATCCTCTGCTAGACTGCTCATACGGGTACGCTTTCATTTCAAGGCATACCCGGTTCCAAGGTGTTTCCTCAGGTGCCTAGTCCCAGGCACTGGAGGATCTTCGTGGCAAGATCCTGCTGGGCAAAGGGCTTCATCAGATAGCCTGCTGCTCCAGCCTTGATCGCCATGATCACCTGCGTCTTATAAGATTCCGAAGTCACCATCATGACAGGAATCTGTGACCACCGGGGGTCAGCCTTTATAACCTTTAATAGGTCATAACCGCTCATTCCGGGCATATTCCAATCAAGCAATATGAGAGAAATATTAGAGCCTTCCCTCTCTAGTATAGTGATTGCGTCTTCCGCGCATTTAGCTGTAACGCTTTCCATATTAATAACTTGAGCCGTCTCAACGATCAGGCGCCGTATCATAAGAGAATCGTCAACAGTTAATAACTTCATAAGGCTATTTCAATCGATAATAGATGGCTGAATGGTGATCACAGATATCAAATGAATGGCTATAGCCTAATAGGGACTCGGATGATCCAAGGAAAAAGAATGCCTTGGGAGTCATAATCTTGGATAACCGCTCCAGGAGATTCTTTTTGAATTCCTCGGAAAAGTAAATAATGACGTTGCGACATAAGATAAAGTCGAAGCTCCCCATCCCCGAAAAACTGTCCTGGAGATTGACCTTTTTGAAGGTGACCCGGTTGCGGATGAAGTCATTGATCGTCCACACGGTTCCCGTTTGGGTGAAATACTTGGTTTTAAAGAAGTTATCGATGCCGCGAGACATCTCCAACTGGTTGTAGCGGCCATTTTTTGCCAGCATCAAAGTGCCGGAGGAAATATCCGTTGCAAGAATCTCAAAATGACCGGGAGTAATCGAGCCGTTCCCGGGATGCTGCAAATGCTGATCGATCAACATCGCCAGGGAATAGGGCTCCTGCCCGGTGGAACAAGCTGCGCACCAAATGCGTATCTTCTGCTTTTTCCCCGCGCGGAGGCTTTCCATAAACTCGGGAAGAATAACTTCCCGGAAAATTTTCCAGGGGCGTTCATCCCGAAACCAAAACGTCTCGTGAGTCGTGATGGCATCGATAATCTTTTCTCGAAGAGCGCCATTGCTGACTTCGGAAGCCTTGTTGTAGAGTCCCCGGTAATCCTCACACCCCGCCTCCAGCATGATCTGACTCAGGCGGCTTTCGATCAAATAGGACTTCTCTTCCCCCACTTGAAGCCCGCACTGCTTCTCAATGAACGAACGGAGCAGACGAAAATCTTCCGGAGTCAGTCCCATTTTAGGCGCTTTTGTGAAACTTCAATTTCAAGCTCTTTAAATATGATAGAGCCCACCATGCCGCAAGTTGACATCTGAACCTTTTATAAGGCTGATATAACTTATTTAGCAATGAACTTTAATCTTCCATCTAGGGTTAATCCCTTTGCTAGAAAAGGCAAATACAGAATAGGCGATATTTTGATAAATATTTTTTGGAAATAATGTTCCTATCAAATTCTGTAAAATGAAACTTGAGGTTGTGATAGTTACGGGACTGCAGATTTTTGAATATGTTCTTCTGCAAATCTTATGAGTTTGTTATCCATGCATGATGACAACAACAGATTGAAACATATTGTCAAAATGCAATAAAATGCTATTGTCTGGAAAATGCCTTACAGCAACAAATCATCCTGCCATCATTCATCGACGTTTTCTGCACCTATGAAAAAGGACCCTGTTTCATCACATCGTTTTAGCGTTGAAAAACTCATTGCATTAATCCTGATCGCTTATTTGTTTATCATGGTAGTAACACCTTCAGCGAAGGCTGACGAAGTATTCTTCTCTCATTTTACGCAAGGCAAACCTGAAAGCCTCGGCTGGGTAGCCAAAGGTGACTGGTCAATTAACGTAATAGGAAAAGACAAGCCCAATCTGCAAAACAACCCGGGAGCCGTTGTCGAATTTGGCTCTGGCAATGGTTCTGAAGGTACCTTGACCAAGAAATTTGACAAGATATCCAATCCCGACACCATGATTCTGAAATTTGATGCCGGCTATGGATGGGGAGATGCCGGCCATGTTCAGGTTGTGGGAGTCGAGCTGCTCGATGCAGACGGGAATGGCTATGTCTTCACCCAAAATCGAGCCAAGGCAACCTGGGGGGCACAGTGGGACGTCGTCACCAAATATGCTCACGGAGCACAACTTCATTGGGCACCTGAAGAAATCGATACCACACAAAAGGCTGTGATGGACGGTGGCGGTCTGCGTACCTTTACCATTACCCGTGACAGCAGCGGCAACTGGACATTCGATGGCACTGGCTGGGTCGGCGGCCCTCTGAAATTCACCGATAAAACCTACTCAACCTTCAGTCAGGTCATCCTGCTTGGCACTCCAAATAATGACGACTTGCTCTACAACAAAATCAAACTCATAACCAAATAGCAGGCAATAGGTTCTATAGGCTCTTACGGATTCTCAAGTGTGAATCCGGAAAAGGAGAGAAGAATGCCCTGCGCGTATTTGAGAGAGACGACCGCCTTGTTATAATCCGCCAGCGCCCGGAGTTCATCGGTCCTTGCGGTGGCCAGGTCTCGCTGGAGTTGCAGAACATTGTAAGTCGTCGAACTTCCCGCTTTAAGACGATCTTCCTCTGCGTGGAGAGTTTGTTCGGCGTATTCCCGAGCCTGCCGGGTGGCGTTTACCCGTCGAGTGGTTGTGGCGAGGTTGAGTGCGGCGTTATCGACATCGACGATGATCTGCTGTTCCACCTTTTTTGTTTGCAGAAGAATTTGCTCTTTTTCGAGTTTTGCCCGTTCGAGTGCTCCATGTTCAGCCCTCGCTCCAAGGGGGACGGAGAAGGAGAGCCCCACGAACCAATCGTTGTCTTTCCGGATGAATAGATCCTCCTCCGAGCGCCCAAGTGTCCGGCTGAGACTGTTTTGGGCATAGCTTCCGAGCAGATCGATCTCGGGCAAAAGCTGATTTTGCGCGTAGAGAATTTTTATATTCTGTTGGTCGGCAGCCTTGAGCTGGGCGATGTAATCCTGACGGTGCATCAGCCCCGTGGCAATCATGTCGGCCCGCGAAGGTGCCGTGACGGGAGCCATCATCTTATCCGTCGGAATGATGCGGGTGTCGAGCCATCCGCCGAGGTTCCGGGTGAGGAGTCGCTTGAGATTGTTTTCGTCGATGCGGAGCGTCCCCTCGGCCTGGATGACTTCACTCTTCCGCGCGGCTGCATCCGTGAGGGCCTGGGAGAGATCCAGGGGTGAGATGGCCCCGACTCGCAGTCGCTCGGCGTTGTCCTCGCCCAATTGCTCCGCCAATTGGAAGGACTTGATCTGTGCCTGGTAATCCGCCTGTGCAAAGAGGAGTTCGTAGTAGGCGAAGTAGACATCCTGAACAATGCTTTCGACTTGGGCGCGAAACTGGGCTGTGGAAATTTCTTCACCTTTGCGGGCGATGCGGATATTGGCGAGATTGACATCTGAGCCGAAGTTTTTGAAAAGCGGCTGCTGGATCTTCACGGACAGGCTGGAACTGAGTTGATCGTCAAAGTCATTGTAGGTGTTGCTTGTATTGCTCGTACTTGTTCCGGCGGTGATGGTGGTGCCGGGAGCGGTGGGAATGGTCACCGTCGGTCCCACGTTGTAATTTCTGTAGATACCCGGTTGGACAACGACTCCGTTTGCTGAGGTATTGTCGTCCAAGAGCGGATCGGCGATTTCCTCATACTGGCCACTGAGACCGAGGCGGGGATCAAGCGAGCCCCGACTGGCCAGTGTGTCGGCCCGGGCAAGCCGGGGTTGAATTCTCTGGATTTCGATGTCGAGATTTGCCGCCAGAGCTTTTTCGATGGCATCACGGATGGAAAGCGATTGTTCCTTGGGTGGCGGAGACGAGTCGATTTGAGGAGGTTCAGCCAGTATCGGCGCAGGCGGAGCCTGTAGACGCGGAACGGTGTCTGCTGAGGGCCGAAGTTCGGACGATATCCTCATCAATTTGTAGGGCAGGGGATGAGTTGGCGAAACGGTGATGTCTTCCGGAGCGACACGCAGTACGGGAGGCGGTGGCGGTTCGACAGTGACGATCCGATCCTCCTGGGCGAAAAGCACAGCGGGCCCCGGAAAGATGATGAAAAAAAGGATGACGGCACGTTTCATGCCGGATCTGGTTTTTCGGCCCTCAGCCTGGAGTGGATTTCGCGTTTCAGGGTATCCATCCCAGTACCATCCAGGGTGCTGATGGGGATGACTTTTGCCCGAAAGCGTTTCTTGAAACGCGCTAGATTTTCCGCGGCAGATTCGAGATCGATTTTATTTGCGACGACAAAGTGGGGACGGCGGCTGAGTTCCGCCTCATAAAGTTTGATTTCCGTGCGAAGCTGCGCGTAGTCGTCGAGAGGGTCCCGGGCTTCGCTGCCCGCCATGTCGAGAACGAAGGCCAGTACCCGGCACCGTTCGATGTGACGGAGAAAATCATGGCCCAGGCCGACTCCCTCGTGAGCGCCTTCGATGAGACCGGGAATATCCGCCACGGTGACGCGCTTGTAACCGGGATATTCGACGACACCGACCGTCGGCTGAAGGGTGGTGAAGGGGTAGGGGGCCACCTTCGGCTGGGCTGCGGAAATTTTTCCGAGCAGGCTCGACTTCCCCGCGTTCGGGAAACCGACGAGGCCGATATCCGCGATAGATTTCAGTTCCAAAATGTACTGGCCTCTTCCTCCCGGAGTCCCCTTCTGAAAGTAAGTGGGTGCCTGATGTGTGGAGGATTTGTAGTGGACGTTGCCTTTGCCACCACGACCTCCTTTTGAGAGAATAAAAGTCTGCCCCTCGGAAACCAGATCGGCCACCAGTTCACCGTTGCTGTCATTCGCCGCCCGCTCAAAGGTATCCTCGGTCGTCGGGAGGTGAAAAACGCTGGTGCCAGGAGGAACGTCCACGATGCGGTCCTGCCCGCTTTTTCCCGTCTTGGTTTGCCGCATGCCCTTCACTCCTTTTTCAGCAAAGATGTGGGGTTGGAACTTGAGGTGAACCAGGTTGTTGAGATGGGGATTTACCCGAAGGATGATGCTCCCGCCATTGCCGCCGTCTCCACCGTTCGGCCCCCCTTTTGGGACAAACTTTTCCCGCAGAAAACTGCTACAGCCGTCTCCGCCGTTTCCTGCGATGGCCCAGATGCGAACACGATCAACGAACATGGTGAAGTTTACTTTGGAATGGTGCACGCTGCTGGGTTCGAACCAGCGACCTTCCGCGTGTGAGGCGGACGCTCTACCACTAAGCTAAGCGTGCGGTAGTGTTGTATACGAGCGTAAAAGAGTACCGTTTTCGGCTACCGTAGCAAACGAAATCCAGCCTTTTCAATTTTTCAGACAGGCTTTTAAGGATGGCTGGGGCGGTGGAGAAAATCCATGTAACGAGCGATAAAATGGCCCATCACCAACCAGCATAGTGCGATTAATACTATTGCTAGCAGCGTGACCATGAGTGTGTTCATCATTTTTTTTGTTTGCTGAAGAGTGAAGTCGTCGACACTCGGACTCAGGATGGAAGGATCGTTCGGAATATCGGCAATGACGCAGGCAAAGATGGTGGTGGCAGGTGTCTTTACCGGATGGCAGGGAGTCTCTTTTTTGATGATACCGAGCTTTAGCATGTCAGCTATTTCCTGATGGCTGAAGGGCCCTTTTCGGTCGCCGGCGTATTGGATGAAGTATTTTTCGTCCGCCTGCACCCCTGAAACATACGATGGGATGAGGCGCAATTCAAGGAAAGCTAACGGGCAAGCTGGCTCTTTTTTGTTTCCCGGGCCATTTGGCGTGCGTGACGATCATTTTGGCGCTGTTCCGGAGTGCGTCCCAGGTTCTTCGCAAAGTCTTTTGGCAGGGGAGGATAGCCGGAGAGATCGGCGGGCGGGAGCTTTGTCCAATCTTTGCAGCCGATGATCTGTTCCTGTCGGACGATTTTGCGATCCGGGCACATGAGGAAGAGATCTTCTCCGTCCCGGTAGGCACGCTTGATCGCCTCGGGTTTCGGCTCGGCAAAAACAACGGTGTAAAAGCCGTACTGATGGCTGAGTTTGTGGAGATCGGGGCTGCCGACCAGGGTGCGGTTCGGTTGGGCGGCTTCGACGAAGGTTTGAACCCGCTGGCCCGCCTCATAACTGTCCAGAAGAGGACTGTACTCCTGCGGAAGAAGGCCGAGAGTGGTGATGCCGGGGATGCGGGTGTGCAGCTTCCCGGGGTGGTTGGCAATGCCGATGTCTCCCTCGGAATGAAGTTTTTCCATGATGTCGACGATGCCATCCTTCTTGTACACCTTGTTTGTGTTGAATGGTTTGCCTGTGACGGTGGTGCCCAGATGGTAGGCGTGTCTGGCGTTCAGACTGTCGCGATTGACTTCCTGTCCGGGCATGACGATGAGTTTGCCCTCATATTCCTTGGCTATCTTTGCAATATCGCTGAGATAGCTGTCGACTTGTTTGTCGGAAAAGGCCTTGTCGAGGACTTTTGCGGCGATCCCGATGGGATGTTTCGGGTTCACTTTGTGATCGGATATGGCCATGAAATTGAGCCCCATGCGGTGAGCGAGACGGACGATCTGACGCATGGAATATTTGCCGTCCGAATAGTCACGGGTGTGGAAGTGCACGGCTCCGACCATCCACTGTTTTTTCGAGGGATCGTCAGGCTGGATGCCGGAGAAGTCCTTGAGATTTTGCGGAGCTGCCCAGAGGGAGCGCTTGTGAAGAGTCGGGAGGGTCTTGGTCGAGCGAAGGACACGGGCTTCAAACTTCCACCCCAGATCGGAGGCGGCGATTTTCTCCTGGAGGGCCTTGGGTGAGCAGGAGAGAAGTTCTTCCGCCCGATGCTTGCGGGAGGCGCGGGTGACGAGTTTTCGGGCCGACTTCTTTTTATTGCGGGGATCGAGGATGGCTGCCATGCGCTCCAAGGGCAGTTGGTAGGTCATGAGCTGGCTCTTGGGATTTACGTATTGGAACGTGATGGGGCTTTGGGGCGTTGCGGCTTTGTCCTTGCGGATGTCGGTGAGCGCACGGGAGACGAGTTGTTCGTTGATCGTGCGGCGATCCTCTTTGTCGAGATAACTTTCCTTGATGGTCTGCGGGACGAGCTTTTTGAAATCCCCCTGCTGGGTGGCAAGGATGGCGGTTTTGCCGCTTGGTACCTGAAACGTCGAGAGTTTTTGAGGATCGATCTGCGCGGTGGCGGCAAGCTTTTCAACGAAAGGTTTCAGATCATCGGCAGGCATAGGTTGGTTTGCGATTGAAGGTTGCTTATATTTGTCCGACAAAAGCCCTGCTCTTTTTGGCGGGACTTTGTGTCTGCCCATGCGTTTGGGCCGGGAGTTGGGTGACGGTGTTTTCCTGTTTCTTCACCGGGGGCTGTGCTTCCTGAAATACGGTGTTGAGGCTTTCCAGCACCGGGCCACCGTTGGTTTTGTTGGCAACGCGGACGGCGTTTTTCATGGCTGCCAGGTCGATTTGATCGGTCGGGGTGTTGGTGGTGAGCACCGTGGCTAGTGAGGGGTGAGTGGTGTCGGGCCTGCCCAGCCTGCCCAGTTCCTGCATCAGGTCTCCCGCCGAGGAGAGGGAGGTGATGATCATGTGACGGGTGGCAGAATCTCCCACAGCTTTGGCGATTTTTCCCTGATTTAATCCGTTGATGCCTGCCGCCATCGATTCCGGAAGGAGGATGATGGAAGAAGTGGGTTTGACAAGTTCCTGTCCATCCCTGGGGGGCTTGCCCGTGAATTCTGCCAGCTTGGCGGTTTTTGCCTCGCGGGAATCGGCATCGGTGATGTGGGTCGATTTTCCCTTGATCCCGGTTTCCGGTCTGTTGATTTCAGTTGCGAGTTTTTTGAGAAAATCGGAAGAACCATAGACGAGCGTCTTACGGCCCTGTTTTTCATCCTCCTGAATCATGCTCAGGGTTTCGGCGATTTTCTTTTTCGTCGACGCCTGATGGGAGGCTTCCTCAGTCAGTTTTGCGATGGCTTCATGATCGTTCGGATTGGGACGCTGAGTTGCAAGGGCGTCACGGAGGGTTTCGCTGAATTCCTTGTTTGCATCGGAGACTTCGACACCGATTTTTCCCCAGAAAGGACGTTCGCGGCGAACCATTCCTCCGGAATGGGTGAGGGTGTGGCGCTTTTTTTCGATCAAATCGACCGTGCTGTCCGAGTATTCCATCTTTCCTTTGCCGACGGCTCGCATGCCGAGTTCCTTTTCGGCCTGCTGACTCGATTTTCCTTCCAGTTGTCCGATGAAAAAGGCTGCTCCATCGGGGGTTTCAAAGGCGTTTGCCGTGGCGTAGAGTTTTTTGCAGTCGCCGAGTTTCTTTTCAATATTGTTGGCGGCGCCGGGGATTCTCAGCAGTTCATGAGCTTCGTCAACGCCCAGATAGCCCACGCCTTTCATTTGTTTTTCCGCATCGGGGACGGCAAGGCGTTTGGCCAGTTCCTGATGGCTGATGACTTCGAATTGATCGGCCCAGGGAAGCTTTTTTCCGTTGGTTGCAAGCCAGAGTGAGGCTTCGCTGACGGTTTCTTTCACCAAGTGTTCGGGAACCGCGAGGAGAGCTTTTTTCGGTGTGTCGCCACCTTTTGCCTGATCGATGAGGGAGAGATAACCGGTGCGGAAAAGTTGGGATGTTTTCCCGGTGCCCGTACCGTCTGCGGTCAGAACGGCGTCGTGGCGGGTCAGGTGGTTGCTGAGGATGTTGACGGCTTCATTCGGGACGCGGGAAAAAGCATCCTTCTGCTGGGATGAAGCCATCGTCTCCGTCAGGCCATGGTTGTTTTGACGCAGGGAGGGTGCCCAGCTTTCCGGTTTGGAAATATCGAGACCCTTTGCGGGGTGACCTTCTGGACCGGAAACATATTCCATGTCGGGCCGTGTTGCGGGAACTCCTTCGAGATTGGTTGCCTTCATAAATTGTTGAGCCTTCGTCTGACCTCACCTTTTAATGGGGTGTTCCTCCCGGTCTGTCATGGGGGAAGAGAGAGCTTAATTTTTCCCGGAGGCAAGAGCATCCTGAAGGCTGGCGGCGAGGAGTGGGCGGGTGTGGGAGAGTGCCGGATTTTTCAGGAAATGGGCTAGTATGAGGTCGATGATTTCGGCGTACTTTTGAGCGGAAGAGTCGGCAAAGCGATCCATGAGCTGTTCCGAGCCTTCGCGGAAAGCGGCTTCCGCAAATGACTCACCATGTGCCGAAGTGCCTCCCGTGGGG
>Ga0187810_10000202_pt1 | contig 27065 bp, 29 predicted proteins | sample NC_wetland_sal_i_9_FD_132963 | JGI IMG/M metagenome (GOLD analysis project Ga0187810, IMG submission 132963) | Wetland sediment microbial communities from Neuse River Estuary, North Carolina, USA - ASW_5 | ecosystem: Environmental > Aquatic > Freshwater > Wetlands > Sediment | place: USA: North...
CAGCAATGCCGTGGCTCCGGCAGAACTCCGGGAGGTACGATTCGATCTCGTCGAGTTTTATATGTTCCACTTCGGAGAACGAAACAATGCCGAAGATGTTTTTTAAGAGTTCCGGTTTCACGTCGCCATCAAGCCAGATCCTGCCCCGCTCGTTTCTCACGTGGATGCCCGGCATCACCTCGATGATGTTTGCGATGAGGACGTTCTCCCACCTTCTCCGGACCGGGTCGGATTTTAAAAATATTTCAGAATAACGGACTAGCCATTGTTTTTTCATGCGATACGTTCACCGGTTATTTTTTGATTCTCGCGGTCCTTCGCACCCGCTCCACCTCGTCCGCATCCTCTATCCCGAGGAGATACGTCCCGTGGCAGGGCTTTGTGTAGGGAAAGACGATCTTTGCCCCGTCGATGCCGAGTGCGATCGGGGGAAGGCCGATAATGTATTCGTCGAAGAGCCGGTAGCCGGGATTGACATACCAGACTTCGGCAAAGTTCTTCTCCACGTACTCCCGGCACTCCCTGAAGGAGGCACCCAGCGGGAGGATCATCTCGTACTTCAGGTTCTCGATGCAGCCCATCCGAACACCCCGTTGATCTTGTTCTTCAGCTGCATGGGATTGTGGACCGCTTTCTCCACGATCTGCTCGCAGGGGAACGTGATAGTCTCCGCGAGCAGCTTCGGGGTCTTCCCGAATACGATGACCACGAGCCGGCCATCGGGGAGGAGGTAGCGTGCCGTCCCCGCGTACTGGATGGCTGCATCGTTGTGGGCAAAGACCACGCAGAGGTCGCAGCCGCGCTTCTTCTCGACCAGTTCCTCGATGCACTTCTCAAGTACCATCATCTGCGGCAGGTAGTGCTTCTCCGGGTCGGAGACCTTGAGCAGGTTGAGCACAGAAGGGTTCCCGGTCGCAAGGACTTCGGTTCCCCGGATCTTCAGGTTGTGTGCCATGTAGAGGGCGATCGCCATCTGGACCGGTACTTCACCCGAGCAGGAGGATCGCCTTCTTCGGTTCCGCAACAGCAGGCGCAGGACCGGTTTTATGATTGGTTTCAGGGCGGGTTTCAGCGTGTACGTTCGTCACAGGTTCTCTCCTGTTTTCCCGGAGGTCACGCTGCAACCGGAACTGCCGGCGCAGGCATGATTCATATCCGCTTCCCTGATCGGGTGGTTGCAATACGGGCAGGTGAAGTCGCACTCGATCCCTTCATACGGGCAGATGGTCATGGAGAGGTCAGCGAGCGGGTGGCCCTTGCCCCGGATCTCGAACTCCTTGTACCAGCCGAACGGGGCACGCCGGACCTCGATCGATTCTTTCCCGAGAGACTCTTCCAAGCCCTTCAGGATCGAGAGCGCTACCTGCGGGGACCCGAGCGAGCTCGTGAGGTGGGCGTACGGATAGATCAGGACCTTATTTACCTTGATCCTGGCAAGGCGTTCGAGCACATTTTTCGTTGCGCTCGCTATGATGTGCTCAGGATTCTTCTCGTCCAGTTTCTCAACGCAGGCGAAGAGGACGACGCACTCCTCCATCCGGTCCTCCTTGTGGTCGGTCACCTCGGCCATCTTCGTCTTCTGGGTGGCGTGGTACCACATTGAGTCAGCGTGGATGGAGAGGATCCTCACGGGTTCCCCCTTCCGACGAGCGAAGTCAGCGAGTCGCTTGTGAGGAGACCAATGACATGTTGCTGGTCGTCGACGACCGGCAGGGCCGAGATCGAATGCTCCTCCAGTTTTTTTGCAGCCACTTCGATAAGTTCGTCCGGGGTCGTGGTTACTACGTTCCGGGACATGATCTCGTCGAGCCAGAGATAGTTGGAGGCGACCGCCTTTGCGATGTCCCACGAAGTTACGATGCCGACGAGCTGGTCGGAACTCGAAAGAACCGGGAGATGATTCACCCCGGTATGAATCATGCGCCGGGCGGTGACGGCAATGGTCGTGCCTTCCTCGATGATCTCGACATCCCGGGTCATCACATCCCCGACGACCGTGTGCGAGAGGAACTTTCCCATCAGGTAGTTGAGCTGGCCGAACTCCAGGAGAAACGCGTCGTGCCCGTAGTTCGACCGGATCTCGCTATAATGCACTTCCCGTTCGTTCGCGGTCAGGGCAGAGACGATCTCCTGCGACTGGTAGGGCGGGTAGAGCCAGTCCGACGATACGGAGATGACGAGGAAACTCGCCTTAACGTTCGAAAGACCGGAACTCAGGGTGCCGTCTTTTGTCAGGTCGAAATAGTCGATCGCCTTCGTTATGTAGAGATACGAGTTTGCATCGAACCGTTTCGTGAACGTATCGCCCTGGTGGTGGAGGTAGCTCTCGATCTTGAACTCGGTCGAGAAGTCGAACCCGACCCGGTCTTTTCCCTGCAGGGCCCGGCCGAACTTCTCGTGCATCGACTCGTTCGAGAGGTACGTGATATGACCCACCATCCGTGCGAGCGCGAGGCCGTGGGTCGGCAGGGTCTTCCCATAGTAATCGCCGTTGTCCCAGTGAGGATCGGAGATGATTGCTTTCCTTCCGACCTCATTGAACGCGATCTGCTGGGGGGTCGAGTACCCGGTGGCGGCGATAACGATCGCCTTCTTCATCGCATCGGGGTACGAGACGGTCCACTGGAGCGCCTGCATTCCTCCCATGGAACCACCAATGACTGCGTAAAGCCGGGCAATCCCGAGATGATCGAGAAGGAGTTTCTGGGCGTTGACCATATCACGAATCGTGATGACGGGAAATGATGCCCCGAAGGGTTTCCCGGTCTTCGGGTTGATAGACGAGGGCCCGGTCGAGCCCTTGCACCCACCGATGATGTTCGAGCAGATGACGAAATAGCGGTCGGTGTCGAAGGCTTTTCCCGGGCCGATGACCGTCTCCCACCATCCCGACCGGTCTTCCCCGTCGTGGAACCCGGCAACATGGGCATCCCCCGACAAAGCATGGCAGACGAGAAGTGCATTGCTCTTATCCTTGTTGAGCTTCCCGTAGGTCTCGTAAGCGATGGTCAATGAGGAAAGAATCTCCCCGCTCTCTAAGGTGAGCGGGGAGGGGTGGTGATAATATTCGGTTTGTACCGTTCCGACTGAACCCTTTATCATCGACAATACCCCTCGCGGATCCGGGAGAGTTCTGCAATCACGTCATGGATATCCTCAAACGAAGTGAGCGGTTGTGGCGTCGGGATCATACCGTCTCCAGCGCCTGCTTTAGGTCGGCGATGATATCTTCGATATCTTCGGTCCCGATAGACAGCCGGACCGAGTCCGGGGTCACACCGGTCTTCTTCTGTTCTTCCACGGTAAGCTGCTGGTGGGTAGTAGACGACGGATGGATGACGAGGCTCTTGGAGTCGCCGATGTTTGCGAGGTTGCTGAAGAGTATGAGGTTGTCGATGAACTTCCTGCTCGCCACTTCCCCGCCTTTTATCCCGACGCCGACAATCGGCCCGTACCCCCCGGAGAGGTATTTCTTTGCGAGCTGGTGGCTCGGGTGTTCGGGGAGCCCGGTATAGTTGACCCACGCGACCTTTGGGTGTCCTTTCAGGAATTCCGCGACCGCCAGTGCATTCGCCGAGTGTCGGGGGACCCGGAGGTGGAGTGTTTCGAGGCCGATGAGGAAGAGCCACGCGTTGAACGGACTGAGCACAGCCCCGGTGTCTCTCATGAGGGAGACCCGGATCTTGAAGACGAACGCGACGTTACCCATCCCGGGGAAATTCCCGAAGGCGTCCCAGTACTTCAGGCCGTGGTAGCTCGGGTCGGGCTCGGTGAACTCGGGAAATTTGCCGTTGTTCCATGTAAATTTCCCGGAATCAACGATCGAACCACCGATCGAATTCCCATGGCCGCCGATATACTTGGTTGCCGAGTGGACCACGATATCGGCACCGTGCTCGATGGGCCGCACGAGCCCGACACCGGTCGTGTTGTCGATAATGAACGGTACGCCGGCTGCATGGGCTATCGCCGCAATCGCGGTAAAATCGGGGATATCCAGTTTGGGATTTCCGATGGTTTCGGCATAAACCGCCCGGGTCTTTTCGGTGATCGCCTTCCGGAACGCTTCGGGATTGTTGGAGTCCACGAAGACAACGTGCCGCCCGAGCTTGGGGAAGGTATAGTGAAAGAGTTCGTAGGTGCCGCCATACAGGTTGTCGGCGGAGACGATCTCGTTTCCGGGCCGGGTGATGTTGAGCAGCGCGTAAGTGATGGCAGCCTGGCCGGAGGCCGTGGCTATTGCTCCCGTGCCTCCTTCGATCGCCGCGATCCGTTTCTCGAAGACATCCGTCGTTGGGTTCATAAGCCGGGTGTAAATGTTCCCGAGCTCCCGGAGCCCGAACAGGTTTGCGGCGTGCTCCGTGTCCCGGAAGACATAGGAGGTGGTCTGGTAGAGCGGTACGGTCCTTGACCCGGTAGTCGGGTCCGGCACCTGCCCTGCATGGAGGGCGGTGGTTCCAAGGCTGAATCTTTTCTGGGTCATGGAAATATTCCTTAATTATTCCTGTATTGTTGATTCCTGTGCGATTGATTTGGGATCAGAGTGATGAGGTAGGATGAACCGGAGTTGCCGGTCGATTCCCTCCCCCTCATAGTGGTACGGTGATGCTCCCCGTTTCAGTGAGCAACCGTCAGTTCGTATTTTTCTGCGATCTCAGTGAAAGCATCCGCAAGGTAGCGGATCTTCTTGTCCGAGAGGCCGTAGGTGTTCAGTTTCCAGGTCCGGGTAGCGCCGGCAAACTCGCCGACGATCCCACGGGACGACAACTCGTCGCTGAAGTAGAACCCGCGGCGCTTGTGCGTTTTTGCCACCGTATCGAAGCTCCCGGTTGTGTCGATCTTCGTTAAGGTGTGCTTGCGCGGGTACTCGGAGAGCACTTTGCTTCCGGAGATCTTCAGGAGCCGGTCGATGAAGTAATTGGACCGCTTCACTTCGTCGTCCCATTTCAATACCCGGGCTTTCACCGTCGGGAACGATGCCATCATCGAGAGCAGGGTCCCGCCCATCAGCGTACATCCGAGCATCTCCACTTCCTTGATACCAAACTTTCGTTTGGTGAGGTCGCCGACCATCGCGGTGGTACGGAGCGCTTTTGGCGCCCATTCATCGGTCATTGCAAGTACCCCGGACGGTGCGACCGATGCCATACTCTTGTGTCCGGAGCCGACAACGAAGTCAGCCCCGATCTTCTTGCCGTCTACCGGCTGGACGCCGACCGTATAGGCGCCATTATAGAGGAAGGGTATATCGTATTGGTGAGCAACTTTTCCGATGCCTGCGATCTCGTGCTCGTTTGCATATTGGTAATCGAAGTGGTCGATCATGACGAGCACGGGAAGATTCCCGATCTCTGCCTTGACCTCTTCGATCTTCTGTGCCGTTGCTTCCGCGGTTACGATATTCTTTGCGTTCAGCGGCACTTCCCTGATGATCCCGCCGGCGTTTTCGACGGCAAGGAACTCGGTGTAGTGGGCGAGGGCAGATACAATAACAGAGTCGCCTTTATTGACGAGGGTTCCTGCAACAGCCTGGAATCCCCGGCGTGCCCCGGGCACGACCCGGGCCTGATCCATGTTCAGCCACTTTGCAAGTTCTTCGTGGAACTCGGCGATTCCGGGTTTCGAGATCTTGTCGAGCCGGAACGGTTTCCGGCAGGCGTCACACGTTGAGTACCCGTCCCCATAGGAAATGATGGCTTTCCGTCCCTCCGTAGTCAGCCTCCCGGCCGCCTGGATGGGGTGGATGTTGATGTATTGCTCCTCCCGCGATCGGACATCGAGCGTGCCGGCTATTTTCGTCACCAGCGGTGACCCGGTTCCCGCTTCGAGATCGGCGACGATCGCCTTCAAATCGGCGATTCGCTGCCGAAAAGCGGCTTCCTCCCCGGCATCAAAGCCGGTGGGGAGTGCATTCCGGAAGAGACCCCTTACCTCTTCGAGCGCAAAGAGTGCTTCAAATGTTTTCTGGATTCGGATACTCATAGGTTTCACCAGGAAAAGCCAGCGCCCGGAATCGAACCGGGATGTAGTTGATCTGCAATCAACCGCGTAACCACTCCGCCACACTGGCACGTTGTCGTATTCACGATTGTGAACTGACTATAATAGATAACAATTGTGAATATTTATAAGTTCTCCAATCGGCGGATTTTTCCTGAACCAGATTTCACGCCGGGAAGACAGGCTCATTTCTCACGGCCCGGGGTTCGGTGCACCAACCGATCCTACCCGCGCAAAACCTAAAGGGAGGATGTATCGCTTGCCGGTTTTGGGGAAAAAGAAACCTAGCAATGCGAAAATACAGGAGAAACGAATGAAATAACGTGGGGAGAAAGAGTCAAGGCCCGTAATTGAACCGGGATTCACTGATCTGCAGTCAGCTGCGTCGCCACTCCCTCACCATGGCACAGGTGTTTCACGCTGGCGAAATCACCATACCGTAATGGTCCGCCGGCTACTTATACCAGGATTTTCTATCGGGATTTACGCATCTTTTCGATCGGCGATCTGTCACCGGAGTTCAGGAACTCATAATAACTGGAATAGCGGTCGTCTTCTCCTCAAGGGTTAGTGTGACTTCCATCGCACAACGGCTTGTTACACGATTTCCCGCACCGGCACAGGGTGACCCGGTTCCGGGTCTCGAGGAGCGTCCCGTCAGGGCACTCGACCGGGATCCCGCCACGGACCCAGACCGGCCCGTGTTCACCCTTGAGCGGGTTCTCAATGATGGCTATTGAGGGTTCGTATTCGGGCTCGATCCTCACTCCGGTCTCCGCATTCCACACCACGAGCCGGCCGCTCGGGCAGTTGCCCGCTTCATCGATCGCGATCTCTCTGGCCTCATCACTGTCGGACTGACGCGTCAGGTTCCAGATCCCACCGGACCGCTGGCAGAACCGGGCGTGGACGCAGAGCGGTTTCTTGTCAGTCAGCGTCAGGTTGGGGCCATCGATCTCTTCAATCCCATCACGGTAGCGTTCGCGGACCCCGGTCAGGGTACCATCGAAATGAACATTCACGTGCGTCCTGTAGCAGAACGGCTTGCTGTGCGAATTCCCGCACCGGCAGGGTGCGTACTCTTCCTGCTCCGGATAGCACTTCTCCTCCTTCCAGCCGATCGCGTACCCTTCCTTGTCGTGGGTGATCGCGAGTTCATACAGCGGGACCGACCCGGTGACAAGGAAGGGGCCATCCTCGCAGATGGTTACTTTCATGCCGGCTGTACGAGCTTTACGATCCGATTCTCTGGTTTCTGGCATGTATGAAAAATCTCCGCTGGGCCGAATGTGGATTTACCCTTTGCGGGAGATGCGGTTTTCGGTCATCAAAGGTTGGCTAGCTGTCCAGCCTGGCACTCAGAACATCCTGATCTTTCCGTAAAGACCTTCATCCTTTGTACGTGTACCTGCCATAAGGCTGTCCACTGAAAGCTCGCCATGCGCCGGGTTAAAGGAAGTTTTCCTCATGGTTAAATCCAGCCGGAGGGATTGCCAGGGTTTCCACGGGTTATAGAAAAATGCTAACAAAAAAGTGGATACGTCACAGAAAATACCAGTCACGGTCTCGTGATCGCTGTATTTTCGATCGAGATCCGATCTGCGATGACGGTATGATTCTCAAACATCGTCCCGGCTGAACCACACATCCATGAAACACGGAATTAATAAGGATTTAAACGATTTTCACACCAAATCAAAAAAATGTGTAATTCTATGCAACAAAAAAATCAAATGATCATATTTTAATAACACTAAATTTTAATAAAATTCAGGTTCGTATGAAAAAAACAATGCTCATTCTTCTGATCGTAACAACCACGGTCATCGCATTTGCCGCGTGTCCCGGCTGCACAGGAAGTACAGCCGGGCCGACCGGGGGAACCACCACCGTGTCGCCCGCATCACAGGATTCTGCAACGATGACCGACGGGTACGGCAGGGTCGTCACCCTGCCGGCCGACCCGACCCGCATTGTCTGTTCCGGCTCCGGGTGCCTGAGATATGTTTCCTACCTTGGCGCACAGGGGAGGATCGTGGGCGTCGACAGCATCGAGAAGACAAAGCAGCCGGTCGAGGGACGGGCGTACGCCCTTGCCAACCCGCAGTTTGCCGTTCTCCCCATGATCGGGGAATACCGGGGCAAGGACGATCCCGAGAAGATCATCGGGATCGGACCGCAGGTGATCTTCAAGACCGCGACCCTGACCGAACAACCTGCAAATGCTGTCGCCGCTGCCGACACCCTTCAGAACAAGACCGCAATTCCGGTGGTGGAGATGCCGTACGGCGATCTTGCAACCGAGGCGGGCAAGACGCAGTCATATAGCACCATCCGGATGATGGGCAACATCACCGGCACGGGCGCCCGGGCAGAGGAACTGATCGCGTACATCGATGCGACCACCGCAGACCTGAAAAAGCGGACGCAGGATATCCCGGAATCCGAACGGAGGACCGCGTATGTCGGCGGTGTCTCGTACAGCGGCCCTCACGGCATCATCTCCACCGAGCCCGCGTATCCCCCGTTTGCCATGGTGAACGTGCAGAACATCGCAGGGCAGGCAGGCACGCAGCACGCCGACCTCTCGAAAGAGACTATTGTCAGCGCTGACCCGGAGTTTATCTTCGTCGATGTCGGGACCTTGCAGATCCCTGACGGCGGCGCGATCACCGAACTGAAGACAAACCCGGCTTACTCCGGGCTTTCCGCGGTGAAAAACGGGAAGGTGTACGGGGTCCTGCCGTACAACTTCTATTCCACCAACTACGAATCGGTGCTTGCCGATGCGTATTTCGTCGGAAAGACGGTCTACCCCGACCGGTTCTCCGATATCGATCCCAAGGTGAAGGCAGATGAGATCTTCACCGAGTTTGTGGGCAAGCCGGTCTTTGCCGAAATGAACGCGGAATACAACAACACGGTATTCTCGCCGATAAAAATCTGAAAGGCCGGAACACCATGCATACCGAAGAGGGCAGGATTCCCCACGATTACCTGAGATATACCCGCCGGAAACTCGTCTGGATAGCCGGGGGAATCGTGCTTGTGTTCGTCCTCTTCATCCTTGCCATTTCCGTCGGGGCGGTCGCTATCCCTCCGCTCGATGTGCTGGAAGCCCTGCTCGGGTCCGGTGCATCGGAGAAATGGAGCCTCATCGTCTGGAACATCCGGTTGCCGCAGGCGCTTGCCGCGATTGTTGCGGGCGCCGGCCTTGCCGTGGCCGGGGTCGCCATGCAGTCAATTTTGAGAAACCCGCTCGCCTCCCCGTTCACGCTCGGCATATCCAGCGCCGGTGCGTTCGGGGCCGCAGTCTCAATCATCCTGCTCGGGGCCGGGAAGATCCAGTCAACAGTCGCAAACCCGGTGACGATCTCAAACCCGTACCTGACCACGGTCGTCGCGTTCATCTTCTGCATGCTCGCGACCGCCATTATCCTCCTCATCTCCCACTTCAAGGGTGCATCGCCCGAGGTCATGGTGCTGACCGGGGTCGCGCTCTCCTCGCTTTTCTCGGCCGGGGTCATGTTCCTCCAGTTCTTCTCGAGCGACACGCAGCTTGCTGCTGTCGTCTTCTGGACATTCGGGGATGTCGGCCGGGCGACGTGGGAGACGCTCCCTTTTATGGCGCTCATTGTCGCCGGGGCGACGGTGTATTTCCTGCTCAACCGGTGGAACTACAATGCGATCGACGCCGGCGATGAGACCGCACAGGGCCTCGGCGTCAATGTTACCCGCATCCGGCTCGCCGGGATGACGGTTGCAGCGATAGTCTCGGCAGTCATAGTCGCACTGCTCGGCATCATCGGGTTTGTCGGCCTTGTCTGCCCGCACATGGTCAGGAGAATCGTCGGGGACGACCAGCGGTACCTGATCCCCGGCTCCGCGGTCGCAGGCGCAATCCTGCTGCTTGCTTCGGATACAGTGGCACGGGTCGTCGTGGCGCCGTACATCCTCCCGGTCGCCGTCTTAACGGCATTCATGGGAGCACCCATATTCATTTACCTGCTTTTCAGGGGGTACAGAAGATGATGTTAACCGTAAACGAACTGGAATTCATGTACAGGAACCGGAATGTCCTCCGCAGGATCGGGTTCTCAATAGAGCGGGGGCAGGTTGTCGCCGTGCTCGGCCCAAACGGGGTCGGCAAGACGACGCTCCTGAAATGCCTCAACCGGATCCTCAAAGCCCGGCAGGGAACGGTGTTCCTTGACGAAGAGGATCTGCTTGGCCTCAGCACGATGGATATCGCCCGGAGGGTGGGCTACGTGCCGCAGAGGGTAGAGACCGGGCGGCTGACCGCATTCGACGCGGTCCTGCTCGGCCGTCGCCCACATATCGGCTGGGATGTCACGCCCCGCGATCTTACTATCGTGGACGCCGTGTTCACAAAACTCGGCATGGAATCCCTGCGCCTTGCCTATCTCGACGAGATGAGCGGCGGGGAACTCCAGAAGGTCGCGATCGCCCGGGCGCTCGTGCAGGAGCCAAAGATCCTGCTCCTCGATGAGCCGACCAGCAACCTCGACCTGAAAAACCAGGTTGATATCCTCACGACGATCCGGGAGATCGTCCGGGACCACGGGATCGCAGCGATCATGACGATGCACGACTTAAACCAGGCCCTGCGGTTTGCGGATACATTCATTTTCATAAAAAACGGGACAGTGTACGTACACGGGAACGGGGAGGTTGTCACCCCCACGGTCATCGAAGATGTTTACGGGCTCCCGGTCATAATCGGAAAACTCGGCGGCGTCCGGTGTGTCATACCGGAGGCCTGTAAGATAACCTAGGAAACAGAGGAGAATTACCATGAACACACCCACCAACAAACACCATGCGATAACGTACGAAGAATGCGTCGGATTCCACGGCCACTCCTGCCCGGGCCTTGCCTTTGGCTACCGTGCCGTGACCGCCGCCATGAAAGCGCTGGGAGTCGATCGTCCCGAAGACGAGGAGCTCGTTGCGATCTGCGAGACGAACGCCTGCGGCGTGGACGCGATCCAGGCAGTTGCCGGGACGACCGCCGGCAAAGGGAACCTTGTCGTCTACGATTACGGAAAACACGTCTTCACCTTTTTCAACCGGAAAAACGGCAGGGCGGTCCGGGTCCGCATCCTCACCGACGCCACGACCGGCAACAAGAAGTTCGATGCCCTCAGGAAAAAGGTCTTTTCCGGGAAGCCGACGAAGAGCGAAGTTGAGCAGTTCAACAAGATGAAGGAGGCAGCAACGAGCCACGTCCTCACCGCACCGCAGGATAAGGTCCTTGAGCTTACGGAAGTTACGATCCGACCGCCCCGGATGGCACGGATATTTGCTTCGATAGACTGCGAAAACTGCGGGGAAGCAGTCGCGGACAAAAAGACCCGGCTCATCAAGGGGAAGCGGGTCTGTATACCGTGTGCAAAGAGCATGGGGACGCAGAAGAAGAAACCTGCGGCAGGAAAGGCCTAAGGTCCTCTTTGCCATGAGGAAAAAACCATGATCGTCGAACTTAACCCCATCGGGTATGTCGTTTCCCCCTACAAACAACGGGGCGATGCCCCGCGGCAGGGAAGGTTTACCGACACGGAAGCAGAGATCGTCATAGGCGAACAGTACCTCCCCGGGCTCTTCCGGCTCGAAGAGAGCCGTCACCTCTTCATCCTCTGCTGGTTCGACCGGTCCGACCGATCTGTTCTCCGTGCAACGCCTCCCCACAAGCAGTCGGAGTACGGCGTATTTGCTACCCGGTCGCCGGACCGACCGAACCCGGTCAGCCTTTCGCTCGTCGATGTACTTCGGATCGAGGGCAACAGGATCCGTGTCCGGGGGCTCGATGCACTGGATGGCACCCCGGTGCTGGACATCAAGCCATATTCCCCGGAGATCGACTGCGTGAAAAAGAAGTGAAGCGGATGACAGCAGGGACCACATCGTCCCCGCCCGAAAATTCACTCGACCGACTTCATTTTTCGTAGAAGGAAAAGATTTGTTCCTTCAGCCTGACCTGAGGATGACGGCACCACCTTATTTTTTCAACAGCATCCGTTTTTGTCCGACCGCTAGAACAGGAAAAATTCCAGCAGGGGGATCGTAGCGAGGCTCAGCACGGTAGAGAGGAAGACTCCCTGCGATGCGAGCGTTGCGTCGACCTTGTACTCTTCGGAGAGAAGAACGGTGTTTGCGGCGATAGGCATTGCTATTAAAAGCACGACGGTCCCGAGCAGGAGTTTGTCGTGGACAAATGGCGAGAGGATGAGGAACGCGAGAATCGGCAGGCCGGCAAGCCTCAGGCCGGAGACAAGCACGATCCTCCAGTCCCCGGCAAGCCGGGATACCGGCAGGGTTGCGAGCATGGCGCCGACGACGAGCATCGCGAGCGGTGTCGTGGCCTCGCCGATCCAGTGCAGCGTGACATCGACCGGGAACGGGATAACGTACCCTGCGAGGAAGAAGGCAAGGCCGACAATGGACGCGATGAGACCGGGGGTAAGAAGGAGTTTCGGGTCGAGTTTCCCGGGACGGCCATGGGCGATGAGGTAGATACCCATCGTGAATACCAGCAGGTTGAACGGGAGGTTGAAGAGGATAACGTAGAAGAGGGAATCGGGCCCGAGGATCGCTGCCGAGACCGGGATTCCCATGAACCCCACGTTCGGGAAGACGAGCATGAACTGGAAGACGCCCTTCTCAGCCTTGTTCGAAGGGATGAAATGGCAGATGAGGAGACTCAGGAAGAATGCGCCTATGTAGTACCCGAACGCGAGGATGAGGGTGCTGTCCGCAATCCTGACCGCCGCATCGGTGTGCGGGATCTGCATGCTGCTGATCGTGAGGGCAGGGAGCGCCACGTTGACGAGGATGTGCGAGATCCAGTGGACTCGCGTTCCTTCGAGGAACCCTTTTTTCCTGAGGGCAAACCCGATCCCCATGATGAGGAAGAGGAAGAGGATCGCGCTCAATACTGCCAGGAAATCCATGATGAATCGTTTCGTATCTGTCCGGCGGACGGGGATTGTTCCCGGTCTGCTTCCCGCAATCGTGCGGAGCGACGACAATTCCCGTCTGAACCTGCCGGCCGTAAATTTCTTTACTAATGTTGTTCGACTGTGGCTTAAACATTGAGAATCCGGACCCTTCCCCCGGGTTGGTGCCGTCCATTCCGCCGCCACGAGCCGGGGGGAGAGTGGGAAGGCTCTCCATCGCGGAGGTCGCGGAAAGATGACAAAATGTCCGGCAAAATGCACAAATAACCGGCCGGACAACCTATCCGGGAAGATGACTGCATGGAAATGATCGAGGCGAAAAATCTCCGCAAGAAGTTCGGGCCGGTCACCGCGGTTGACGGTGTCAGCATATCGGTCCCGGAAGGTGCAATCTATGGTTTCCTCGGGCCGAACGGGGCCGGGAAGACAACGACGATCCGGATGCTGACCGGCGTCCTGACACCGGATGAAGGGTCGGTGAAGATCCGCGGGGTGGACATCATTGAAAACCCGCTCGAAGCCAAGATGATGATGGGGGTCATCCCCGAGAACGGCACGGTCTACGCCGACCTGACCGCCGAACAGAACATCTTCCTGATCGGGAAGATCTACGGCATGGACAAGGCAAGCCGCGAGAAGCGTGCGACCGAGATCCTCACCGCACTCGGCCTGTCAGAGCGGCGGTACGATCTCGTCAGGACGTTCTCGAAGGGAATGCGGCAGCGAATCAGCATCGCCAGCGCCATTGTCCATTCGCCCCCGCTCCTGATCCTCGACGAGCCGACAACAGGCCTCGATGTCTACAGCCGCCACCTCGTGCTCGAAACAGTCCGGGAGATGAACCGGCGGGGCAGCACGGTCCTCTTAACGACGCACAACATCGAAGAGGCAAACACGCTCTGCACGGACATCAGCATCATCAACAAGGGGAAGATCGTGGCGACAGGAAGCCCGGAGAAACTCAAAAAGACCTTCGATACCGGGCGGTACGTGGATATCTCGTTCGAAGGACCGGCACGCGAGACGCTCTTCGAGGGCGACGGCATCCTCCGGGCGGAACGCATCGGAGACAAGTGGCGGGTCTACACCGACGACCCGGACCGGGCCGTCAAGCACCTCGCCGAAATTGCGGAGCGCGAACACCTGACCATCGTATCGATTGCAACCTCGAACCCGACGCTCGAAGAGGCGTTCGTGCAGCTCACGGCAGGTGCGTGATGGACTGGAATATCTTCCTCCGGAGCACCATGGTCATCGTCGAGAAGAACATGCGGATCTATTACTTCAAGGGGCCCGTGGTCGTCTTCGGGCTCCTCTTCCCGCTTATCATGTTCTTCACGTTCTTCATCGGCCGCAACCTCGATCTCGTCCTTTTTTTCCCGGGGTTCCTCGGCATGATGCTCTTCTTCACCGCATCCTCGGTCGGCCCACTCATCACCCCGTGGGAGAAACGAGAGCGGACCTACGAGCGGCTCTTCTCCCTCCCGGTTATCTTCGAATGCATCATCATCGGCGACCTGCTCGCAGGAGCCCTATTCGGCATCATTATCACGACCATCGTCTGGATCGTGAGCACGCTGCTCCTCCATCTCCCGCTCGCGAATGCCGGCCTGCTCGCCCTCGGGTTCGTGCTGGGCTCGGTATGCTTCGCGGCCCTCGGGACCCTGCTCGCCTCGCCGACAACGAACAACCCCTCCAACATAATGATGCTATCGAGCCTCGTCCGGCTCCCGCTCATCTTTGTCAGCGGCATCTTCATACCCTTGAGCCAGCTCGGTGGCTGGGAATGGATCCTGACCTCGCTCTCGCCGCTGACCTATCTCGTGGACCTGTTCCACGCGGCGTTCAACGGGGATGCGGTGTACCCGGCGTATGTCGATGCGGGGGTGCTCGTGATCATAATCCTGCTGTTCATTTACTTCGCGAAGATCATCCAGCAGCACAACCTGGTGAAGGGGATCTGACAGCCGGATTTTGGGCGTGACAACTGACCCGGCAAAAATTTCCCGGGAGCAGCCTTATCTCAAAACCATTTTTACCTGTACCGGATCGCTCCGGACGATCCAAAGATTTTTTTATGTTGTATACTACTCTGTGCAACCAGCGCAGGGCGCGGGCTGGTAATTTCCTGAAAAAGAAAGGCAAGACCAGGAGAGAGTATATATAGTTTTGAATTTTGGTATATATTAAAAGGATAAACTCTATCTAAATGGCGGACACTGCTGAAGACTGGACGGATTTGACGCACTGGGATCTCACCGATGTCGCGGCATTACGGATGGGGCTCTCGCGATCCCAGCGTGAAATCCTCTGCCGGAACGTTCTCGTGCCTGACAGTTGGGGGATGCTCGACAAGATCCGGCACTATATGCCACTCTGCGCCATTTTTACCGCAGAACTGACACGCGAGGCAATTCACGCGGCAAAATCGGCGGACAAGAAGGAGGAACCGCTGGCGAAGCTTGGCCACGCGATGCATTTCCTCCAGGATTCGGGGAACCCGTGGCATTCCCGCCCCCTCCTCCCGTCATACCAGAAGAACCATACTGCCTACGAGCACTACGTCGCCCGGAACATGCGGGAAGGATTCTGCTTCCGCCAGGCCCTCATGGATGCACCCGCGGATCCGGCCCATCAACCCGAATTTACTCACCGGATCGCCGATGGTGCCGCGCATCTCGCCCGTAACTCAGCCCGGGAATTTGCCTTTCTTGATTCGCGTATCCGCACCGACCCGTCATGGCAGGAAAGTGAGAAGGTCGCGGCGATAACGGTCTCGATCCTGACCGGTTGCCTCCGGATGTGTGAAACCCAGATCCATTCATATGCAATCCGGGCTGCAACGGCAACGCGGGCATTCAGCCTGCCTGCCGCGGTCACGCTGACATTCATTGGTTCCGACGAACGGCGGCTGACCCTGTGAATTCGCCCGGGTGGCGGCCTGCTACGGACTGCGGTCTCTGCCGGTCCATTGTTCGTAGACGATAATAAGGGCCCCGGCAAGAAAGAGGGGCAGTGCCACCCAGAACAGGTTCCCGGGAGACTCAGCAAAGATCAGGAGGGACGCGATGCAGCCGATAAACGGTGCAGCGGCATATACGGCACCGGCCCGTGCTGCGCCCATGGTGCGCAGGGCGTAAATAAACAGGACAAGCCCGCCGCCAAACGAGAGGAATCCCGTTGCCACGGCAAGGACAACGGGCACCCACCCGGGGAACGGTTCGTGGAGCAGGACGACGAGCACGCACGCAAGGCCCCCGCCGCAGAGCCCCTTGATAACAACAACCGAAGAAGATGGGAGCGCGGATATACGCGCCATCGCATTATTGTCAATCCCCCAGAGGAGACAGGACAAGACGATACCTGCGGCACCGGCCGAGAAGCCTATGGCACTGTCGCCGTTCCAGCTCAGGAGAATACTGCCGGCAACGACAAGGGCGAGCGCGATACCCGTCTTACGGTCGACCGGTTCGTTGAACATCAGCAGCGCGATAAGGATCGTCCAGACGATCTCGAAGTTCAGGAGGAGCGCTGCAACAGCGGCAGGGGTCATCGCAAGCGAGGCGGACTGCACGAGCGGGGCAGCCATCCCGCCGACGACCGTCGTTATTGCAAGCCAGTACAGGTCCTTTCCGTGCAGGGCCGGTAATTTCAGGCGGAAAGGTACCGATCGGTTCGCGAGGCGGCACGCAGCAAGCCAGCACAGGACTCCACCACCGGAGCCGAGCGACAGGAGCGCGACGAGCATAACGGGCGTTATCGCAGAAAGCAGCAGTTTCAGGACGGGCGTCGCAAGCCCGAAAAGAATCGCCGCCACCGCGATAGCGACGACGGGGTTGCGCACTGCCTCCCTGCCGGGAAAATCCATAATCGATCGATTGTCTCCTTCACTATGCTGTTTTGCATAACGATAATGTGCTCGTCCGGATGAACTATGATTTTTGATAGTCTTATATATAGTTACGACAAAAAATAATGTGATGGTCTGCTCAGCAACCGGTTTTCAGGACCGGGATCAGGCCCGCGGGATCACATCCGGGGACTGCAACGAATGGGATCGGTTTTTGTTTCGCCACTGAACTGGGGACTGGGCCATGCCTCCCGCGATGTCCCGATCATCAGGGAGCTGCTCCGGAACGGGCACGAGGTCACTGTCGGTACCAGCGGGAACGCGCTCGCGTTCCTGGAAAAAGAATGCCCTGAATGCAGGTTCATTCCCTTCGAGGACTACCCGATCCCCCAGAACAACGGCCTGATATTCCTTCCCACGTATACGGCATATATCCCCCGCCTCATCGAGGCGTACGTTTCGGAAAGGAAACGGGCGGAGAAGATATTTTCCAGAAACAAATTCGATCTCATCATCAGCGACTCCCGGATGGGGGTGTATTCCCGCAGCGTGCCGTCGATCCAGATCACCCACCAGCTGCACCAGAGCCTTCCTCTCATCGCATGGCCGGTCGAACTGCTCGGCGTCTGTATCCAGGGAGATGCCTTCTCGAAGTTCGAGACAATAATCGTCCCCGACAATGCCCCGGGCAAAAATCCGCTCGCGGGAAAACTTTCCCGGACATTTGTCCCGGCACTTCGCGACCGGATCCATTACTGCGGGATTCTCGCGAGTGTCCGGAAAGAACCGGTGGAAAAAGACATCGATTATCTTATTATCATCTCCGGCATGGAACCCCAGCGGACGGCGCTTGAGAAAATCCTGCTGCCGCAGGTCCGGCATCTTCCCGGCAGGAAAGTGGTTCTCCTAGGCAAGCCTTCTGCCGACCGGGTCAGCACGCTTGACGACGGGACTGTTGTGTATTCCTACATCTCCGGCAGCGAGAAGTCGTACCTCATGGCCCGGGCACGGTTCATCATCAGCCGGTCAGGGTATACCACCATGATGGACGTTGCCGAGGCCGGGCTGGAGAACGGGCTCTTCATTCCAACGCCGGGCCAGTGGGAACAGGAGTATCTCTCCCGGTATTACCAGAACGAAGGGTGGTTCTCTTCCCGGAGCCAGTACGGTCTCCAGCTGATCCGGGATATCGCACGGGCCGAAAAGTTCTCCGGGTTCCCGTCCATGCCAACGACAGAAAACAATGTCAGCCGGCTCTACCGGGACGTGCTCGCGAGGTATCTCTCATGAAGGATGTGCAGGCATGATGCAGGAAAATACAACAGAAGGCAGTTTTCCGGATACCGGCGCGGAAGAACCGGCAGTCCTGACGTATCGTGCAATGGACAATCTTGCGGTCACGTGGAGCATCGGCATCGGGATAGGGTACGCGTTCCTGGCCGGGTTTATCGCCTGGATCGCATACCGGTGCTTTCTCGTATGGAGCGAGTACCAGGCCGGCAATTACCCTGCCATCATGGGCGAACTGCAGATGGATCTTCTCATCAGCGTCGTATACTTCGGCATTGGCGGTATTCTTATGAAAGCAGGGTACTTGTGAACGGGCAGCTTCCGGGCTCCGGTACCAGCTCACCTACACCAGCGGTTTTTCATGCGGGTTCCGGATTCACCAAAAGAGGAATTCATTATTTCCCTGAAGAGAGTTGGGCAGGAGGATCCTCCCCCTGCCGTTCCCTACTTCTTTTCTCCGGTTGAGTCTTCCATGTGGTCGAGGACCCGGTCCCACATTACCAACAGGCCGGGGATGACCACGTAGGAGAGCACTCCTGCGCCGAGGAACGATCCCATGATGATGATCTCGTTGTCCATGGTCATCGCCTCACGCGAGGGACGGGACACCGTCCGCCCAGGTCTCGATAGTCTCCTTGATCGCGTCGCTCTCGTAGGACGAGATCGCGACCTGCTGCCGGGAGAAGCTCACGAAGTAGATCTCCCCGGTCGGGTCGTGGCACCTCAGGGTCGCCGAGAAGGTGTCGGCTTCCGCGTCGTGGGACGCTGAGCCCCCGTGCGCTGCGGTGTTGGCCGCGTTTGATACCATCGCCGGGATACCAGCCTTGAACCCGGCGAGCGTGTTGTAGCTCTCCGAGCCGCTGCCGACCCGCTTTGCATTGGTGTCCTCGTACACGAATTTTGCCGTGTACGCCTCCCTGCTCTTCTCTACGGGCGGGTGGTTGATGCCGCCGCTCATATACGATATGCATCCGAACGGGTTGTTCGTGATGACTGACTGGACGATGTTGTTGAATGCATCCACGTCCGGGATGGGGTTTGCGATCCTGCGAACCGCGCTCTTTACATTTGTGTTCTGGTTGAAATTTGCCATGATGTTCATCTCCTTTGTTCTTTCTGAGGTCGCTTACCGGACTTCAAGGATGCCAGGTCTGTTACAGGCCTGCACCCGGGTTGTTCTCCTGCGATACTCCGGACTTCGGGTGTAGTGAGTCGGCATCCTGCCGTCTTTTTCTTCCCGTTCTGGTTCTCTTGTCTCGGGGGCCCCTTTGACATACTATTCTAGGTCTCGCAGGGGTATAGCCCTGAAATCGAAATTGCGTCCGGGGCAGATACAAGCCCGGCCTGCTCATCCGGGCAGGGAGAGTTGCGCGCTCGTCGATTCGCAGGCTCCTGCCCAGTAATTGGGGTATCGGACGGGAAAGCTCGCGGCGATTTCATAATTTTCTGCATGGTCCTAACGTTCCCAATGCCCCAGTCATACACCCTGTACCGGAGGAGGCCGGATTCCCGGGAGAAGATCATGAACTGGATGTTGTCGGCTTCCGACCGGTAATACGGCTCCATTGCCCGGATGTCCGTTTCGTACCGCTCCCCGACGTCCCGGGCGTTTGCGACCGGCTCTTTAGGCCGTGCAACCCGGACGAGGATCGATCCCCCGTGGTTCCAGCCCATGAGATCGAATGGCGATTCAGGGTCGAGGACCTTCCCGACGGTATACCCTTCCTGACTCAGGATCTCCGCCGCTTCGGATGTTCCTCTCGGGACATGCTGCCCGCTCTGCTTGCCCTTCCCCGCTACCCCGCCGGCGTTCTTCTTGTGCCGGTGGCCTTTCAGGCGCATCTTTCCCTTAACCGTGCGCCGAAGCAGGGATTTCCCGGCCGGCACCGTCTCCGGTCCTGTTTCTGTTTCTGTTTCTGTTTCTGTTTCTGTTTCTGTTTCTGGTTCCCGGCGACCGGCACAGCATTCGCATCCTGCACCGATCGCGTTTACATCCTGTTCCTGTTCGACTCCTGGTATTGACTGAAGTTCTCCTGTCATTGCTGTTTCCTCCTTGGTTGCTGTTCTGCCCTGCATTGCAGGAATTCAATGTGCGGTTCAATCGGGCGCCGGGGCTCGCCCGAAACTATCTGAAAAACGCGAGAATCCTGGCGTCCGGGTAAAGCCCGGGCTCGCGAAAGGAAGTACCGGTCCGTTCCCGAAACGGCAGGTGACCTCTCCATGGTGAAGCCCGTGAAAAACCCGGACGCTGATTCCAGCGTTACTGACGATTACTGAAGAAGGTGAAGAGCGAGAAGAGTGGGGCGTGACCGCTCGTTAACCGGTAGCGCTTCCCCATGTCCAGTGCGTTTCCCTCAGATGCTACAAGGACCGTCTTTGCTTCCCGGACGATGTCGGCTGCTGGCATGAAGACATGGACTGCCCTCTCGAATTTCGCCTTGAGCCAGGATTTGATTCGTCCGAGGAGTTCGCTGATCATTGTAGTGATCCGAATGTTGGCAAATTCAGGTTATATACTAATTGGTAGATGCGGGAATTTTCGCAGTTATTGTGGCTCGTATGCGAGGATCGGGGCATGGATTGGGGCGCGATTGCTGGCGAGTGGGTGGACGGGTATGTTGGGGATCCGGGCGCGGCAATCGGTTGGGGAACGGAGGGGTTTGCGGGGCCGGATTGGGGAGAGGGGAAGGAGGGGGCGGCAATGATCGAATCAGGAACCCGAAGTTATCCACCGGCTCCGGATCCGGTAGGAACCATTTTGTTGACGTCAACAAAATAGTGAAATCCAAGAAATATAATTCAACATCTTTAACGGCCTTAAGGATGACACAATATTAATGGCAGTCCCCGATTCGATCCAGCCCCTCGTTGATAAGTACACATTTCACCGCGATGCCTACCTTCGCGGGCAGGAAAAATACAACGAAACCCAACTCCGGCAGGACTTCACGGATCCATTTTTCCACGCGCTCGGCTGGGACGTGAACAATAACAAGGGACATTCTGAAGCGTATCGCGAAGTGCTGCATGAAGAGCCAATCCGGATTCGAGGCGTAACGAACTATTTTGATTATACATTCCGGATCGGGGGAGTCCGGAAGTTCATCGTTGAAACCAAGAAACCGTCCGTACGGATCAAAGACGATGCAGACGCAGCGCTCCAGTTGCGCAGGTATGCGTGGAACGCGAAGCTCCCGCTTTCTATCCTGACGAATTTCGAGGAGTTCGCGATCTACGATTGCACGATCAAACCGGAGCATGGGGATCCTGCTGCCAAGGGACGGATCGAGTATTTCACGTACAACGAAATTCCTGCGAAGTGGGAGTACCTTGTCTCAGTCTTTTCCCAGGAAAGTATCCTGAGAGGATCATTTGACAAATATGCCAGTTCCCAGAAAGGCAAGAAAGGTACCGCCACGGTCGATGACGATATCTTGAGTGAAATTGAAACGTGGCGGGACGCTCTCGCGAAGAACCTCGCGCTGCGGAATACTTCTTTGTCCGTTGATGAACTGAACACCGTTGTCCAGCGGACAATCGACCGGATCATTTTCCTGCGGATCTGCGAAGACCGGGGTATTGAAGAATATACTACACTTCACAAGCTGCTCGAAGGCGAACACGTCTACTCCCGGCTCTGCGAACTTTTCCGGATCGCGGATTCGAAGTATAACTCCGGTCTCTTCCATTTCGAGAAGGAAGCTGACTGGGACGAGATGCCCGATACGATCTCGCTCACGGTCTCGATCGAAGACAAGGTGCTCAAGGGTATCATCAAACGGCTCTACTACCCGGAGACCCCGTACCTCTTCTCGGTAATTCCTCCCGAGATTCTCGGCCATGTGTACGAGCAATTTCTCGGGAAAGTCATCCGGCTCACGGACGGCCACCAGGCAAAGGTAGAGTACAAGCCGGAAGTGAAGAAGGCCGGCGGGGTTTTCTACACGCCCCAGTACATCGTGGAATATATCGTGAAGCACACGGTTGGCGAACTCGTCAGGGACAAGACGCCCCGCGATGTGGCGAAGCTCCACATTCTCGATCCCGCGTGCGGCTCCGGCTCGTTCCTAATCGGGGCATTCCAATTCCTTCTCGACTGGCACCGCGACTGGTACATCGCAAACCTCGTCCCGGTTTTCATCGATAGGAAGGCAGTGACCGACCCGGCTGTCCTTGCTCTCCTGCCCGAATCTACGCCACGCGGGAAGAAGCATCTTGCACAGGCTGAGTTACCGATCTATAAAGCCGGCACGAGCGGCGACACGACCCGCACCCGGAGCGACTGGAGACTCACGACTGCCGAAAAGAAACGCATCCTCCTCAATAATATTTTTGGTGTGGACATCGACCAGCAGGCGGTCGAGGTGACGAAACTCTCGCTCCTGCTGAAAGTGCTGGAAGAGGAGAACGAGGAGAATATCGACAAGCAGCTCAAACTCTTCGCGGAGCGGGCGTTGCCTTCGCTGCACCAGAACATCAAGTGCGGGAACTCGTTGATTGGATGGGACATTGTCACGCCCGAGATGTCATCCGATGAAGTCAAACGGATCAATCCGTTCGACTGGTCAAAGGAATTTGCACCGGTGATGGCGGCGGGCGGGTTCGATGCGGTGATCGGGAATCCGCCGTATGTGAGACAAGAGGGATTAGGTGAGCAGAAAAAGTATCTTGAGGCTCACTACGTGGTCTACCAAGGGACAGCGGATCTTTATGCCTACTTCTTTGAGAAAGGGCTCTCTCTACTGCAACCGAAGGGATTATTCTCGTTTATCGTAGCGAATAAGTGGATGCGGGCGAATTACGGGAAACCGCTCCGGAAATATTTGCTGACGAAACAGATTGAGGAAATCATTGACTTTGGCGACCTGCCGGTTTTTAAAAACGCAATTGCTTACCCATGTATCATCCGGATTTCCAACCAAAAGACAGAACGGGAATTCTGTAATGTCAAGGTAGACGCGCTCGACTTCCCAAGTCTCGATGAATATGTAATTGCTAACTGGCACTCCATAGATCCAAAAACCCTCACAGATGATGGCTGGACTCTAGGAGTAAAGGGGATCGAAGACCTGTTGAGAAAATTACAAAATGAGGGACCGTCTCTCGAAAAATATACGAATGGTCAAATGTATCGAGGGGTCGTTACAGGATGTAATGAAGCATTTGTCATAGATGAAAAAATTAAAAATCAATTGATCGAACAAGATCCAAAAAGTGCAGACGTAATTAAACCGTTTGTTACCGGTAGAGATGTGAAACGATACGGGTCCTTGAAATGTGAAAAATATTTGATTTACATCCCTTGGCATTTCCCGCTTCATACAGATTCATCAATAACCGGCGCATCAAAGAAGGCTGAAAATGTATTTAAAAATAAATATCCCGCCATTTTTCAGCATCTTAATTCCTATAAAGATAAGTTAATTTCAAGAAACACAGATGAAACAGAAATTCGATATGAATGGTATGCACTCCAACGGTTTGGATCTAATTACTACACTGAATTCGACAAACCAAAAATCGTCATTCCTGCAATCGTGAAAAGTGCCTCGTATACTTTTGATGATAAAAAGTTTTATTCGAGTGACAAAACTTCAATTATTCCGAAAAATGATCTCTATCTTCTTGGTCTCTTAAATTCAAAAGTGCTGGATTTCGTAATACACTCCATCTCCTCAACGAAACAAGGCGGCTATTATGAATACAAACCGATGTATGTCTCCAAACTCCCAATCCGCACCATCAACCCTGCCGATCCTGTTGACAAAGCCCGCCACGATCGCATGGTGGCGCTCGTCACCCAGATGCTCGATCTGAACAAGCGGTTGCAGGATGTCAAGCTGGAGCATGAGAAGACGATGCTCCAAAGGCAGATTGAGGCCACGGATGCTTCGATTGATAAGCTGGTGTACGAGCTGTACGGGTTGACGGCTGAGGAGATCGCTATTGTGGAAGGAAAATAAATGCCGACAAATGGTAAAAGTTTGGAGAAACTGGTTGAAGTCCTTGAAAAAATGGATATGAAAGACGCTGAAATAAAAATACGCGACAAAATTTTCGACAAAGTTGCTAAAGAACTTAGAGAAGTTGATCTTTCCGTAAAATTTCGAAAGGGTACCCACGATTTTTTAATTATTTTCGAATGTCGTGATCGAGGAAGAAAAAATGGACCCGATTGGATCGAACATATTTTACAAAAGACGAGAGATCTTGGATCTAACAAAGTCATTGCTGTTTCTTCATCCGGGTTTACAAAAGGAGCAATTGAGAAAGCAAAACACTACGATATTATCTTAAGGACCATTGAAGAGATTTCAAGTAATGATATTTTCGATTGGTTTCAACTAAAATCGCTCCCGATAATCGTCAATAATTTCAAGATTCTTGGTATTTATCTCACTGGAAAAAATTTAGATTCTGATACAAATGATAAAATTAACTCGTTCATAAATAAGCACAAAGAAAAAATTCAAAGTACGTTCCCTTTTATCCTTCAAAAAGATGCTTTGAGTCCACGATCGCCGAACGATTTACTGATGTCTGTTGATAATAGCAGCTTGTTTTCAGGTATTGTTTGCGGAGCACCAAGTGTAACAAGAAAGATTGAATTATTTCCGGAAGATAAAACGTCGGGCTACCAACTTATAATTGAGGAGGATATTCTAAACATCGATCATTTTACCTTTGTTGTAGAACTATCTAAAATCGAAAAAAATAGTGAACTACTTTCAGTAAGTGAATACAAAACAGACGATAAGTCTATAGCTCAAATTTTAAAATTTGGAGAGATCGATTTTCCAGAAGGAAAAAGAATTCCGGAATTCGTTCTAAAACCTAATGGAATAGGAACCTGTTTGTCCATCAGATTTAAAGAACTCGAATAGAACCTGATCAAATTGGCCACTTATTTCAACCCTCTTCAATAGTTGCGCTCGTCACCCAGATGCTCGATTTGAACAAGCGGTTGCAAGACGCCCAACTGGAGCATGAGAAGACGCTGCTGTCCCGGCAGATTAAGGCGACGGATGATTAGATTGATAAACGGGTGTACGAGTTGTATGGGCTGACGGAAGAAGAGATTTGCAATTGTAGAAGGAACCGGAGTGAAGTAACACCTTCACCCCCCATGGCCACCTTTTTATAATTCCCTAAATCCGACAGCAGTCTATGTCACACACCTGCGGCGAAAAACCCGGCAAAGGATCGTACAGCTGTCGAAAATGTGGGGAAATTATCGTGCTGGATCAGTATTCAGATCCATTACCCCCATGTCCTAAATGCAACGCATGCAGTTGGGATAAAATTTAATTTTTCTCCAGGATTCCTGTCTATCTTTCATCAGGATTAAACAACGAATTATAATTCACAATCTTTAATTCGTCTCAAACAAAGCATCAACACAAGGTCATGGCCGAAATTGAGATTACCCAGGATGAGGCAGACGCATTTATCCAGATGCCGAAGTTCCGGGTAAATGACGATGCTTGGCATTTTCCCGGCCGGGGACGTTCCATCAATATCCCGTTGTTATCGGAAGATAAGCGCAACAATTTCATGCTCGATCTCTGGCGTGGAAGGCTGGAACTGAATAAAATTACGTACCAGAACCGGGTACACCAGATGATAATTCTGGTCAGGCTGGACTTAACCGGTACACTGCACAAAAATCCAGATGATGAAGTGATCATCGGGCCACACATTCATCTCTATCAGGAAGGGTACGCTGACAAATGGGCGTATCCGGTCTCGCCCGATTCGTTTTCGAATCTCACCGATCAATGGCAGACGCTGAAAGACTTCATGACGTATTGTAATATTGTAAAAGAGCCAAACATTATTGCAGGAATCGAGTAATGATCAGCGATGTGCAAAGGCTGTTACGCGGATATCTTCAATGGCTCAACGAATCGATCAGCCTGCGCCAGATTGATGAATGGGTCGAAATAACCACACCGTTCCTGGACAGGCATAACGACTATCTTCAGATTTATGTCAGGAAAGATAATGGCGGGTACATCCTGACTGATGACGGGTATATCCTGGAAGATCTGAAAATGTCGGGGTGCAAAATCGACACCGAAAAGAGGCAGGCACTTTTATCAACGACACTCAAAGGGTTTGGCGTGCAGAACGATCGGGGCGTCCTGACGGTAAAAACTACAGAGAGAACATTCCCCCAGAAAAAACACAACATCTTACAAGCTATGCTTGCTGTCAATGACCTGTTCTATCTCTCCGAACCCATAGTTGCCAGTCTATTTTACGAGGATGTCGTTGCATGGTTAGATGAAACTGAAATCCGGTATTCTCCAAAAGTAAAATTCACCGGAAAATCCGGATACGACCATCTGTTTGATTTTGTCATCCCAAAATCCCGGCAGGAACCCGAAAGAATCCTTCAGACCATAAATAATCCAAACCGGGCGCAGGCTGAAATGCTGTCGTTCTCATGGATCGATACAAAAGATGTCCGTGCCTCGGATTCAAAGGCATACGCAATCCTCAATGATAAGGAGCGTCACATTCCGGAAGAAGTCCCGACAGCACTGGAGAATTACGGAGTCCTTCCGCTCTTATGGAGTAAGCGCGAGAAATATATCCCGGAATTACTCGCGTAAATTCCCCCACTCGTACTATGAGGGTGGATAACCCCCCACCTTACTCCGCTCAGCCCGTACCCTCCCCACCCCTCTCAGCCAAAGACCCCCTCCCCCCTCTCTCCGGTTGCACCTTCCCGGCCCCGGTTTCGCGTGGAATCACGTCGGAGCGCTCATCCTGTCAGCCACAATCCGGAGGGGGGTGGGGGCCTCGCTCAGGCCCGGAGGGGTACCCACCTCCTCCGCACTTTTCCGGAAGACAGACCCCCATCGACTACCCCTCCTGATCCAGCACCCCCACCCCCCTCCCTCCGTTTTGCACACACAAAACCATCGCTTCCTAGGGAGTCA
>Ga0187810_10000204_pt1 | contig 26861 bp, 21 predicted proteins | sample NC_wetland_sal_i_9_FD_132963 | JGI IMG/M metagenome (GOLD analysis project Ga0187810, IMG submission 132963) | Wetland sediment microbial communities from Neuse River Estuary, North Carolina, USA - ASW_5 | ecosystem: Environmental > Aquatic > Freshwater > Wetlands > Sediment | place: USA: North...
AGGAAGATTTCGCCCACCGCGAAGACGAAGACATCCTCCTCGTCCCCAAGGCCGGCGAACGCCTCTTCCACCTCAAAAACAAACCTGCCTGGGCAGGCGGAATGGGTGAGAATCTGTTGTGAAAATAGGGGAAATTGCCGCCGGGGTGGTGGCCCTCGGGCTTTGTTGCTCGTCGGTCAAAGATTCGGTATTCTCCCTCCTCTGCGCCTGGCCCCAGGGGCAAGGGTACAGGCAACGGCAGCTTTTTCTATTTTCCAGACAGGCGCTTAAAGACCGGAAAGCAGATCAGGCAAGATTATGAGTAGCCGTGAAGAGTGATTCACTATAAACAAAATTCAATGAGCATCGTGAAAACGGATATGATTGACATCGATCATATATTGTTGACTTTTCCATGGATTCCGCGCAGGATGTCAATCTTGAAAAATCATTACCATCTTCTCTTCCTCCTGTTTCTGACTCTTGCTCTGCCAATTTCCATATCCGCGCAGACCGATGTGTCCCCAACGAATTCTCCCAAGGCAACTCCTCCCGCCGCGTCGAAGCTTCTGTCAGGTTCGAAGGAAAAAATCGTCAACCTTCACGATGTCGTCATCGGCAAGGGAGGAAAGCAGGATCTCCACGCTGACATTGCTTATCCTGCGGATTCTGCGACTTCCCTTCCGGCAATTATTTATATACATGGTGGAGGCTGGTTCAAAGGGAGTTACAAGAGTCCCCTGCTTGTGCGAACTGCGATGAGCGGCTACTTCGTTGCCTCGGTCGAATACCGCCTGAGCAATGTCGCCAAGTGGCCCGCGCAAATACAGGACTGCAAACTCGCCGTCCGCTGGGCAAGAGCCAATGCCGCCAAGTACAATATCAACCCGGATCGCATCGGTGTCTGGGGGGCCAGTGCGGGTGGTCATCTGGTCGCCTGTTTGGGTACCATGAATGATGCGAAATATGAAGGCGATGGCGGCTACCCCGGCGTCAGCAGCTCCGTACAGGCTGTGGTCGATTTTTATGGGCCGGTTGATTTCACCCACCCGGCCATTTACAGCCCGTCAGCCATCAAGATGACGGAGGGCCTGTTTGGTGTTCCCTTTGAAAAGAATCCCGATCTTTGGAAAAGCGGCAGTCCTCTTTTTTTCGTCAAACCAAGCGACCCTCCCATGCTCCTTGTCCATGGTGATTCCGACACTCTGGTGCCGACGGCACAATCAACCGCCTTTGATGAGGCATTGACCAAGGCTGGCGTGCCTCATCGACTCCTGCTGGTCAAGAACGCCGAGCATGACCTCAAGCCGAAGCCCGGGACAACCATCGATCCCTCCTATCAGGATGTCCTGAAAGATGTTGTCGACTTCTTTGATAAATACCTCAAATCGCCTGAGGCCAAGTAAACCCTCATCAAGAGCCGGGTGCTTTCGCCTTCTGGCTTCGTCTCTCTTCCGTCGCAGATAGGATATCCATATGCTCCTTCATCGTTTCTCGCCAGAAAGTCAAAATCCCTCCCGGCGGCAGGTTTCCCTATTTTCAGACAAGCTCTAAAAGCTTAATTTTTGTCGGAACAGCTTGTTTCCCAACATTGGTGGCACCTCCGTCAATCCACCCCCAAGTAAACCGCTCCCACCAAATAGCAAGTCACTAGTGGAGCTGTCAGGTTCCAACCAGAAGCTGAACCTGCGTGAGTTGCCACGCCAGAAATGGAAAGGAGGGAAAAAATCCAGAGCAGGAAAGTCAAAATAAGGCGGGAAAACTCCGGCTTTTCCACGCATAATACCCCGAGGCAGCAGGGAAGCGTGAGGAGAACATCGTAATATCCCACATAGGTTGAACAGACCGTCCACGCCGCGCACCCCAAAAAGAGCGTCCCTGGTCCCGTCTGTTTTTTCCATCGACTCCGGACTTGCCAGGCGAGCCAGAAAAAAATCACTGCCCCGAGGAGGAAACCACTCCGGCCCGACCACGGTTGTGCCGATGCAAATCCCTCTCCCAGACATCCGATCCAAGCTTGATTGAGCCCCTGCATGACAAATTGATCTCCCTGCGTCATCCCCCGCAAAACCGAGAGCCACGCCAGCGTCTCTCCCCCGCCGCATAAAAGAATCGTCGAGCCCATCCACAAAGCCGAACCGATGACGATTCCCGCCCCAGCGCGGACATTTCCCGCAAAGATGAGGAAGACCGCGAGCCACGGCATGAGCTGGGGTTTGTAAAAAACGCAACTGACCACCAGTCCCCCTAAAAAGTGGCGTCCATCCTTCAGCAGACAGGCCGCCCCGATCAGGATGAGCAGGGTGAATGTGGAAGTCTGAAAGGGAATCAGGGTGAAATAAAAAGAGGGAAAGGCACACGCGACCAGCCATCCTTCCAACCAAAGATGACGGGATGGAATCAGGAAACGGATGAGCAGCCATATTCCCAGCAGGTAGGAAAGAATGCTCAGCGCCAGATAGATCGGCATCCATTGGGTGAAGGGAAGGCTTGTTCCCCAGGATGAAATGAAAGCGACCAGCGGGCTGTAGACATAATTCAGCCGATCGTGCGAGCCTGCCGAATGAATCCCGCGACTTTCATACCATTGGTTGATCCGTTTGCCGAGGTGGTATCCGGCATACAGGTCTTCACCCCGTCCTTCGTGCCATAAGGCTCCAGCGGCATAGTGTTGAATAAGGTCGCCGCCCTTGGCCGGGCCATCACCTGTTGCAACTTTCCCGGCGAAGTATTCTGACGGCGTGCGGTTCCCCCATGTGCATTCGGTGCCCGTCGCCCACATCCAGCCGACCCATCCCGCGCCCAGCAAACAGGCCGTCAGCGTACCCACATGAAGAAGCCGAAGAAGCAGACGCATTCCGGTACTGCAGTTCTCAAGGTCGTTCATGCTGGCGGAGGGCTGGAATTTGTTCTCTAGGTCTGCCCCGGAATCGGATGCCGGAGGACGGTCTGAGTCTGCTTTTTGCGAAACAAAATCAGCTTTTTCCTCAATCCCGGATACCGGAGGGCAAGGAAAGAGACGGCGAGGAGAGCGGCATTGGCTCCTCCCGCACTACCCATGGCGACACGGGCAAGGGGAATGCCGCAGGAAGAGGCCGCATGACGAAGATTTTTCAGGGCATCGCCTTCCAGCTGAGGCCAGAATATGATCGGGAGAGCGGGGAGATGTCTGGCCACCGACTTGAGTTTTGAAGGTGGAAGAGCCAGGATGACACAGGCAGGCGGAGGAGAAAATTGGCGCGTTGCCACTGACGTGTATCGCCAGAGAACCCCGAAGGAATCGAGCTGCCCGGTCGTATGGGAAAAGAGAGGCTCGGGAGTGGGAGCTGTTCCGACGAGGAGAATCCCCCCGGGAGCGGCTTTGGATTTTGCGGAGAGAGAGGGGGGGCGGACAGGTGCCGACTTTGCTTTTTGTTTCACGATGTGAAGCGTGAGGTTCTAGAGAGACCAGATGAGGGTGAAGGACGAATCCGACACCCTCATGCTGGAAAGGGATATATCCCGCTAATTTATTTCTTTTTGGCTGCCTTTTTAGGAGCGGCTTTTTTAGCTACTTTTTTAGGAGCCTTCTTTGCTGGTTTTTTAACTGCCATCAGATCTCACCCCCTTCAACGTTTTGGTAACGGTTGGGTTCGGATTCGCATACGTTAACGATCACAAACACTCATGATTGATAAATTTTTTACGCCATTTCGTCAATCAGATTCTCGAAGAGAAAAGAGGCCTTCATAGGTAAAATTCATTGTTTTTTAAAAAATGAATAATTAAAAACAGAATGCATTCCAAAAAAAATCAACCGTTCGATCCTGGCCTCAAAATTTCCCAATGAAAAATAACGGGATTTTTTAAAATGGATGGGGATTGGTAAAATCGTTTCTCAATATATTTGATACGCAGCGCGAAATGATGGATTAATTTTTCCATCGCAAATCACGTGGAAATGAGGAGGAAGAGCTCTCCGACCAGAAATATTCAACCATTGCGGCGAAGATTGGAGGGAAGAATCCGCAACTCCGTGCGGTATTTTGCGACGGTGCGACGGGCTAGGGGGATGCCTCTCTCACCCAGAATCTTGACGATTTCGGAATCGGCGAGCGGTTTGGCTCGATCTTCGCGGTTGATGAGATCGCCGATCGCTTCCTTGATGCTCGTATTGGACATCGTCTGCCCGCCATCGGTCTGATAACCGTAGGTGAAGAAGAATTTGATCGGGAAAATGCCCCAGGGAGTCTGCACGTATTTGTTGGCTATCGCACGACTGACCGTCGTCTCATGGACGCCGACGACCTGCGCCACCTGGCTCATCGTGAGGGGTTTGAGGGCGCTCACCCCGGTTTCGAGGAAATCATTCTGCCGGGCCACGATCTCCTTCAGGATGTTTTCGATGGTGTCCTGGCGCTGGTGGAGGCACTTGATGAGAAATTTTCCCGAGCGGATCTTATCCTTCAGGTAGTCGCGTAAATTCGGGTCTTTTTCGCTCTTCCCGAGCAAGTCCTTGTAGGTGTCGCAGATTCTCAGGCGGGGCACCGGGTCATGGTTCATCTGGACGATCCACTTCCCGTCGTCGGATTTGACGATGGCCGCTTCCGGTTGGATGACGTTTTGCGGTTGATCGGGCGCAAAAGCGGCTCCGGGCCGGGGCTGCAGGGTGCTGATGTAGTTGGCCGCCTCCTGCACACGCTCGACGGTGTTCTCCAGTTTTTTGGCGATCTCGGCAAATCTTTTCCGTCCCAGTTCATCCAGGCAGCCAGAAACGATGCCCCACTCAAGGCCGCCTTCCTTTCCCTTCTGTTTGAGCTGGATCAAAAGTGTCTCCCGCAAGTCGCGGGCGGCGATGCCGGGCGGGTGGAAGGTCTGAATCAGACTCAGGGCTTGCCCGGTCGTTTCAAGAGAAGTCCGGGAGCTGTTGGCCACTTCCTGAAGAGTTGCCTTGAGGAAGCCTTTCTCGTCGAGATTCCCGATGATCTCCTCCCCTGCGCGTAAAATTTCCTCGGATTCCGTGGCCAGGGTCATCTGCCCCATGAGGTGATCCGCCAGAGACTCCTGCTCGACGAGGGAGTCGAAAAAGAACTGTCTCTTTTCCTGATCGTCGGAGGAAACCCGGCGCTGCTGGGAAGTTTGGGAGAAATAATCGCGCCAATCTTCGTCGTTGCGGCGCATTTCATCCAGCTCATGATCCCAGTCCTCCTCCTGCTCGGTCGGTTCCTCGTGGGGTTCTTCCAGGACGGGGTTGCTCTGCATCTCCTGCTGAACGAGCGCTCGCAGCTCCAATACGGGGGCTTGCAACAGATGCAGGGACTGTTGCATCTGCGGTGAAAGCGTTTGGCTCAGGGACAGAGTCTGGTTTAAATGGATGCCTGACACGTCTTCGAGTATAAGCTTCTGGAATGTCGTTTCAAGAGGATGCTGAAAAAGGTTTGAAGTTCTGTGTGCTGGCCAGTGGTAGCTCGGGCAATTGCACCTATGTGAGCACGCCCGGGGCACACCTGCTGGTGGATGTCGGGCTCAGTGGCCGGGAAATCGAGCGGCGGCTGGCATCCATCGGCGTCCGGTTGGATGAGATCGACGCCGTCCTCATCACTCACGAGCACTCGGACCATGTTTGCGGGCTGGCGGCGGTCGCCAAGAGAGGAAGAGCGGAGATTTTTGCCAATGCCTTCACTGCTGAAACGCTTGCGGCCAAGTTGGAGGGCGGTATCCGCTGGAAATATTTCCAGACAGGACGCTCCTTCACCGTCGGGGATGTGGCGGTGAATTCCTTCCACATCCCGCATGACGCCTGTGAACCGACCGGTTATACGATTTCCTGGGGGAAACACCGGATCGGCTTCTTCACCGACCTCGGTTACGCCACCCAACTCGTGCTGGAACAGGCCAAAACCTGTACGGCCCTCCTACTGGAGGCAAATCATGATCTCAAGATGCTCCAAGCTGACAAAAAACGTCCCTGGCCGGTGAAGCAGCGCATCCTTTCCCGGCACGGTCATCTTTCAAACGAGGCCGCTGCCGACCTCGTCGCGGAGATTGCCTCTCCCAGTCTCACCCACATTTATCTCGGACATCTCAGCTCGGACTGCAATCACCCGGAGTTGGCTCTCACCGTCATGAAAGAAGCCCTGGCCAAGGCAAACGCGCTTCACATCACTCTGCATGAGACTTTTTCGGAAAAGCCGACTCCCGTGGCCTTTTTCCGATAAGGCACTCCCCTTGCGGGGAAGAGGAGATGCTTCCGGGGGGTGGAAAACTTTACCCGCCGCCACCGCTGCTCATGACCGTGATGATCTTCATCAGCGGGAGGAAGAGGGCGACGACGATCGTACCGACAATGACGGCCAGAAGTACGATCATGATCGGTTCAAGCATGGAGGTGAGTCCGTTCACCGCGACATCGACTTCATCCTCATAGATATCGGCTACTTTTTCCAACATGGCGGGAAGCTTGCCGGTTTCCTCACCCACCTGGATCATGCTGATGACCATGGGGGGGAAGATGCCGCTTTGCTCCAGGGGAATCGTCATCGATTCGCCCTCCTTGACCCGCTCATGCACCTTGGCGATGGCGTCCGAGACGCGGACATTTCCTGCCGTTTCCTTGGTAATGTTGAGGGCTTGAAGAATCGGCACACCGCTTTGGACCAGAGTTCCCAGAGTGCGGGTGAAACGAGCAATGGAAGTCATCGTCATGAGGCGGCCAAAAACCGGCATCTTCAATTTGAGGTTGTCGATGAAATCCGCCCCAAAGGTGGTGGAGGCAAAAACCTTGGCTCCTACAACGACCGCGACAATTCCCATGGGGATGTAGGGGATGGGCCATGTCCAGGAAAACAACCGCTCGCTGATGGCGATGACAAGCTGGGTGACGAAGGGCAATTCCGTCCCGGGAGGAAGCATCTCACTGAAGATTTGCTTGAATCTGGGAACAATAAAAAGCATGAGGAAGGCGACGATCAACATCGCGATAATCAGGACGACCACCGGGTAGACGAGGGCTGAAACCACCTTGCCCTTGATCTTCTGGGCTTTTTCCATGAAGTCGGCCAGACGTTTCAGGACAACTTCGAGTACGCCGCCGATTTCACCTGCTTTCACCATGTTGACGTAGAGTTTATTGAAAATTTTAGGGTGCTGGGCGAGACCTTCGGAAAAGGTGCTGCCACTTTCGATCGCCGTGGCCAGGGAATTCATCGTCTCGCGCAAGGTGACGTTCTTTTCCTGTCGGACGAGGGTCTTCAGACCCCGGAGGAGTGGCAGACCGGCGTCAATGAGCGTGGCCAGCTGGCGGGTGAAGACCGTGAGGGTGCGGGCGTTGACGCGGCCTCCTCCAAAGCCAAGACTGAAGGACATTTCCTTTTTCCGGGTGGGAACCGTTCCGGATGTGGAAGGGGTGGCATCCGCCATCTGCTTGACCGAGGTGGGAAACACGCCGAGTTTCTTGACCTTGGCCGTGGCATCCGCCGCATCACCGGCGGTGATGGTGCCGGTCTGCTGTTTACCTTTGGTGTCGACGGCGGTGTAGGCGAAGGTGGGCATGGGGAACGCTCTAGGTGTATTTCAGGACTTCCTCAATCGTGGTGACTCCATCAAAAATATTTCTCAAACCATCGTGGCGCAAGGTGCTCATTCCCAGTTCAATGGCTTTCTGGCGTATGACAACGGAAGGTGCTCTTTCATTGATTAATTGCCGGATCGGTTCCTGGATGTCGAGCAACTCGTAGACACCCCGTCTTCCCTTGTAACCCGTCTGGTTACATTTGTCACAACCGCGCCCATAATAGAAACTCTTATCACCCAATTCATGCCGACGCAAGCCCAGTTGCTGAATCAGGACATCACTGGGTTCATAGGGGTTTTTACAGACATCGCAGATTTTTCGGACAAGGCGCTGGGCCAGGACGGCCTCCAGGGCGGCGGAGACGAGGAAGGGCTCCACTCCCATGTCCAGCAAACGGGTGATGGCTCCGGGGGCGTCATTGGTGTGCAGGGTGGTCAGGACAAGGTGGCCCGTCAAGGATGCCTGGATGGCAATCTGAGCGGTCTCCAGATCACGAGTCTCTCCGACGAGGATCTTATCCGGGTCCTGGCGGAGGAAGGCCCTCAGGATGCGTCCAAACGTCAGGCCGATTCCATCATGAATGGGCACCTGCTGGATTCCCTCGATTTCATATTCCACGGGATCTTCTGCGGTGAGGATTTTGATGTCGATGTTGTTGATCTTGGCAAGGCAGGAATAGAGGGTGGTTGTCTTGCCCGAACCGGTTGGCCCCGTAACGATGAAGATGCCGTTGGGCAGGTTGATGGTTTCGATGATGTAATTGTAAATGTTCAGGGGCATGCCGAGTTTTTCGAGATCCAGGTTGACGACGTTGCGGTCGAGAATACGGAGGACGACGCTCTCCCCGTACTGGGTCGGCAGGGAGGAGACGCGAAGATCGACAGACCGTCCTCCCATGATGGTCTGGATACGGCCATCCTGCGGAATGCGCCGTTCGGCGATGTTCAGATTGGCCATGACCTTGATGCGGGAAATGACGGGGAGGGCCAGACGTTTGGGCGGAGGAGCCATTTCGTAGAGAGCGCCGTCGACGCGGTAACGGATCTTGAACTCTTTTTCAAAGGGTTCAAAGTGGATGTCGCTCGCCTGAGCCTGAATGGCGCGGGCCAGGACGGTGTTGACATATTTGACGATGGGGGCGGCGGAAGCCTGATCCATCCCGATGTCTTCCGGTCCATCTTCATCAATGCCGATCTCGCTGGTGATCTCCGCCAGCACATCATCCACGGTGGCTTCCTCCGAGCCGTAGAATTTCTTCAGGAACTCCTGAACCTGATGAAGGGGGGCGACGATGATGCGTATGTCTTTGCCGCAGGCGAAGCGAAGATCGTCCACCACCTGGCCGTTCAACGGGTCCAACAGGGCGACCGTGATGGCCTCATCATCCATGGCGACGGGAAGAGCCCCGTGCAAGCGGGCCGTATGTGGAGGAATGACCGAAAGTAGTTCGGGGGAAAATTCCGCCCCGGTCAGATCGCAGTATTCCGTGCCGAGGCTCTCGGCCAGGCGTCCCAGCAACTCTTCTTCGTTGATGATGCCGTAGTCGCTGACGATCTGTTCCGCCGGTTTGCCCGAGCGCAACATCTCATCATTCACGTCTTCCATCTGCTGCGGGGTGATGATGCCCTGCTCCTTCAGGAAGGTGAGAAGTAGATTGCCGTCCATACGTTAATCCTTGTCTCCCATGGTGGCGGAGATGACTTCCTCCGCCGTGGTGGAACCGGCGACGACCTTGCGCACACCGTCTTCACGCAGCGTGCGCATCCCCTTGTCACGGGCCATTTTTCTGAGTTCGGAGAGCGTGCCGCTTTCGTTGACCAGATTGCGGATGTCATCGTCCACAGTGAAAATTTCAAAGATTCCCATTCGTCCCCGGTAACCGCTCTTGCGACAATTCTCGCAGCCCTGCCCCAGCATGAACCGCGCATCCCCCACGGAGGAAGCGGCGAGGTTCAGGGAGCGCAATTCACTCTCGGTCGGAGTATAGGGCTGGGCGCACTGGGGGCAGACTTTGCGGACCAGGCGCTGGGCCATGACGGCCCGGATGGAGGAGGAGACGAGGAAGGGCTTGACGCCCATGTCGACCAGACGGGTGACGGCGCTCGGTGCGTCATTGGTGTGGAGCGTGCTGAAGACCAGGTGCCCGGTGAGGGAGGCGTTGATGGCGATGGATGCCGTTTCCACATCGCGGATTTCCCCCACCATGATGATGTTCGGCGCCTGACGCAGCATGGAGCGGAGGGCTGCCGCAAAGGTCATGCCGACATCGACATTCACCTGCACCTGGTTGATGCCGGTCAGTTGATATTCGACCGGGTCTTCCACGGTGATGATCTTGCGGTCGGGTTTGTTGATGGTGTTGAGGCAGGCGTAGAGAGTGGTTGACTTGCCGGAACCCGTCGGCCCGGTGACCAGAAAGATGCCGTCAGGCAGACCGAGGATCGATTCGATGGTGCTCTGATCATCGGCAAAATACCCCAGTTCGGGCAGTCCGAGGAGGAGCGACTTCTTGTCCAGAATACGCATGACGATCGACTCGCCATGCACGGTTGGAATTGTCGAGACGCGAAGGTCGATCCGGGTATTCGTCCCCGGAAGGGCCAGCGTGATGCGACCATCCTGCGGCAGTCGTTTTTCCGCGATACTGACTCCTGCCGTGAGTTTGATGCGGCTGATGATGGAGGACTGGAGGCGCTTGGGCGGGTCGCGCATTTCCTGCAAGACACCGTCAATGCGGTAGCGCAGTCTCAGACGCTTTTCCATCGGCTCAATGTGAATATCGCTCGCCCGCATCCGCTGCGCGTCCAGGATGATCCCGTGAACCATGCGGATGATCGGCGCATCCCCCTCTTCCGTATTTTCGTCTTCATCTCCATCGTTCCTTTGTTTGACGATGAGGTTGTTGGGGTCTCCATCCACCAGATTGACGAGGGCCTCATCCGTGCTGCCGTAGTATTTGATGATGGCCTCTTCAATGACCGTGCGGGGAACGACGACGGGGTCGAGATTGGCGCCGACCAGGTGACGCAGGGAATCAATCGTGTCAAAATCCAAAGGGTCGGAAATGGCTATCTGGACGCCGTCGAGGTTTTTCCGGAGAGGGATGGAGCAGTATCTTTGGGCATTGGCCTTGGTCAACAGGGTAAGAGTCTCCTCGTCGATATGCTCGATCAACGGTATGAAATCCATCGCGCAGTCGGCGGCCAGAGTGCGCAGGATGTCTTCACGGGAAACCAATCCGCGCGCAACAATCTCGTCTATGACACCATGGCCATTTGCTGCGGCACCCTCTCTTGCCGGGTCGATATCTCGCTGGGATACCAACCCCGCATTCAACAAAAGCTCGAGCATGAACTCATCGTTCGCGGGCATTGTTACAAACCTAATCTACAACGGCTAGACTGCCAAGATAATTACTCGCATTTTGCATAAAATCTCGTTCCCCAATCACGTTTGGTACGGAATAAGTATGGGCAAATAGTCCGCACTACAGAGATACAAGAGTGCTTTTTCTCTTGAGAGGCAGACTCTTAAAGCTTGCGCAACTGGATCGACATGAACCGGTCTCCCTCACTCAAAACATCTGTGAGGACAACCATGTTTTCACCCGGCTGGACAAGACCCCGGCGTTTCAGATTTACCTCGGCTCGCAGGAGATTCTCTTCCGGATTATCCAGGAAGGCCAGGGGAAAACTGTAAATGCCGAAGCGGAGGGTGAGCTGGTTGGCAAGACCCGGTGTCGGAGTGAAGGCGAAGATGGGGGATTTTTCAGGCCGGAGGGCTGCCGTCATACGCGGGAGGCGTCCGGTCTTGGTGAAGAGGAGAATGCCTGCTGCGTTTACCTTGTTCGCCATATCGACGGCGGAGGAGACAACGCTTTGATCGTTCGTATTCAGGGGGATGTTGAGGTGGAAGCCCTGATTCCCGCTGCGCTCCGTGCGGGTGGCCACGGTCACAAGGACATTGACGCATTCGACGGGATATTTTCCGAGCGATGTTTCACCCGAAAGCATGATGGCGTCCGCCCCTTCAAACACAGCGTTGGAAACGTCGGTGATCTCGGCACGCGTCGGCATGGGGTTGCTGATCATGCTTTCAAGAAGATGGGTGGCGACGATGACCGGCTTGCAACGAAGGATGCACTTTTTCACCACTTTGCGTTGGATGATGGGAAGTTCCTCGTATGGACATTCGATGCCCAAGTCTCCCCGGGCAACCATCACGGCGTCGGATGCGTCAATGATGGAGTCGATGTTTTCCACGGCGGACTGATCTTCAATCTTAGCGATGATTTTGACATTGGAGGCGCCGTGACTCGCCAGCACTTCCCGGAGTTGGGCCAGATCGCTGGCTTCCCGGACAAAGGAGAGGGCCACAAAGTCGACCCCTGCTTCAAGCCCGACTTCGAGATCCTTCATGTCCTTTTCGGTCAGCGCGGGAAGGTTCACCCGGATGCCGGGGAGATTGATGTGGCGGCGGCTGCCCATCGTGGCCTGGGTGAGCACCTCGCAACGGATTTCCTTGTCCTTCTTGTCGCGGACAATCATGCGGATGACCCCGTTGTCGACCAGGACGACATCCCCCACTTTCAGATCCTTGACGAGGTCGTCATAGTTCGTATCGACGGAGCGAGCCTCCTCCGAATGGTGGCCACGCACAGTGAAGGTGAAAATATCTCCGGGCGTCAGATCGAGCTTGGTCGGAAGTTCTCCGGTGCGGATGGCGGGTCCCTGCGTGTCCAGCAGGATGCCGATGGGAATATCGAGCTTCGCGGCCACGTGACGGATGCGCGGAACGATGGCCCGAACCCAGTCGTGCTGGGCATGGGACATGTTCAGGCGGAACACATTTGTCCCGGCGAGGACGAGCTTTTCCAGCATCTCTTTGGATTCGGTGGCTGGCCCGAGTGTGGCGATGATCTTGGTCTTGCGCATATGATTGGAATAGGTCTTCGGCGCGGGGTTCTCAGCTTCTATTTTTTCGATTGTTGTGGTCATGTGCTTTTTACGGTCTCGGAAGTCTTGGAGGAACTGTGACCCGAGCGGGTACAAACACCCTTGGTGGCCAGTTCCATGCACGTGCCCTCAATACGAAGGCGCACCTGTTCGGGTTTGAACCCCATCGCGGTGGAGATCACACTCTCCCGCACATCCAGGCAGTAATCCTCAAATTCCACGATTTTCTCACAATCTTTGCAGATGATGTGGTTGTGGTTCGGATGGGTGGCGTAATTCGGATCGTAAAATTTGTAGTCCTTGCCCAGGTCCAGTTCCCGCAGGACTCCGGCTTCCACCAGTACGGGAAGAGTGCGGTAGACCGTGGCGCGGGAAACGGATGCATCCAGCTTCCGTGCGCGGGTGAGAAGTTCCTCCGTGGTATAATGGTCGGACGTGCTGAAGGCCGCATCAATGATCGCCTTGCGTTGCGAGGTGATGCGGAGCCCCTTGCTCGACATGTAAGTGAGGATTTTTTCTCGGACTTTTTTGTCGGGGGCCTTCATGCAAGCGCCACTCTACTCTTATTTCCCCGCAGCGACAACCGGTATCGAATCCGACTCATGATCCACCGGCGTGCCGTTAACACTGGCAGACTGGAGACAGGAGAGGAATCTCTTCAGCGCGGGGGAGAGCACCCGGCTGTTTTTGTAAACAATGCCGAGCGGACGGGAATGTTCCTGGCCCTTGAACTCCAGCATGACAATGCTGTTGGCCTTTAATTCCTGTTCAATCGTCGCCCTCGGCACGATCGATACTCCCGCGTCGATTTCGACAGCACGTTTCACCGTCTCGATGTTGTCAAATTCCATCACCGGTTTGATGTCCACATTCCGGTCGCCGAAAATGCGGTCAATCGCCCGGCGGGTCGGAATATCCGGCTCGAAACCTATGAAGCGATGCGGCTGCAGATCGCTCATCTCGACTTCTTTCTTCTTCGCCAGAGGATGGTTCGGCGAACAAATGATAACCAGCTTGTCCTTCTTGAAGGGTTCAATCTTCAACCCCTTCTTCTGGATCGGGAAGGCCACCAGACCCACGTCACTCGTCCCGTCCAATACCTCGTCATAGACTTGGTTGGAACGACGATATTCCACATGGACGTTGACGTTCGGATATTCCTTTAAAAATATCTTCAGGTACGGCGGAAGCTCGTGCAGACCGATACTGTAGACCGTCGTCACGCGAATGTTACCCGAGACGATATCCCTCATCTCATCCAACTGATGCTGGAAGGCATCCACCTGACTGGTAATCTCCTTGCTCGTGTGGTAAAGTAGATCGCCTTCCCTCGTGAGAGAAAAACGTTTGCTGCTACGCTCGATCAACGGTACATGGAAAAGTTCCTCCATGGCACGTATCTGCTGGCTTACCGCAGACTGGGTGACACCATTCATTTTAGCCGCTTTGCTAAAGCTCTGCGACTCCACCAAATCCCGGAATACTCGGAATGACTCTACTTGCATGCACCCTAAAATAAGTTGATCTTATTAAAAATCAACCAAATAGTTCCATTCGACTTATGAATATTGATCTCAATAATAACCTTTCCTACTTGACACAAGCTTTACAGCAGGCAATCACCCGCTCTAGGCATGGCCAGCAAAAAGTTCAGCTTGTGGCCGCCTCAAAAAAAATTGATCCATCCCAACTATTAGAAGCTTGGGCCGCAGGTGTAAAAATCTTCGGCGAAAACCGTGTCCAGGAACTCAGGGCAAAAGCCCCCCTTCTGCCCCGTGCCGTCGAATGGCATTTCATCGGTGGACTCCAGACGAATAAAGTCCGCGATGTCGTCCAACTCGCCACCCTCATTCACTCCGTTGACCGTCTGGAACTCGCCCAGGAAATTGATCGCCGCGCTGCCCAGATCGGCAAACACCAAAAAGTCCTAATGGAAGTAAATGTGGCGGGTGAAGCCAGCAAACACGGCGTCCACCTCCAGGATGCCGAACCCCTCCTCCGCCAGATCAACGAACGGCCCCACCTCGAAATCATCGGCCTCATGACCGTGGCGCCCTTTTACGAAGAGCTCGAAAAAGTCCGCCCCTTCTTCGCCACCCTCCGCACCCTGCGGGACGACCTTCAGCAAAACACCGGCATCCAACTCCCCGAACTCTCCATGGGAATGAGCCACGACTTCACCATCGCCGTCGAGGAAGGTGCCACCATGGTACGCATCGGAACCGCTCTCTTTGGCCCCCGAACCACGAACAAAACCAAATCCGACAAATGATTTTACAAAGGAAAGCTATTCAATAAAAAGCCGTTTTTTGCCACATATATACTTGGGCACATTTCAAACTTATCTTTGACATATCAACCTGTTTCCCGGGATTGGTATAAGTGCAAAATGAAAAAAACCTTCTACCTCCGCCGGGATGTCGATGCCATTGCGCGTGAACTTCTGGGAAAGACGCTCGTCACCCGCTTCGGAGGGAAACTCACCTCCGGCATCATCGTCGAGACCGAGGCTTACGGCGGCCCGGAAGACAAAGCCTCCCACGCCCACGGCAATCGCCGCACCGCGCGCACGGAGTCGATGTTCCTCCCCGGAGGGCACGCCTACGTCTACCTCTGCTACGGCATCCACCACCTCTTCAACATCGTCACCGGCCCGCAGGATTACCCCGCCGCCGTCCTCATCCGTGCCCTAGAACCGCTGGAGGGAATTCCCGAAATGCTGAAACGTCGGAATTTCAAAAAAGTCGAACCCCGCCTCACCGCAGGACCCGGCGCACTCACCCAAGCCCTCGGCATCACCACCGCCCATGACCGCGCCAGTCTCCTCACCGGCCCCATCCGCGTCATCGACACCGACCGCGAAATTCCCGCCGCAAAAATCGACGCCTCACCCCGCGTCGGCGTCCACTACGCGGGGGAACACTCCAAGCTCCCCCGTCGCTACCGAGTAAAAGAAAACCCCTTCACCAGCCCGGCTTCGTAAAACAAATGGCATGAAACTTCGTGCTCCTGCCAGATTCAGCGTGATGGACTTTCAAATCAGTATTATTGGCAAATCACTCAACTTTCTTGAGGAACGAGATGCTTGCTGCGGAAGAGGCAGCAGACGCCGAAGGTGACCAGACAACCGAACATGACCCGCCAGGAAAAGGCGATCTGCGGGATGTAGTGATCCAGGGGGATCGGGCCGAACCCCAGCATCTCGGAGATGTCTCCGGGGAGATTGGTCATCAGCGCCACGACGAAGAACCCGGCCAGCATCCCGAGAATGTTGCCGAAATCATTGCCTCGCGTTTTCGTCAAAAGCCCGGTCAAAAAGACTCCCAGGAGCGAGCCGTACGTGTAGCCGAAGGAGCCGAGGACAATCGGCAGGATGCGGGTGTCCGGATGGAGGATGGCGATGTAACTCGTCGTCAGCCCGATCAACATCAGACACCCGGCAAAGGCAACAGTCGAAAGGCGGACGATGACGAGTTTTCTCTCCTCAGGCGCGGCGGGTTCGATGAAGGGAAGATAAAAGTCCTTTGCAAAACTCGTGGCGAGGGAATTGAGCGCCGTGCTCAGGGAACCCATGGCGGTGGCCAGGAGTGCCGCGACAATCAACCCGCGAAGCCCCCACGGCATCTTTGTCAAAACAAAGTAGGGGAAAATCTCGTTCGTCTCCTTCGGATGCGGTTGCGGAAGGAGGTTGTAGTAAACATTCAAAAGAATGCCGATGAAAAGAAAGGCGAGCGTGATGGGCAAATCGATAAAACCGGAAATCCCCACCGACCACTGACTCTGGCGTGAACTCTTCGCCGTAAGCATCCGCTGCACCATGTCCTGATCCGTCCCGTGCGTTGCGAGAGTGATGAAGACCGAGCCGAGCAATGCGGCAAAAATCGTGTACTCATTCGTCAGGATTCCCGTGATGTTTCCCCAGAGTCCCTTGCTGGTGTCGATCCCCGTGCTGATAAACTGCAAGTCGCCGGGGCGATGCAGATGGGCCATGGCACCCGACCAGCCGCCGGGGATGTTCAGTAGAAGAATCACCAACATGGTGACCAGAGAAAGAACCAGCACCCCCGCCTGAATGAAGTCGGTCCAGACCACGGCCTTGATGCCGCCGATCGTCGTGTAAACCGCGGTGAGAAGAATGAGGGCGATCTGAATGATCCCGTAGATCAAAAGCTCCTGCCCGCTCGAAGGTGTGTGGCCCCACTCAAGCTCGATGGCGACAACCAGAAAAATAGCTGCGACGTAAAGGCGGGTGCCGCTGGCCAGAGCACGCGTCAGAAGGAAAACAATGGAACCTGTGCACCGGGTGATACGCCCGAAACGATGTTCCAGATATTCGTAAATCGAAACAACCCCCAGCTCATAAAACTTGCGGACAAAGATCACCGCCACCAGCACACGGGCAATGATCGTCCCGATGGCCAGCTGGGCGTAGGCAAAACTCCTTTTTTCAAAACCCTCTGTCGGAGCACCCAGAAAAGTGGCCGCGCTGATCTCAGCCGCCAGAATCGAGGCGACCACCGCCCACCAGGGAATCGCCCGATCCGCAAGAGCGTACCCCTTGAGCGTCTTCTCACGCGCACCCCGGCTCAGCCCGATCCACAGGATGAGAGTGAAATAAGCTCCGACAACAATCAGATCGATAATCAAAGTGCCGTTATTCTTTCACGGGAGCAGCAGTTGAGGAAGCTGGAATTTTTTTCAAAAACGGGACTCCACGCAGTTCCCGAATCACGCCAATTCCGGGAAATAAGTTGATAGATCAAAGATGAAAATGCCACCCATCGACCTGCCGGGGTAAATGGGCGCAAGATTTCACCCCAGAGGTGGGATGTAGAGATGTAGAGGCTGCGATTCACTCCATCGCGGCGAGCAAGTCGTCCAGGGAAACGGTGGCAAAGCTGGTGGCGGAGTCGCTCATGGCATAGGGGACAATGAGTTCGCGTCCGTGCAGGATGGCTCCGCAGGTGTAGACAACGTTGGGGACGTAGCCCTCGCGTTCCGCTTCATTGGGCGAGAGAAAGGGGGCTCGCAGTCGGGCCAAAACACGGGCCGGGTTGTCGAGATCGAGCAGGAAGGCCCCGAGGCAGTACTTGCGCATGGCACCGACGCCGTGGCTGAGGACGAGCCAGCCCGCCTCGGTTTCTATCGGCGAACCGCAGTTGCCCATCTTGATGAATTCCCACGGTTGGGAAGGGGAGAGCAGGACTTGGGAGGTTTGCCAGAAATGGATGTTTTCTGAAAACATGAGGAGGATGTTTTCGTCGTCCTGCCGCGAAATCATGGCGTACTGGCCGTTGATCTTGCGGGGGAAAAGAGCCATGCCTTTGTTCTGAACGGCAGGGCCGTTGAGCGTGCTGAATTTGAAATCGAGAAAGTTCGGCGTCTCGACCAGTTGCGGCAGGGTCAGCTTGCCATCGTATGCCGTATAGGTCGCATAGTAGTTGGTGCTGCCGTCGTCGTTCTGGAAACGGACGAAGCGCGCATCTTCAATCCCGTTGCTCTGGCTGGCCGTGGAGGGAAAAAGAACGCGCTGGGAGACCCGGCTCTCCGGGGTAAAGGAGACGGCATAGTTCGATTCTGCCAGCATCAGGATGCCCCGGCTGGCGCGGTATGCCGCCGCATCAGAAGGATCGGTCTGCTTCTTCTTTTCCACCAGAACATGTTGCAGTTCGTCCAGAGTGAAATTTTCCGAGAGTTGATCGAGCACATTTTGGCTGAAGTCATTCTGCATCCCGGCTTCCTGAAGCTTCTGGGCGAAGAGCGTTTTTTCATAAGCAAGATCGGGAACGCGCTCCGGTTCGGCCACGAACGGAACGGGAGGCGCGAGCGTGATGCGATGTTGTGCGCTCACCGTGCCTGTGCGGAAGGTGATGGAGGAGATGTGACCTTCGCCCGTGGCCCGCAGACTCATGATGAATCGGAGTGTGCCCTGGGGCAGCCCGCTCTGGTCCGGGTGGGCGACGATGGAGGGGTTGAACAGGGCTGCGGATTCCGGGGAATACTCGTGCATGAAGTGAGCGCCGACGAGCGCCTGACGTTCCGACGATGTTTCCCACGTTTCACCCAGGTAATGACAGACCTGGGTGAAGCGTTTGTGGGCGAACGTCACCATGTTTTCGTGCCGGTCGGCAAATTCCCCCAGTATCTGGTTCCACAACCGGGAAGTTTCCTCATCACTGAGGGCCATGACGCGGGAAATGATCCGCCGCATGATGTCGTCGCTGCTGGGGGTAAAAGGCCGCATCAGCACACGCGAACGGTCGGGGACGAGAGTCGGGCCAATGCGTTTGGCGTGGATGGTGGTGGTCATGATTTTGGTACCTTTTCCCAGTTTACAGGTTCAGGGCTCATTGAGCCGCAGATTCCTTGAAACTGGCGATGGTATTTTGCAGTGTCTGCATTTCAGCCAGCGAGAGAAGGAATGCAAGAGTGGATTCCGCTCCACGGTTTTGACTCAGGCGGTCAACGTGCAATCCATCCCGGCAGCCGCCGGTGACCGAATCGTAGAGCGCGAGCCCCAGATCATTCCGCCCCAGAAACCATTCGAAGGCCCGCCGCGCTTCCGCGACCCAGAACTTGTCATCTGTGGCGTAATAGGCCTGGAGGCAGGCGGAGATTGTCGCCTGGGCCTCAATGGGTTGCTGGTCAAAGAGAGCTCTTACCCCGTTGCGCGGGAAAAATCCATTTGATCCGACCGGGCGGAAAAATCCGGCATCCGAAGTTTGGACCCGGATCAACCAGCGCAGAGTCTTGAGACCGATTTTCACCATGGCTTCGTTGTTCATGGAACGCCCGCTGAGAATCATCGCATGCGGCAATTTGGCATTGGCGTAGGAGACCACATCTTCAAACCACGGCCACTCTTCCGAGGATGCGTCCTCATAGCGTTGCAGGAGTTTGGCTGTGAGAGTTTCCCGGATCTGGTTGGCGCGGCGATCACCACTGAACCGTTTCAGGTATTCATCAATGCCGATCAACGCGGAAGCCCACGCGCGTGGGGATACGCATTCCGCCGCCACGGGCAACGCCAGTTCGAACAATTCCGCCGCCAACATTTGAAAGCCGCCTTCGCCCGTCTGAGATACACACAGCCCGAGTGCCCACAGCGCATGGCCCTGGCAGTCTTCCGAGCCGACTTCTTCCAGCCATCGCCTATCGAAGCTCATGAAATTCCTGAAACGTCCCCGCTGGCGGTTGAAGGCGTGGTTGAGAAAGGCCGCGTAAGTGGCACCTTGCGCATTGAGGTGGGGTGTGGTGTAGCCCAGCTCTTGCAGCATCAGCACCAACGCCAACGCGCGTGCGTTATCGTCCGTGCAGTAACCCTCGGCAAAATTCGGCACCTTGAAGCTTGCATGCTGAAATATGCCGGTCGAGTCGCTCATCCGGAACAAGTGATCCAGCTTCATCCCGGGCAACTGTCCGGACTGCTCGTCGAGAGTTTTGATGGGGGAGGATTTTCTTCCCACAAAATTATGGTCGAGCCCGGCCTGATCGAACGACTTCATGTACAGCTTCGCAACCTGACTCCAAACCATGTCACGGCCCAACTTGTAGGCATGCTTCCGCATCGAATGCCGCAGGGGTTCGTCGCGCATCAGCTCAATGACAGCGGTGGCAATGGCCTTCGCGTCACGAAACGGCACGAGTTTCCCCCGCTCGTCCGCCAACAGTTCCGAGGCGTGCCAGTAGGGCGTGGAGACGACGGCGTTACCCGTTCCAAAGGCATAAGCCAGCGTGCCGGAGGTGATTTGAGACTCCGTCAGGTACGGGGTCAGGTAAATATCCGCCGCACCGATGAACCGCATCAGCTCCTCCAGTTCGACGAAGCGGTTGAAAAACACGACGTGCTTTTGAACGCCCAGGTCGTTTGCCAATCGCTCCAGGCTCAGCCGGTAGGATTCGCCCTCGTCGCGGAGAAGATTCGGGTGGGTCTGACCCAGCACGATATAAACAAACTGGGGAAACTCCCGGATGATCTCCGGCAGCGCCCGCAACGCGTATTCGATTCCCTTGTTTGGCGAAATCAATCCAAAAGTCAGCAACACCTGTTTACCCGCCACGCCGAACTCGTCCTTGTAATAATTGGGATCGGCAAAAGGCATGTCAGGAATGCCATGGGGGATGATGTCGATCTTGTTTTCCGGCACCTGGTAGATTTCCCGTAGAAATTCCCGGCCCCGTTCACTCATCACCACCACTCGGGTTGTGAGCCGCATCAGATCGCGCATCACGCGACGCTGTTCCAGGTTCGGTTCGCGCAGGATCGTATGCAACGTGGTGACAACGGGCATCCGCAATTCGCGCAGAAGGGCCAGCAAATGGCTTCCCGCCGGACCTCCGAAGATGCCAAACTCATGCTGAATGCAGACAGTGTCAACATCCGTGATGTTCAGAAAATCAGCGGCGCTCAGGTAGGAGGGCAAGTCCTGCTCGGCAATCTCAAAGCGAACCTCGGGCGGGTAATCGTAGCCGCCTTCGATGTCATTGACGGGAACCACCGGACACTGGAAGGCCGGAAATTCCGACGCCACCGCACAACGCAAATCGGCTGTGAATGTGGCAATACCACATTTTCTGGGAAGATAATCTCCGAGAAACGCTATCTTGCGAGTTCTCGCCTGAGGGGATTTTGTTCGTTGGCTTTGCATGATGATACCCGGCATTATGCCTGCCCGCACTATCTTTACCAAGAATCATTTCTTTTTTTCCCAATCCATAATCGGGATGAGTTGTCATTCCTCCCGTGCTCTGCTCCTGACAAAAGTCCATTTTGAAGTGGATTAGAGCGATTGCCATCCCACTCCTGAAATATCTACTAAATGCGAAGCCGTATCCCATCATGTACAGATTCGTCAAATTATGCCGCTGGCGTGTATATGAGTTTTCCTATTTTCAGACAGGCTCTTACTGTCCCAGAAGCCAGGCGAAGATGAGGGGGGCGACGATGGAGGCGTCTGATTCGATGATGTGGCGGGGGGTCTTTACGCCGAGTTTGCCCCAGGTGATTTTTTCATTCGGGACTGCGCCGGAGTAGGAGCCGTAGCTGGTGGTCGAGTCGCTGATCTGGCAGAAGTATCCCCAGAGAGGGACTTTGGGCATTTGAAGGTCCTGGTGGAGCATGGGGACGACGCAGATGGGGAAATCTCCGGCGATGCCGCCGCCGATCTGGAAAAAGCCGAGGGAGCTTTTTTTCGTCGTTTCCAAATACCATTTTGCGAGTTGGATCATGTACTCGATGCCGGTGCGCACGGTGTGGACGTTTTTCACGTCGCTGCTGATGCAGTGCCCCGAGTACATGTTGCCGAGGGTTGAGTCTTCCCAGCCGGGGACAAAGATGGGGAGGTTTTTTTCACAGGCGGCGATCATCCAGGAGTTTTTCGGGTCGATCTGGTAGGATTTTTTCAAGTCGCCGCCGCGGAGAATCCGGTACATGAATTCATGGGGGAAGTAGTGTTCCCCGGCTCGATCTGCCGCCACCCATTCCTTCAGGACGGCTTTTTCAATCCGGCGCATGGCTTCGTGTTCGGGGATGCAAGTATCGGTCACACGGTTCATGTGGCAGTCGAGGAGTTTTTTTTCCTCTTTGGGGGAAAGTTCGCGGTAGTGGGGGACGCGGAGGTAGTGGTCGTGGGCGACGAGGTTGAAAATGTCTTCTTCGAGGTTGGCGCCGGTGCAGCAGATGCCGTGGATTTTTTCCTTCCGGATCATTTCGGCGAGGGAAAGACCAAGTTCGGCGGTGCTCATGGCTCCGGCGATGGTGACAAACATTTTTCCGCCCTGGTCGAGATGTTTTTGGTAATCTTCGGCGGCGGATTTGAGGGCAGCCGCGTTAAAATGGCGGTAGTGATGGTTGATGAACCGCCCGACGGGGCCGAATTTTTTGCTGCTCGTGGTTGTCTTCATGCCCCTCTTCCAATGCGCCATATCCACCACCCGGTCAAGCCCAGTTTCAAAAACTTCGGGATACCTCTTCTAAAAAACTGCTCGTCAACCAGATTTTTTGGACTAACACCATGGAATATATATGGCATTATCCAACAAAGCAAAAACTTCGAGGGTTCGCATTGGCATCGTCGGCGTGGGTAACATGGGCAGTAGCCATGCCAATACTTTGCTTCAGAACAAGATCTCCCGTGCGGAGCTGACAGCCGTGGCGGATATTTCACCCCAGGCACTTGAGCACTTTCCCGGAGTGAAACACTTCTCCTCTTTCACCGAAATGGCCAAGTCCGGTCTGGTGGATGCGGTCATCATCGCAACTCCGCATTACGATCACACGACCATCGGCAGTCAGGCTCTCAAGGCCGGGTTCCATGTCCTTGTCGAGAAACCGATCTCCGTGCACAAGGGGGATTGTCAGAAACTCATTGCGGCTCACAAGAATCGGAAACAGGTTTTTGCCGCCATGTTCAATCAGCGGACAGACCCCCATTTCATCAAGCTCCGCTCGCTCATCCGCACCGGACAGTTGGGGAAAATCCAGAGAATCAACTGGATCATCACCGACTGGTTCCGCACGGAAACTTATTACGCTTCCGGCGGTTGGCGTGCGACGTGGGCGGGTGAGGGCGGCGGTGTTCTCCTCAACCAGTGTCCCCACAACCTCGATCTATATCAGTGGCTTTTTGGCATGCCGGATCGTGTCCGCGCTTTCTGTCATCTCGGGAAATATCACAATATCGAGGTGGAAGACGAGGTGACGGCCTACATGGAATATAATAATGGAGCTACCGGAGTCCTCATTACCACGACCGGGGAAGCTCCCGGTACCAATCGGCTGGAAGTGGCCGGTGAGTGGGGGCGGGTTGTGATCGAGGATGGCAACATCCGGTTCACCCGTAATATTGAGTCGGCGATTTCTTACAATCGCACTTCCCAGCAGCGTTACACTCCGCCCGATACCTGGCAGATATCCATTCCGGCGCATGGCACGGGTGGGCAACATGGAGAAATCATCCAGAACTTTGTTGATTCCATCCTTGATGGGATTCCCTTGATTGCTCCCGCAAAAGAGGGGCTGCATTCTGTTGAGTTGGCCAATGCGATGCTTTATTCATCCCTGAAAGGGGAGACCATTACTCTGCCGCTCAAGAGTGCCGAGTATGAAAAGACTCTCAAGAAACTGATTGCCACCTCCAAGCCCAAAAAGAAAAAAGTTGTGCAAGGGCTGGCAAGCGACTTCACTAGGCCCAGTCATTTGGTTAACATGATCTAAGGAACCCATGAAACTAAAACAAGTAGCAGTACAGCTTTATACCCTCCGGGACTTTCTCAAAGAACCCGCCGAAATCATCGAGACGCTGAAAAAAGTGGCGAAGATCGGCTACAAGGCCGTTCAGATCAGCGGGATGGGCCCGATCCCCGAGGAAGAGCTTGTGGCCATCACCAATGATCTTGACTTGAAAATCTGCGCCACGCATGAACCGAGCAAGGAAATTATCGAAGATCCCGGCAAGGTCATTGAGCGTCTGAAAAAACTGGGCACGAAGTACACGGCCTATCCCCACCCACATGTTCCGCTGACTCTCGAAAATGTGAAAAAGTTGGTGAAGGGGTTGAACAAATCGGGCAAGGCTCTTTATGAAGAGGGGCTTGTCCTGACCTACCATAACCATCAGCACGAATTTATAAAAATCGGTGGGAAAAGGATCATCGACATCCTCTATAACGAGACGAATCCGAAATACCTCAAGGCGGAAATCGACACCTACTGGGCGCAGGTCGGCGGTGTGGAAACTTCTCTCTATATCAAACAGAATCTCAAGGGGCGGCTTCCCCTGCTTCACTTGAAGGATTACCATGTCCGGCAGGATGAGGACGGGGCGTCGAAAGTCGAATTCACCGAGATTGGCAACGGGAATCTTCCTTTTCCGGAGATCATTGACGCTGCTGAAAAGGCGGGGACCAAGTGGTTCATTGTCGAGCAAGATACCTGCCCCGGTTCCCCCTTCGATTCTCTGTCAGCGAGCTTCAAGTACATCAAGAAGTACCTCGTCTGACACGAATTTCAGAAAAATAGTACCCGCTCATAGATAAAAATGAATTATAATTTCATTCGTTATTAAACATTTAAGACAGGCTCTTACGTGTTGGCGTCATAGTGAATAACGGCACTTCCATCCTGTTCAAAGCGGAAGGGAACATAGAGGTAACGATGAAGTGCCTGGATGACCTTCGGCTGCTTTTCCGGCGGAACGAAGAAATACATGAATCCGGTTCCACCCGCCCCCATGAGCTTGCCTCCGAGCGCGCCTGCATCCCGTGCTGCCGTGTATGCCTGATCTACCTCATTGTTGAAATTGGCCCCGGACACTTCTTTTTTCCTCTGCCATGCTTCGTTGAGAAGCTTGCCAAATTCATCAATCGGCGCGTTCGACTGGAGAATTTTGACCGCTTCATCGACCATCGACCGCATCCTTCGTAGTTGCTCGGCTTTTTTATCCACATTGGCGACAATTTTTGCCGCATGGTCACTGCTCATCCGACTCGAACCCAGATAGAAAAGAAGAAGCCGGGACTGCAATTCATCCCGGCGGTCATCAGTAATGGAGATCGGCTCACGCTGGATTTCACCGGAAATCTGAAACGTAAAACGATTAAGCCCCCCGTAGGTGACCGCCATTTGATCCTGCGAACCGACCGTCTCCTTCAGGATTTTTTGCTCAAAATCAATCGCCTTCTGGGCGAGTTCTTTTTTCCCGATCATCTGGCCGCGCAGCGCCGTGAGCGCATGAAAAAGTCCGACGGAAAAAGAGGAGCTCGAACCGATTCCGCTCCGGGCGGGCAAATCCCCCTGGTGGTGAATCTCCAAGCCCTTCATCGGATCGAAATTCATGTACGCCAACCCTTCCCGCACGGCAGGGTGGAGAATTTCGTTAAAATGATTCACCGTCTCAATGTGTGACCAGACGATCCGGTGCCGCACATTGAAAAAAGGCGGAAGATATCGCGCCGTAATATAGCAATATTTATTGATCGAAGTGGAAAGGACGGCACCTCCTTCCTTCAGATACCAGGCAGGATAGTCCGTGCCGCCGCCAAAGAAAGAAAGGCGAAAAGGAGTGCGGGAGATGATCATTTTCCAGCTTTCAACTGCTCACGATGATAATTAAGCAAATCCTCCAACGTCTGTTCAGCCTTGATGAGTGGCTTCCAACCCGTGGCATCCCGGAATTTCTTCGTCTCGGGAATCTGGAGCGTCACATCCGAAGGACGCAACAACGAGGGATCGACCTCATGCGTGATGGGAACGCGGGACTTTGACTTGAGGATGTCGAGAATTTTCCCCACGGTCATCGTCTCCTCGCCGCCAATGTTGTAGACATCCCCCGGCGTGCATTTTTCCAAAAGAAGCCAATAGGCGCGGACCGCATCCCTCACATCAGCAAGAGTACGGATGCTGTTGAGATTGCCCACCTTCACCGGGTTGGGCTTGATCCCCAGCTCGATCTCCGCCACCTGCTTGGCGAAGGAACTTTCCGCAAAAACCGAACCCCGGCGCGGCCCCGTATGGGTAAACATGCGGGTGCGGATGGTCTTGATCCCGTAAGACAGGAAATATTGCAGGGCGATCATGTCCTCGCCGACCTTCGACACGGCGTAAGGGCTGGCCGGACGGAGAGGATTTGACTCCCGGATCGGCACCTCGTCCTCCGTCACCTGACCGTACACTTCGGAAGAACTGCAAATGTGGATGCGGGGTTCGATCCCCACAATACGGGTGGCGTCGAGCAAGTTCGTCGTCCCAATGACATTCGTGTGAAGCGTGTCCGCCGGAGCCGCAAAACTGATCGTCACATACGATTGCGCCGCCAGATGGAAAATCCGGTCCGGTTTTACCTTCTTCAACAACTCGATAAGCGAGTTGAGATCACGCAACTCACCCTGATGAAGGTGAATTTTCGGGATGATTTGACGAATGTTGTCGAGCGGGCTGCGCCAGCGGACGAGACCGTGTACTTCCACGTCCGGATGTTCGCGCAGAGCGTACTCAGCCAGATGGCTGCCCACCATACCTGTGATGCCTGTAATAAGAATGCGCACCGTCGCAGGTTAAATGAGGTCTCGCCAAAAACACAAGCGCCTTATTCCGCAACACCTTTCCCCGACTGGACACACAGACCAAAAACAGGAGGCAAATTTCTTTAGCCAACGAGTTAACTAAAATAGAAATATATTGTTGACTATATTAAACAAAATGTTAATAAATGCGCATGAACTCAAAACCTCATGATTTCGGAAAGCTCATCCGGAAAGAAACATTTTTATGACCACGGAAACATTTGTCGGCACCCGCAGTGGAGAGGCGGCGGGCGTTCACCACGACTGGTTTCCGGAGTATACTCGCATGATGCATGCGCGGAACACGGAGAACC
>Ga0187810_10000205_pt1 | contig 26705 bp, 21 predicted proteins | sample NC_wetland_sal_i_9_FD_132963 | JGI IMG/M metagenome (GOLD analysis project Ga0187810, IMG submission 132963) | Wetland sediment microbial communities from Neuse River Estuary, North Carolina, USA - ASW_5 | ecosystem: Environmental > Aquatic > Freshwater > Wetlands > Sediment | place: USA: North...
CACCGCCCATACCGATGCCGGCGACGGGGCGGCTGCTTTCAATAGCCAGACCTGGGGCGTCATCGGCGGTGTCGATTACCACTTGAACGAAGGCGCATCGCTGCACGGTGCCCTCGGCTATACGTCCGGCAAGGTCAACGTGACGGGCGCCAACACCAAAGCCGACACCGACGCGGTGTTCATTTCGTTCACCGGCCATCAGCCCGGGCAGGTTGCCACCCTCGACGCCGGCGCTTTCTATGCGACGGGCTCGGCCGACGTCACCCGCGACAGCGGTGTCGGCAGCACAACGGCGTCGAACTCGGGGAACACCGCCAGCGGCTTCTCGTTCCAGGTAAGCCATCCGTTGGTCGGCGGCGATGTGGTGCCGTTTATCAGGGGCACCTTCTCCTTCCTCTCGTACGGACCGATTAACGAGACCGGCGGCGGCGCCCTTGGTCTTTCCGGCGACCACGGCCGCTACACCTCCAATCGGTATGATTTCGGACTCCAACTGAATCACACCTACACCACGGACGACGGTATCATCCTGCGGCCGCAACTGCTGGCGGCGTTGGAAGACAACGGCTCGTCGCCGCTGGCACCGTCGGTCGCCATGCGCCTTACGGACAGCTTGAACACCGACTTCGTGGCGACGACGCCGGCCCCCAATAGAGTTGCGGCGCTGATCCGTCTCGGTCTTGAGGCCAAGCTCAGCCAAGTGTGGTCCGTCGATGCCGGCTTTGACGGCCGTTACAGCGGCAATCAGCAGCAGCACTTGTTCTATCTCGACGCCGCCTACCACCTCTGATCGGCGTTACACGCTCTGTAAGGATCGCAGCCCGCTCCCAAGGCGGGCTGTGCTCTTTTGGGGGGCAGGACACCGCATTCGCGCGGCGTCTGCGGCCGCCATGAGAGCCTGACGCATCACGTTGAGTACATTCCGAACCTTTCTGATTGAATCGGACAATGACAGTGTTTGCGGGCCGCTGTCGTGTCGCGCTTGTTTCGCGCAGGTGACAGCAATCAGAGGAATTCAACATGCGTATGCTCTCGAAAGGTGCAGCGATTTTGCTGGCCCTGGCCGGCACGGCGCTCGCGACCGCAGGCATTTCCAATGCCGCGGGATTTGCGATCACGACATCCGACCGTGGCCACGATCGTTCCGGCACCAGCGTTTCGTTCAGTTTCGGCGATGTCGCCTATGGGTATCAGGACGGCTATTGGGACAATGGCCATCGCTGGCACAAATGGCGCAACAGCAACGATCAACGGGATTATCGCAATCAGCACAGCAACAACTATCGCAACGGGAATCATACTCGATACGCCGGCCAAGGCTGGCAGAAACGCTAAGTCACGCTCTGTTGAAGCTCCCCGGCCGCGGCGCCCCACGTCGCTCGCCGGGGGCTTCGCACTCTCGACACGCCATTCGATCCGGTAAAGCGAACATACGCCGGCCTCTTGAAGGGCCGCAATGTCGTGCATTCACGCATTACGTTACCGGATCCGCCGTCTTGCCGGCCGGCGTTGTCTATGGGGCATTTTTGGCGCGACCGGCCGAACGATCCTTCGCATGCAGGGACGGACGGAACCGGGCTGCCGCAACCGGTAGCGCCGGAGAGCCGTACTAAGCCGCCTAACGGCGCATGAAGATCGCGCCGAGAAGCGCGCCGGCGCCGACCGACAGCGCAAGTGCCGAAAAGGGCTGCGCCCGTATCGACTTTCGCGCCACTTCGAGATTGCCGTTGGCCCACTTCTCCACGTCGTCGGCAACGTGTGCGGTCGATTCCTCGGCAAGATGATACGCACGGTGCGCAACGTCTTCAGCCCTGCGAATGGCGAGATGAATGCGACCGTCCGCAATACCCTCGACATCGCCCACAAGCCCCTTCATGTCGGCTTCGAGCGTTTCGAGTTCCGAGCGCAACGCGCCCAAGCGTGCGTCCATCTTGTCTGTGCCGTTTTTTCTACTGCGTTCAGTCATTGATGATCTCCATTGGGTTGCGTTGATTGACTTCACCAGGACGGGGCGTGAACGCCATCGCACCATCACGAGTGGCAAACTGGTTTGGCTGCGTTACAAGTTTGCGATGCGCGCAGCCCATATTGAGACGTCAACGCTCTGTTGAAACGTCACGGACCGGCGGAACGTCTTCGACTTCCCCCGGCCGAAGAAGGATCGATCGCATCGGCGGCCGGCCTACGGGCGGTTGTGAACGCCCCCGCACGGGTTCGTCATCTTCAATGAACGCACTGCGAGTACTTTCGGGCGCTTCGGGGCGACTGCTGTCAACAACCATGTTCATTGGGACCTCCGCAGGAAAACCGAAACTCCTTGCAGTTGGGCAATGCCGGACTGGAGCTTCGAGCAGGCGCCTCGACTGTGGCGCCGTGGTCTCGGAAAGGTGCCATTCGCAAGCTCGGGCGTGAAGGCTCGGAATATACTCAACGCGCTGTACGGCGGCATCGAAAGCATGGGCGCGATTGGCGATGCCGTAAATGGAATGAAGCGGACGCCATATTTTTCTCAACTGTGTTGCTTTGCGCGAGCGATAGAGAGGTCCGTCCGTAAATACCTGCGCGGACGGCCGCCCGCCCGCGCAGTTCGCAGCTTTAATGCGTGTATTTCAGAGTAATCGAGCCGATACCGGCTGCCACGTTCAACCCCTCGTTACCCGACACGCTGAGCGGTTGAAGTGAGAACGACTTGTCGAATCCGCCGACGAGCACATTCGCACCTACGCCGACGCCGGCCGTGGCGCCCGCACTGACACCCACATAATCGCCATCCAGCGCGCCGGGACGTACATCCGACGTGGGCGCCATGACTCCCCAGACCAGCACACCGCCTTCGGTATAACCGATGTCGACGCCAAACTTGGAAATCGAGCCCGAGTAGTGAACGGCCTTTCTGTTGTTCTGACGGAAGACGCAATGCAAGTCCTTTGTCGATCCAAAGACGAAGCCCCAGCCGCTGGCCACGCCGCAGGTCAACTCACCGACCTTCACGCCGTGCGTGGCGGCCTGGGCCGAACCGGCAAACGCCATCGCGCCGATCGCTGCAGCGCCAACTGCCAAACTACGAAATGACTTTCTCATCGAAGAACTCCTGTTTTCATCAAAGTGGCATAGGGATCGGGATGACCCATATGTAATGCGATCGGCCCGTCTGAAGCGCGCGCGATCATTGCCGATGGGAGGTGCGCTCCCTACGCGAGATGCGGAACATTCCCTGTAGTAGGAATGCGAGTGACGCCGTTTGTGCCGGTCGACTTGCCCGCCGTATCGAGAAGCTCGAGGAACGGCTTGATGATGTCGATCGGCATCGGGAAAATCACCGTGGAATTCTGCTCGGCACCGATCTCCGTCAGCGTTTGCAGGTAGCGCAACTGCATCGCTGCCGGAATGCTCCCCAGAATCTGGGCGGCGTTGACGAGGGTCTGGGACGCCTGGAACTCGGCCTCCGCGTGGATGACCTTGGCGCGGCGGTCGCGTTCCGCTTCGGCCTGCTTGGCGATGGCCCGCACCATATTTTCCGTGAGCTCGACGGTGCGGATCTCGACGTTGCTGACCTTGATCCCCCAAGTTTCGGTTTGCGCGTCCAGGATGGCTTGAACGTCGGTGCTGAGCTTTTTTCGCTCCGAAAGCATTTCGTCGAGCTCATGCTGGCCAAGCACGGCGCGCAGCGTCGTTTGAGCGAGCATGTTCGTGGCGGGAAGGTATTGCTGAACCTGGATGATCGCGTGTTCGGGATTGACGACGTTGAAGTAGAGTACCGCATCCACCTTCATCGAAACGTTGTCGCGCGAGATCACGTCCTGGCTCGGTATCTCGATGACCTGGATTCGCAGATCCACGCGAACCATTTCCTGGATGAAAGGAAAAAGGAGCACCAGGCCGGGACCTTTGACCTTCTGGAACCGCCCCAGGGTGAAGACGACGGCTCGTTCATATTCGCGCAGGATCCTCACGCTTGTGGTGGCCAGGATGATCGCAATGATCACGATGGCCGGAACGACAAATATGCTTGAGAAGAACATGGCGTAGCTCCCTTCAGAGCGCGAGTAGCCGAGCTATCGCAACGAAACTGCCGATGTGTTCGAGTCGAGCGTCATCGGCGTGTGCGGCGGCTAACCGGACAGGCTTACGCACAGGATGGAGGCTTGGATGCTGCGAGAACAGGGTCGGAAACTACTCAGCCGTGCCCGGAAGCACTCGGTATAAGCGGGCAGGGGGCTTCGCCTGTCGCATGCACCGATTGCGGACATTTGACCTGAGCCCGATATTTTGGACCGGTTGAACCTGGAAAGTTCAAATTTGCCGTTCCCGACCGGCGTCGGCTCATCCGCACCGGGGGCCGCGAACACGAATAGGCCGACTAACGCGGCCGTCGCCACCCAATTGCTCAGTCGGGGCCCCGCGCATGATTGGCCGCAAAGCGGATGGCTATGCGTCATCACGCGAAACACGTCATCGATTTCAGAGGGAGCTGAACTCGCGCGAGCAGCCGGCCGCGTTATAAATCGCATCGATGCAGGCCATATTCGCGATGGCATCCGCCCCGCCGGTCAACGGTGAGGCTCCGCGAAGAAGCACATCAGCAACATGGGAAAGCTGGCCCGCGTAGGTGGTTTCGCCATGGGCTTGTTCCTCGTGCTGTACGCCGTCGATTACTGTGGACAGCACACAACCCAAGTGGGGTGCGGCGAACCTGGAGAGATGAAGTGAGCCTTTTTCGCCCCTGACGTGCAAGGGGGACACAGAGGCCGGAGCATTCATCGATGTGTGGAGTTTCGCTCGCAACCCGCCCGGAAACGAAAGTGCCGCGACTGTCGTTTCGTCCACCCCATGGACGATGTTGCACGCGGCCGACGTGACTTCCGGCTCACAGGCTGCAACCGTCCTTAGCACATGGACGCAATAGCAGCCGAGGTCCATCAGCGCACCGCCGCCCTGGTTCGGAAGCCAGCGCAGCTCGCCCGGGCGATAGCCGATGTTTGTATCGAAAGCGGCTTCAGCCTCCAACAGGCGTCCCAGCTCACCGGAAGCAGTGATCTCGATCGCCCGTCTAAAAATGGAATGATGACGATAGTGAAATGCTTCAATGAGGGGGCGATTTGTCCGTTCCGCTACTGCGACCATCTCGGAAGCCTCGGCGGCCGTGAGGCTGAAGGGCTTCTCGCAGAGGACAGCCTTGCCTGCATTCAGAGCTTCAATGGACCATTTTGCATGGCCTGCCGGAGGCAAGGCGTTATAGACAAGATCTATGTCGTCCCGCGCTACGAGTTCCGAATATCCGTCTGCGACGAAAGGAATATCGTTTTCCGCTGCATAGGCGACGGCGCGAGACTTGTCCCGTGACCCGACCGCCACGATCTCGAATTCCGGGTTGTCCTTCACCGGTGCGAAAATCGCTTGGCGCGCAATGCGTGCGGCCCCGAGTATTCCAATACGAATTGGCGGTGTCATGTCGATCCTTTAGCCAAATTGAGCTTTCCCATCGTGGTGCGCAGGCGCGCACCACGGCGGCCAAACTTCGTTACCCAGGCTATTTTCAACCAACCCCTGAGATCAACCGATAAACGAGATGGCAAGCATCGCCACGCTTCAGAACGCCGTTCCGTGCCAACTTCTGGCGAGACATCACAGCCCAAATTGCGCCCGCGCCCTTTGCTTTGTCCAGGCCGTCGCTTTTTGCGAGCATGCTACCGAAGGTATTCGCCGTGGCGAATCCGCTTGTGTTTCGACTTTGGGCCAATCTTCGGGCTCGCTTATCGCCATCCGATACTCCCAGCAGGATCTCACTCGCGCTTTTCACCCACTGCTCGGCGGTTGAGAGCAGCAGAGGATCGTTCGGGCGGGCGTTGTAGGAGTCGAAGAAGCCTTTCGTTGCCAGGTAATTGACCGCAGGAACCCACGGGCTGTCGGTCGCCATGTCAAAATCGTTGAAGAAGGAGACCATCAGCCGGTGTTCGACGAGGGTGCGCTGCAACTCGGTGGAGGAGATGAGCGCCGGATCCAGGCCGCGGCGTCGGGCAATGGCTGCCGCGAATCCCGCTGCCTCGCCGATTTGCATCCAGAGCGGTTCAAAGCGAACGGCTCCCCAGGCGACATGCGTCGTCGAAATACAGACCGTTACGAGCAGATTGTCGAGATCCTGCGGCAATATGGAGCGGTACGGTATCTGAGACGGGCGGGTCAGTTCCGACAGACTCAACAGACCTTCGTCGCTGCTGCCGGGCTGCCGCTCCCGGCTGACTTGCTGCAGGTCTATGTACCAGTCCGTGATCGCAATGCTGTCGTCGTGGACCGGCGTGCGATCATACCCGCGCGCCAGGCTTGCGTCGTGCTCGGTGAAAACGTAGCGCCCCACAATGCGCCGCGACTCGCGGACGTAGATCTCGTATGGAATATTGTCGTGATCGACGAATTCGTCTTTTGCCAGACCCCATTGCAGGGCCTGTTTCTGGCGTGCTGCGGGAACGGACGGATCGTTCTGTAGAAAATACATCCGGCCGAGCGCAAAGTCGCGATAACGCGCTTCGATTTTGTGGCGCGTCGGCCAATCGCCGTCGGGATAGGCCCAGTTCTCGGCGGGAAGATTCTCCCACCAGGTTGTTTTCTGGTTTATCAAGTGGGATCCGATACGCGGGAAGTCGTCCGAATAGGTATCGACAAACTCCTGACGATTGTAATTTGCCGGCTTTTCCGGATAACGCCGGTTGTTGGGATCGCAAGAAACGCAGAGGCGGTAGTTCCATGCGCCGATCTTGTTGTCGCCGGCGCCGGTGCTGCTGGCGAAGGTCTCCGAAGAAACGACATTCACCGGCCGGATGTTGAGATCCCCAATCACCGCCGCTTGCGGATAGCGGGCCTCTTTCGCCTTGATTTGGTAGGTGAAGATGCGGCCGGCATGCGGTTCGTTGAACTCGTTGCGATCCTCGCGCCCGATGCGGTAGGGCACGCGGGCGAGCGCGGCGAGATCTGCGGAATACGTCGCATCGATGAAGATCTTCGCCGTGATTTTGATACTGCCCGGAGCCGCTTCCTGGCCGAGAGTGACCGTTCTGAGTATCCGGCCGACGCGCTCCACGCCCGTCGGATAGCATCCTTTCAGAACCGTTATGCCTTTTTCCGCGGCAACCATCTCGTTGAGCACGGCCTCTCCCACGCTCGACTCGAAGCTGAGCCGGCTGCCGGGACCCAAGCGCGGCCCGGGGCGTACGGTGTTGTATTGAGGGGAGTTCTCGCCGTACTTCGCCCGGTAGAAGTCGAGGACACGCTGCTGGAACTCGTCGAGGATAGGCGACCGTTTTCCGTCGTACAGGGCATCGAGCACACCGATCCCTCCGCTGATCAGCCCGCCTAGATGCATGGTTCGATTTACAAGCAGGACATTAAGTCCTTCCCTCGCGGCCCTGATGGCGGAGCTGATCCCTCCCGGAGTGGCGTCAATCACGGCCAAATCGTATTCGATGGCGGCGATCCTGGCGGCATCGTCCGGCGCCACCGTTCCGCTTGCGGCAAAGAAGCTCGACGCCGACCCGGTTGCGACGATTGGAGCGGCTGCGGCCATGCTGACCTGTTTCAAGAAAACCCGGCGTGACTCACTCATGATCTCGGTCCCCTGTTTCAACGAACTGGAGAAATAGGCCAAAATGCAGTATTTCCAGCTCTGTAATCGATTGCAGCTCGGTCAGTGGTGTCGGATTGTCGGGCGCCGAACGCCGCACGTCCCAAACGCGGATTTTGACCATGAACGTAATTGCGCGGCGATTCCTCATCCAAAATGTTTGTTTCGATACAAGCGCGCCTGGGCGTATGATTGGCACAGGGACGCTGCGCAATGCTGGAAAGCACGGATAGCCAAGGTCATGCGGGGGACGCTTGGCCCGACTTCGACCGGCGGTTTCGGTCGCCCCTGACTGCGTATTTTCGCCGGCGTCTTCAGGATCGCGGCGAAGCGGAGGATCTGACACAGGAGGTTTTCGTCAGGCTTGCGCGCCATCCGGACCAGCGCAACGGCGAGACCATTGACGCTTACGTATTCAAAATCGCGTCCAGCGTGCTTGCCGATTGGCGTCGATACCAGGCTGCGAGGCGGTCGGGCGAACATCGAACGCTCTCGGATGTCCTGGAGAGCGCGGTGCTGCCGACAATCCTCATTGAGGATCGCACGCCCGAGCGCGTTTTGGTTGCTAAGGAGGCTCTTCGAGAGATAGAGGATGCGTTGGGCGAATTAAGCGCGCGCACACGCGACATTTTCCTGCTTTCGCGCATGGAGCATGTCCACCACGGAGACATCGCAAATCTTTATGGTATTTCTGTTAGTGCTGTCGAAAAGCACGTTCTCAGGGCAATCGCATACATTTCTGCCAGAGCGTTCAAGCCATGACAGCATTTGAAGTCCTCTCGCTCGAAGATCAGGCGCGGCTGGAAGCGGCGTCTTCATGGTGGATTCGCCTGAGCGAGAATCCGTCGCTCGAGCTCTCGCCAGGGTTTCTGGAGTGGGCCGCGGATCCGGCCAACACGCGCGCCCTGACGGCTGTCAAGCAGTCCATGATCGCGCTCGACGATTTCGGAGCGACCCCGCAGATCCTCGATATGCGTCGGGCGGCGTTGAATAGCTTGCGGAATGCCGGCGTTCGCAGGTGGCTGCCCCGCAGGACGCTGCTGCGGGCTTCTGCAGCGGCTTGCCTGTTGGCGATTCTGGGTGGAGCGGGTTGGTACGCCTATACGCAAAGCCCGAACACCTACGCGACCGACGTCGGCGAGCGGCGGATCGTGGATTTGTCCGACGGCTCCCGGATGCTGCTCGACTCCGACAGTCAGGTCGAGGTGCGGTACTCCAGGGCCACTCGGGAAATTACTCTCACTCAGGGTAGGGCGCGCTTCGATGTCGTTCACGACGTCGCGCGGCCGTTCACGGTGACGGCGGGGGCGGAAACCGTCGTTGCGGTGGGAACGTCGTTCAACGTGGAACGGGTCGGTTCGAAGGTCCTGGTTACCCTCATCCAGGGTCGGGTGGTTGTAAAGAACGATCCCGACAAAATGCCTCCGCGAACCATGACGTCGGCGGCGGCGAAGCCTACGGTGTCGCTGAAGGCTGGCGAGCAGCTGGTTGTTACTCAGGACGTCAAACGCGCGGTGGTGACGCAGGCAAACCTGGACGCCGCGACCGCATGGGAAGACGGACACCTGGTTTTCCGCGGCGAGACCCTGGGCGAGGCTGTGGAGCGTGTGAACCGCTACACGGAGCATCCCATAATCGTGGAGCAGTCGGCTGCTTCCATCGTGATCAGCGGGGTGTTCAATGCCGGCGATACCGGTGCGTTTGTAAGCGGCGTTACGTCCTATTTCCCCGTCGAAGCCACAACCGACGCGGACAACAGGATCGTTCTCCAGCGTAAGTCGTAGCCGGAGTGATACGGCAGCGGATTATTGCCGCACGCAGGTGCGGATTCCATAATGTCCCGCGTTTATGACCCTCAGAGTAGGTACATAAATCCAAAATACTCCTGAGGGGGAATCGCATGAGAAGAGAGTCGCCTCGTAGCGCGCTGTTGAGGACGTCGGCGCTCGCTGCCGTCGTATGCTTTGGTCTTTGCGGCGCCGCCATCGCCGCCGAGCAGACGTACCAGTTCGACATTCCTTCCGAGTCGCTCGGACAGGCGCTGACGGATTTTTCGCGCGTGTCGTCGCAGCAGATCGTCTTTTCCGAAGACGTCACAAACGGGCGAGCAATGCGCGGCTTGCATGGCCGCTACACTGCATCTGGCGCTTTGTCGGCTCTTCTTGCGGGCACGGACTTGGAGGTTGAGACGAACTCCTCGGGCGTGCTGATGGTCAAACCAAAAAAAAACCAAGCCGCCTCAAATGAAGAGGCGGCGGCGGGCGGCGGTGATACGGAAGGCCTGGAAACGATCACGGTCACGGGATACCGGGCGAGCCTGGCCAGTTCGACAAACGCCAAACGGTCGTCCGTCGGGTTCAGCGACACGGTATTTGCGGAGGACATCGGCAAATTCCCGGACGCGAATATCGCCGAAGCTTTCAACCGCATTCCCGGCATTACCATCAGTCGCGACATCGACGGCGAAGGCGTGGACATCCAGATCCGCGGCCTCGGCACAAGTTTCACCAAGGTCCTGCTGAACAACGCACAGGTCCTGATGGCCTCGACCGGCACGGCCGATTCCCGCAATCAGAACCGCGAAGTCGATTTGAACATGCTTCCGACGGAGCTGTTCACGCAGTTGACGGTCGACAAGAGCGCGCGCGCCGATCTCCTGGAAGGCGGCGCTTCCGGCACAGTCAATATGCGCAGCCCGCGCCCGTTCGACAACCCGGGTCTGCACTTGACCTATTCGGCGCAGGGCAGCCAGTCTTCCAAAGACCATGCCGCAACCGGTCCGCGCGGTACGCTGATCTTCAGCGACACCGAGGGTCCGTTCGGCATTCTCGTCGGCCTCACCGGGCAGATCAACCACATCTACACGACAGGTTACGAGACCTCCGGCTCGACCACGCCGAAGTTGAATGCGGCCATGTGCCCGGCCGCCGACTGCAACACCCTCGGCGGTGGCGAATGGTCGATTCCCGCCACGGTGCCCGCCAACGTCACGACTGGCGGCCTGGTTCCGGGCGCGACGATCAACAAGGCTTTGCTGACGGCGCTTAATCCGGGCCTGACGGTTGAACAGATCAGCAATGCGCTGATCCCGCGGCTTGGGCGTCCGATGTACGAGAAGGGCACCCACTCGCGCTACAACGGGGTCGTCAGCGCCGAGTACCGTCCGACCGACGATCTGCAGTTTTACGTGGATTTCATCGGCGGCCGCCTCGACAGCAGCTTTGACCGCAGCGACATCGACTTGATCGGGCGCAGCGGTCCGCTGATCCCGGAGGCCATGACGATCGATTCCAACGGCGTGGTAAAGAGCGCCACCTTCGCCAACGCGCAGTTCTTCCTGCAGGCGCGGCCCTACGTGGAAAATGAGGATTTCCTCAGCATCAACCCTGGGATGACCTGGCAGGCCACGGAGCTTTTCAAGGTTTCGCTCCAAGCCAACGTGACCCGCAGCCACTTCTTCCGCGATTCGCCGACCATCCTTGTGGATACGCCGGCCAGCAACCACACATCGCCTCTCACGGCCGGCGATCCGGTTGCTCCGGCAGGCGGCGTATATGCGACCTACAACAACAAGGGTGGCGTCCCGTCCATCACGACGAATATCGACCTGGACGACCCGGCGGACTTCACGTGGCAGGGTGGGCGTGTGAACATCCAGGACGAGAAGCGCTACACCTATACCAACGGCATCCACGCCGACTTTCAATACGGCGGCGATGTGATGAACGTCAAAACCGGATTCGCCTATGACGAGGCGTACCGGCAAATTACGGACTACGACAACAGCCAAGCATGGCAGAACGCGGTCTGCGGCGATAATCCCAATGTCTACTTGGCGGGTCCCAACACGCAGCCGCCCTGCCAAGGCCTCAATACCAAGACTCCGAGCGGCTATCCGGCCTATCCGGGCTTGGGCACATATTATAGCTCCGCGGGCTTTCCCTCGACGCTGGCCTATCAAGGCTCTTTGATCCCGCAGTCCGCATTGGCAAGCTACCTGCTGCCGGGACCGGAGGGCTTCATCACCGCCAACTACGCCAAGTTCAAGCACGACGGCAATTACGCGGCATTCGATTACCCGAATGCGCCCGCCGCCGCCGGTGCGAACACCGGCGCGAGCGCAGGTCTCGTCGACGAGAAGGATTATGGCTGGTATGCCGAAGTGAACGGCATCCTGGCTATCGGCGACCGCGATCTGAAGTACAATGCGGGCCTGCGCTGGGTGCAAACGAGCCAGACGATTGGCGGGCTCGTTTCCCACAACGACCCGCGCAACGCGGCGCCGTACACCGTACCCGCGGACGGCGGCAAGTATCCCACCTACAACACGTGGGTCTTGACCAAGCACACCTATCAATCGTTCCTACCCTCCGCGAACCTCGTCTACGAGGTTTCCAACGATTTCCAGGTGAGGGCCTCGATTTCGCGTACCATGACCCGGCCGGATCCCTCGGCGATGCTGCCCGGCTTGAGCTTCGGCGACTCGTCGGCGGAGTTGGCGACGATCGGCAATCCGGATCTGGCGCCGTATTACTCCAACAACATCGACATCGGTGCGACGCTTTACACCGGCGGCGAAGGCTATATCGGCGCTTCCATGTTCCGTAAGGGGCTGAGCGGGTTTACCGTGCTCGGCACCAGCACAGAGCCGTTCTCGTATCTCGCGCCGTACGGCATAACGTTCTCGACCACGACCCCGACGCAGCAGGCGGCCCTCGCCGCCAGGGGCTGCACGTCGGACACCAACTGCAACACCACCGTTGTCGTCCAGAAGCAGGTAAATGCCCAAGGCATGCTGACCGTCAACGGCCTCGAGCTCAACTGGGTGCAGCCGTTCGATTTCCTCCTGGCCGACTACGGCCTGAGCGGGTTCGGCGTCAGCGCGAACGTCACGATCGTCGATCAAAAAGGAAGCGGTGCCGCCCCGGCTGTTGCGACCGGCGTCGCTCCGTACACATACAATATGACGGGCTATTACGAAAACGGCGGCGTAATGGTGCGGCTGTCGTATAACTTCACGGCGGAGGAATATAACTCCGTTTCGAACCAGAACAGCGTTTGCATAGGTGGACAGCCTGCCTGCAGCGGCGGCGCGTACATCTTCCAGGCGCCATACGGACAAGCGGACTTCTCGTCCAGTCTGGATCTCTCGACGCTGTTCGGGGAAATTCCGTCCGATCCGGAGCTGACGTTCGACATCCAGAACGTGTTCAGGTCGAAATTGAGCACGTTCTTCCAGTATCCGGCGCAGCTACGCACCTACTACAACCCTGGCAGCCTTTACCTGTTCGGTATCCGCGGCAGGTTCTAAGCCCGGGCAATTCCCCTTCTGCCGCCCCCTCCCCCCGAAACGAGTGGCAGAAGGGGATCGCCTTGGACGGATCGCAGACGACGCACGCAGTCGGCCGGTGCGCGTTTGCGGCTCCAAGCAACCCTCCTCGCTGAGAGCAGCTCCGTTCGGCATGGCACGCAAGATTCACGGACTGAGGTGGTGGATCATCGGCCTCGTCATGCTGGGCGGGATTGTTAATTATCTCACGCGCTCGTCGCTGTCCGTCGCTGCGCCCACGATCCTCGCTAGTCTGCACATTACGGCAACGCAGTACTCGTGGATTACCGATGCCTTTCAAGTCACGATCATGCTGCAGCCCATCGCGGGTTACGTGCTGGATGTGATCGGATTGAGATACGGCGCGGCGCTGTTCTGCGCAGCCTGGTCGCTGATCTGCATGGCGCACGGCCTCGCAACGAATTGGCAGGCGTTCGCTTGGCTGAGAGGGGCGCTCGGCCTGGCTGAAGGCTCGGTGGCGCCCACCGGCATGAAGGTCACTGCGGAATGGTTCCCGGCCAAGGAGCGGGGCCTGTCCGCCGGCATCTACAATGTTGGAGCGTCGTTGGGCGCGATGGCGGCGCCTCCGCTCGTGGTCTGGGCCATCAATGCCTATAACTGGCAGGCGGCTTTCATCATCACCGGTGCGCTCGGCTTCGTCTGGGTCGTCCTCTGGCTCCTGTTTTACGAGACACCTGCAAAACACCGTGCGTTGTCTCGGGACGAACACGACGAAATAGCCGGCGGCCAGGAAACGGCGCTGCAAGGCGATGCCGCGCCTCCCTCCGTCTTTTCGCTTCTTCAGCGGCGCAATTTCTGGGGCATCGGCCTGCCGCGTTTCCTGGCCGATCCCGCTTGGGGAACGCTCACCTATTGGGTGCCGCTCTATCTCAGCCAGGCGCGGCACTTCGACCTTATGCACATCGCCATGTTCGCCTGGATGCCGTTCCTCGCCGCCGACCTCGGCTGCATGTTCGGACCGGTGATCGTGCTGTTCCTGCAAAAGCGCGGCGTCGGGCTGATCGATGCGCGGCGCTGGGCGTTCACGGCGGGTGCCTGCATGATGACGGGGGTTGTATTCGCCGGTTTCGTGCCGAATGCCTACGCGGCGATCGCCCTGCTCAGTCTTGCGGGATTTGCGCATCAAACCTTGTCGATCACCGTCATCACGATGTCGTCCGACCTGTTCAAAAAGAATGAGGTCGGCACGGTAGCGGGCATGCAAGGCGCCTGCGGCAATCTGGGACTGCTGCTGTTCAACACGCTGATCGGACTCCTGGTGGCCACTGTCGGTTACGCGCCGTTCTTCGTCGCCATCGGCCTGTTCGACCTTATCGGCGCGGCCGTTTTGTGGACGCTCGTGCGCCCGCTCAAAGACGTCTGACCATGGATGCAATCCGCAACCTGCTCCGCCACAACGGCCAATGCATTTAGCCGTCCCGCACATTTGGCCGGTTGGTTGCATTCATCTTTCGAGGACCTGACGATGGCCAAACCGAAACGGATTGTCATTGCCCCGAACGCATTCAAGGGGAGCGTGGACGCCATCACTGCGGCTGCAGCCCTGGCCAGAGGGTTGAATTCGAGTTCGCTCCCGGTGGAGACGATTTGCAGGCCGGTGGGCGATGGCGGAGACGGCACGGCCGACGTGCTGATCGCCCAGCTGGGGTTGCGGCGGCTTCGGGCACAGGTTCACGACGCATTGGGTAGGCCGCGGGACTGTGAATTCGGCCTGGCGGATGCGCAGCGTATGGCGATCTTGAATTTCGCCGATGCCGCCGGCCTGCGGTGGCTCAGCACTGCGGATGCACATCCCCTCTTTGCCACGAGTTTCGGAGTCGGCGAGTTGATCCTTCATGCGCTCGATGCCGGTGCGCGGCGTATCGTATTGGGGCTCGGCGGCAGCGCGACCGTGGATGGAGGAGCCGGTATTCTCCGCGCCCTAGGCGTCCGATTTCTCGATGCGAACGGCCTTGAGCTTCCGGATCGGCCGGATGTGTTGGATCGCGTCGCGACCGTCGATATGGGGGGACTCGATCCGCGCCTTGATGAAGGTGCGATCACTTTGCTTTGCGATGTCGACAATCTTCTTCTTGGACCGCATGGCGCGGCAGCCATGTTCGGCCCGCAAAAGGGCGCAACGCATGAAGACGTGAAGCGGCTGGAAGCAGGCCTGCGTGTGCTGGCCGATGTGTTGCGCCGGCAGACAGGGCGTGACGTGGGCGCTCTCGTCGGCGGGGGAGCCGCCGGTGGGGTTGGCGCGGGATTGCACGCGCTTTTGGGCGCGAAGCTCGTATCGGGTATTGAATATGTGTTGGATGCCATCGGATTTGAGAAGGTCTTGGACGGCGCAGCCCTCGTGATCACGGGCGAAGGGGCGGTCGACGATCAGACGCTGCACGGCAAGGCGCCCTATGGCGTTGCGATGCGAGCCCGGCAGCGAGGTCTGCCGGTGATTGCGGTCGCGGGCCAGATCCCGCTCCAGCCGTCGGCGGCTCTCCGGCAGGCCTTCACCGTTTTGCTCGCCATTGGCCATGGGCCGATGGCCTTGGCCGAGGCCATGAGAATGACCGAACAAGATTTGGAGCGATGCGGTCAGACGATCGGAATGCTGCTCGCCCTCGCTTGAGCATCGGCCGTTGCCCAACCGCTTTCGGCTTGGATGCGAGCCGATTTCCGCGGCACGCGTTCATCCTCAGCGCCCGGCGCGCCTCCTAACGCTACCTAACCTTCCGATATGTGGGGATCGCGGGGCGCGGCCACTTCCACCATTTGCGCCATAATACCGGAAATATGCACCAATAGTCGCGCTTGGCGAACTGTACCTCTCATGGTCCGCGGCTCTCGCCGGTTTCATGATCACCGATATCGGAGTGCATCGACGAACAGCGTGAACGCCTGAGAGTGCTGTCGCCGGCTCGGGTAATAGAGATAGAAGCCCGGAAATGGCGGGCACCAGTCGTCCAGAACGCGCACCAGCCGGCGCTTGGCGATATGGGAAAGGACGAGATCTTCCGGCACGTAGGCGAGGCCAAGGCCTGCCAGGGCCGCCGTCAGAACCTGTTCGGTGCCGTTGAACACAAGCTGGCCGTCGACGCGGACGTTGAGTTCGCGGCCGTTCCGCTCGAACTCCCAGACATAGAGGCCGCCATGCGTCGGCAGGCGGATGTTGATGCAGTTGTGGTCCGTGAGGTCGTGTGGGGTTGCGGGTTTCTCGCGCCCCGCGAAATAGGCGGGCGAAGCGACGGCCGCCATGCGCATATCTGCGCCGATACGGACGGCAACCATGTCTTTGGTCACCTGCTCGCCATAGCGGACACCGGCGTCATAGCGCTCTGCCACGATGTCGGTCAGGCCGTAGTCGACGACGATCTCCACTTTGATGTCGGGATATTGCGGCAGGAACTTTTCCAGCTTGGGCAGTAGGATCGTGTTGGCGGCGTGATCGGAGGTGGTGATGCGGATGGTGCCTGCGGGCTTTTCCCGGAGCTCTTTCACATCTGCAACGGCAGCTTCGACCTCTTCGAGGCGGGGACCGATCCGCTGCATCAGCCGCTCGCCCGCCTCGGTCGGTGACACACTACGGGTGGTGCGGGTGAGCAGGCGAATTCCGAGCCGCGTCTCTAATCCGCGGATACTGTGGCTCAGTGCCGATTGCGACACGCCCAGCTTGGCAGCCGCGTTGGTGAAGCTCCGTTCTTGCGCCACCGCCAGAAACGCCTGGAGATCGTTGATGTTTTCCCGGGCCATCTATGAATAATCCTCATAAGCATATGCCGATTATAGCGTCTAGTCGTTAGCCGTCCCAGGACTGATATTCCGGGCACCCCGCCACAAGGAGCCGCCCGGATGTCCATCAACGTACTCGGCTATGCCGCACACTCGTCCAAGGATGATCTTGTCCCTTACCGCTTCGACCGCCGCGATCCGCGGCCGGACGACGTGGTGATCGAAATTCTCTATTGCGGCGTCTGCCATTCGGACTTGCACACGGTGCGCAATGACTGGGGAGGGACGACGTATCCCATCGTCCCGGGCCACGAGATCATCGGGCGCGTCGTCGAGGTCGGATCGCAGGTGACGAAGTTCAAGCCGGGCGACCATGTCGGCGTCGGCTGCCTGGTCGACTCTTGCCGCGAATGCCCGGAGTGCGAACACGGACTCGAGCAGTACTGCCCGTCGGCCGTCTACACCTATGGCGGGGTTGACCACCACGACCACCGCCCCACCCAGGGCGGCTATTCCGAGAAGATCATTGTCTCGGATGCGTTCGTGCTGCGTATTCCGGATAACCTGGACCTGAAAGGCGCCGCGCCGCTGCTTTGTGCCGGCATCACCACCTACTCTCCGTTGAGATACTGGAATGTGCAGAAGGGCAGCCGCGTCGCTGTGGTCGGCCTTGGCGGTCTCGGCCATATGGCGATCAAACTCGCCAAGGGATTAGGCGCCGACGTCACGTTGTTCACCCGTTCGCCCGGCAAGGAAGAGGATGCGCGCCGCCTCGGCGCCGACCAGGTTGTGCTGTCCACCAAGGCCGACGAAATGGCCAAGGTTGCGGGCCGGTTCGATTTGATCATCGACACGGTGCCTTATGTGCACGACGTCAACCCGTACCTGCCGACGTTGGCGGTCAGCGGAACGCTGGTCCTGGTCGGCTATCTCGGCAAACTGGAGCCGCCGCTCAACTCGGCCATTATGGTCATGCAGCGCAAGGCCGTTGCGGGATCGCTGATCGGCGGTATCCCGGAGACCCAGGAAATGCTGGATTTTTGCGGCGAACACGGCATCACGTCCGACGTGGAAGTGATCAAGATTCAGGATATCAACACCGCTTACGAGCGGATGCTGAAGAGCGACGTCAAGTATCGCTTCGTGATCGACATGGCGAGCCTGAAAGCCGCGAAATGAACGTCCTGATCCTCGGGGCCTATGGGCAGATCGCGCGCGTCGCCACGGACCTGTTCCTGAAGCAGACGGATGCGGTTTTGACGCTCTATCTGCGCAATGCCAGACGGCTCAAGCTCCGCTCGGATCGCGCGCGGGTCGTGGAAGGTGACGTTCTGGATCTGCCGAAGCTCAAAGCGGCAATGGCTGGCCAGGATGTCGTGTATGCCAATCTCGCGGGCAATCTCGACTGGCAGGCTCGCGTCATCGTGGAGGCAATGCACACGGCGGGCGTCAAACGGCTGATCTTCGTCAGTTCCATGGGCATCTACGGCGAGGTCCCGGGCGAGCACTATCACAGCGCGCTCGATCCCTATCGCGAGGCCGCACGTGTCGTCGAAGCCTCCGACCTCGACTACACCGTCCTGCGTCCAGCCTGGCTGAACAACCGAGACGAGATAGATTACGGCACCACGAAAAAGGGAGAGGCATTCGAGAACGCGGACGCCGTGGTCTCCCGCAAGAGCGTGGCTGATCTGGTGGTCAAGTTGGCCACCACGTCCGGTCTGGCAATCCGCGAGAGCCTGGGCGTCCACAAGGCGTGTTGAAATGCATTCGAATGACGAGGAGCACACAATGCAGAAACAGGTGCACGACATGCCCACATGGCTGATCACCGGTTGTTCGAGTGGCCTTGGCCGCGCCCTTGCAGAAGCCGTGCTGGCCCGCGGCTGGAACGCCGTTGTTACCGCGCGTGACCAGGCAAAAGTCGGGGATCTGGTCGCCGCGCATCCGGGCACGGCGCTTGCCGCCGCTCTCGATGTGCGGGATGCCAAACAGGTGAAGGCGGCCGTTGCTCTAGCCGAGGCTCGGTTCGGCGCCGTCGATGTCCTCGTCAACAATGCCGGCCACGGCTATCGCGCCGCGGTGGAGGAGGCCGACGAGGCCGAAGTGGACGAATTATTTGCCTCCAACTTCTTCGGGGCTGTGGCGATGATCAAGGCGGTGCTGCCTGGGATGCGCGCCCGGCGCCACGGCGCTATCGTCAACGTCTCGTCGATCGCCGCCCGCAATCCGGCCGCAGGATCGGGCTATTATGCAGCGACGAAATGTGCGCTCGAAGGAATGTCAGGCGGGCTGCGCAACGAAATCGCGCCGCTCGGCATCAAGGTGATCGTGGTCGAGCCGGGCGAGTTCCGGACTGATTTTTCCGGCCGCTCGCTGCTGCAGTCGCATACCGCCATTGCCGATTATGCCGAAACCGCCGGGCGTCGCCGCATCGAAAACGACAGCACCGATGGTCGTCAGCGCGGCGATCCGGCACGCGCCGCCGAGGTCATCATCAAGGCCGTCGAGGACCCCGCACCGCCGCATCTGCTGCTGCTGGGAAGCGATGCGATCCAAGTGGTCGGCGCCGCGCTTGATGCGGACCGGACGGCTCTGGAGGCGTGGAAGGCGACCAGCCTGAGCACAGACTTCCCCGCGACCGGGGACACAAAGAGCAAATGACGACGTCAAAACAGGACTGAGAAAGGTATCGTGACATGCAAAAGCGAAAATTAGGAAAAAGTGGCCTTGAGGTTTCCGCTATCGGCTTCGGCTGCATGGGGCTCAACTTCAGCTACGGCCATGCCCTGAGCAAGCACGACAGCATCGCGCTGATCCGTGCGGCGGTGGAGCGCGGCGTCACTTTCTTCGACACCGCGGAAGTCTATGGGCCGTATACGAATGAGGAAATTGTGGGCGAGGCGCTGAAGCCGGTCCGTGATCGGGTGGTCATCGCCACGAAGTTCGGCTTCAACATCGTCGACGGGAAGATGGCGGGCATGAACTCCCGGCCCGAACAGATTCGCAAGGTATGCGACGCTTCGTTGAAACGGCTCGGGGTCGAAGTCATCGATCTCTTTTATCAGCATCGTGTCGATCCGAACGTGCCGATCGAGGACGTGGCCGGTACGGTCAAAGAGTTGATGACTGCCGGCAAGGTGAAGCACTTCGGTCTGTCTGAGCCCGGTGCTCAGACCGTCCGCCGCGCCCACGCCGTCCAGCCGGTGACGGCGCTGCAGAACGAATATTCGTTGTGGACCCGCGGCCCGGAGACCAACGGCATACTTGAGACATGCGAGGAACTCGGTATCGGCCTTGTGTCCTATAGCCCTCTCGGCAAGGGCTTCTTGACCGGCGTCATGAACAAGGACACGAAAATCGCGGAGAACGATTTCCGCAAGATCCTGCCGCGCTTCACGCCGGAAGCGCTGGAGAAGAACCAAGCGCTGATCGATCTGCTGAAGCGTATCGCGGCGGAAAAGAAGGCAACGCCGGCCCAAATCGCGCTGGCGTGGCTCCTGGCCCAAAAGCCGTGGATCGTCCCGATTCCCGGCACGACGAAGCTGCATCGGCTCGAAGAAAATCTCGGCGCAGCAAAAGTTGTGCTGAATAGCGCCGACCTCGCGGCGATCAAGCAAGCGCTGGCCCAAATCGACATCGAAGGCGAACGCTATCCCGCACAACTCATGGCCACCACCGGTCGCTGAACCTCGCATTGAATACGGGAAAATCTCAATGGCTCATCTCAGCCCGACGATCAAATTGAACTCAGGTTTGGAATTGCCCGCGTTGGGCTTTGGTGTCTATCGCGCCAAGCCGGAAGAAACGGTGAGCGCCGTCAAGACGGCGCTCGCTGCCGGTTATCGCATGATCGACACCGCGGCGGCGTATTTCAACGAGGAGCAAGTCGGTCAGGCGATCCGTGAGAGTAGCGTGCCGCGCGATGACATCATCGTGCAGACCAAGGCATGGCTCAGCGATTACGGCACCAAAGAAATCCGTCACGCCTATGACCGAAGCCGACGCAAGCTCGGTCTCGAAAGGATCGATGTCTATCTGCTGCATCAACCGGCCACCCGCGACTTCAAGCCGATGATCGCGGCCTGGCTCGAGATGGAGAAGATGTTGGCGGGCGGCGAGGTCGGCGCCATTGGGGTGTGTAATTGCAGCCCGGATCACCTCAAGATCCTGATGGGCAAAACGAATGTTCCGCCCGCGCTCAATCAGGTGGAGCTTCACCCGTTCTTCACGCAGGCAGAATTTCGAAAGCGGGATGGTGCATGGGGTATCGTCACCCAGGCATGGTCGCCGGTCGGCGGGGTCATGCGCTACTGGGGCGATGACAAAACTCCGGAGGACGATCCGCTGACGCATCCCACGATCACTTCGATCGGCGAGAAGTATGGCAAGACGGCAGCCCAGGTTATGCTGCGTTGGCACCTGGCGATCGGTAACTCGGCCATCCCGAAATCGGTGAACGAGAAGCGTATCGTGGAGAACTTCTCCATCTTCGATTTCGAGATGACGGATGACGAGATCGCGTCGATCGAAGCGCTCGATCGCGGCAAGCGCGGCGGCCCCGATCCCGACAACCTCCCAGATGCGTTCTATAATCGCAAAATTCCGGACTAAGCGCGACAGGGCCGTTTATGGTTGAGACGAACAACATCGCAAGCCCGGCAAAAGCGGTCTTGTAATCTCAGCGAGGAGGAAGGCCGGCGCTCCCGCACCGGTCTTCCTGCCAACTCCAACAGCGAGGAATAATCCATGGCCTTGACCGAAACAGCCCGCAAGAAGCACGAAGAGCTATTTCCCGGCCGTCAGTCGAGCTTGCAGCAGACCGATCCCGAACTGATCGACATGTTCGACAATTTCGCCTTTGACGAAGTTTTGGCTTATGGGAACGTGGACACCAAGACGCGGGTCATGGTCATTCTGGCCTCGCTCGTCGCGCAACAGACCTTGAGCGAGTTCAGCGTCATGCTCGGTGCGGCTCTCAACGTCGGTGTCACGCCCGTCGAGGTCAAAGAGATTGTCTATCAGTCCGTTCCCTATGTCGGCATCGCCAAGGCCTTCGACTTCATTCACGCCACGAACGAGGTTCTGACTGCCCGTGGCGTATCGCTACCGCTCGAAGGGCAGTCGACGACGACGCCGGAGACGAGGCTTGAACGGGGTTTGGCCGCGCAGAAGGCGATTTTCGGCGACTTGATCGACCGGATGTACGCGCAATCACCGGCCGACCAGTTACACATCCAACGATATCTGTCGGCCAATTGTTTCGGCGACACCTACACGCGGCGCGGCCTCGACATCAAAACCCGCGAGCTTCTGACCTTCGCGATGCTGCAGTCGCTCGGAGGCTGTGAGCCGCAGCTCAAGGGACATATTCAGGGCAACATAAATGTCGGCAACGATAAGGACTTCCTGCTCGCCGTCATCACCCACCTACTACCGTTCATTGGGTATCCGCGGGCTTTGAATGCCATCGCTTGCCTAAACACTGTGGTCCCCTAGCTCCACAATCATTGGTCGGCACCGATATGATCCCATGGTCGTAAACGTCCTGATTTTGGGCGATTCCGAAGTAGGCTCATCAACGGCAACATCTGACCTGGAGGGCACCGCAGTCATTTGAACGCGCCGGCGATTATAGGGGCGGGCCCGTCCACAGGGTCGGCCGGCGCCAGCAAGGCTCGGCGTGCCGTTGGTGCGCGTCCAGATCGTCTTCCTGCTTTTCCGCCCTCATCCGGCTCTAGCGCACACCGCGCGCGGTTCGAGCAAAGGGTTGGCATCTCAACGTCAATGAGCTCGGACTTATCCCCAGCGCGCGGACAACCTGTCCGCCGCCACCGGTATTATCGGACGAACTGGGCACCTTATTGGTTACGGATTAATTACGGCGCCACGGCTCAGTTTGGCACCCGCCTAAAGACATGTGCGGCGGAAGCGGAAATCGCCAGGCGGCGCATCTTCGTGACGCTTCTGTGAAGCGCTTCATGTCAACTCGCGTCGCCGGTGCGGAGGCGATATCAAGAAGGCCGACAGCGCCGCGCCGGAGGGTGAATGCAGATTCTGCTTATCGAAGACGATGCGGAAACCGCGCTTTACGTCACCGAAGGCTTGCAGAAGCACGGCCACGTTGTGAGTTGGGCTCCGACTGGTACGGACGGCCTCAACCGGGCGCGCAGCATGCGTCATGAACTGTTGATCGTCGACCGGATGGTGCCCGGGAAAGACGGTTTGCAGCTGGTGAAGGTGCTGCGCGGAGAAGGCCGCAACACGCCGGTTCTTTTTCTGACCACCATGGGGGGCCTGGACGACCGGGTGGAAGGGCTCAATGCCGGCGCGGACGATTACCTGACCAAGCCATTCGCGATGTCGGAGCTCGTGGCGCGCGTGAATGCGATTGCGCGCCGCTCCAGTGGCTCGGGCGGGGGGCGGCCCACTGTCCTGCGTGTGGGCGATCTCCAAATGGATCTGCTCGACCGCACGGTCACGCGCGGAGGACGCGAGATCGACCTTCAGGCTCAGGAATTCAAACTCCTGGAGTGCCTGATGCAGAACGCCGGTCACGCGGTTACCCGCACTATGCTTCTGGAAAAGGTCTGGGACCTCGAGTTCGACCCCAGGACCAACATCGTTGAATCGCATATGAGCCGATTGCGCTCGAAGGTCGATCGCGGTTTCGCGACCGAACTGATCCAGACGGTTCGCGGCTCAGGGTATCTCATCCGTGCAGATTAGGCTCATCCAAACCGACAGTTTCCGCCACGCGGCAATCTACACACTGCTGTTCGTGGGCTCCATGGCCGTGCTCGTCGCGATGGTCTATTTCATTCTTGATCATTCCTACAAGGCTAACCTGCTGCGCGAGATCGGCGACGATCTGACGTCGATTCGTACCGCGTATGCCACTGCGCGGCACGGTCGCGAGGAGCACGAGGCCAAGGAGATGATCGACGACCGCATGCTCGCCCCCGATACGGATGACGTGTACCTGCTGGAGCGCGGTTCCGAGAAGCTTGCGGGCAACCTTCCGCCCATGGCGCCGAGAACGGGCTTGTTCTATCTGCCGTTCCCGAGCTCGTTTCACGGAAAGGCGAAGGGTCACGTCATTCTCGGTCGAGGCGAACGGCTGTCCAAGAACGACTACGTTTTCGTCGGCGAGGATCTCTATGAAGTGAACCAGACCGAACACGGCGTGCTGTACGTGTTCGGGCTTGTTCTGTTGGCGAGCCTCATACTGGCGTCCGGGTAGCGGGCTTTTGCTCAGTCGTAGCTTTCTGCGGCGCGTCGACGCCATTTCAGACACGTGCAGGGCCATCATGATGGGCCGCCTGGGCGACCGCATTCCGACGGAAGGACGGCAAAACGAACTCGAACGTCTGGGCTCCGCGATCAACGCCATGCTCGACCGCAACCAGACGCTTATGGAAAGCCTGAAGCAGGTGTCGACGGACATCGCCCACGATCTTCGCACGCCGCTCACCCATCTGCGCCACCGTCTCGAGCGTGCCCGCAGCGACGCCGTGACGACCGAGGATTATGCAGGGGCCGTGGAGGCCGCCATAGCCGATTGCGATCAGTTGCTGACGATCTTCACCGCGCTTTTGCGCATTGCGCAGATCGAGGCGGGAGCGCGGCGCGCCGAATTCCGCGAGGTGGCACTCGATGAACTCGTCGAACGGGTTCGCGACATCTACAAGCCGGTGATGGACGACACGCGCCATCCGTTGGAGGTCAGGGCCGGCGCCCATATGCCAGTCCGCGGCGACCCGCAACTCCTGATGCAGCTGATTTCCAATCTGTTGGAGAACGCGATTCATCACACACCCGAGGGCACGCCTACGGTGCTTGAATCCGGCATCCAGGATGGGCGCCCGTTCCTGGCTGTTGCCGATCGCGGCCCGGGAATTCCGCAGGCCGATCGAGCCAACGTGCTGAAGCGATTCTTCCGTCGCGAGCAGAGCCGCACCACGCCCGGTAGCGGCCTCGGCCTATCCCTTGTGGCGGCGATTGCGGACGTGCACAACGCTACGCTCGAATTGGCAGACAACAATCCCGGCCTGCGCGCGGTGGTGACGTTTTTCTGAGCAGTGTTCGCCGCGAACGGTCGCAGCCGCTTACAGGCGCTACTTCTTTCCGAGCGAAGATTGGGAAATCCCAATCTAACTTCGCTGTTCGTTCACCGAACTGTTTCCGATACGCGAACTTCCCCCAACAAATATGCCCGCAGTTGGGATGAATGAGCGGCAGCAATGTGCCGCCATAGCGGGGATGATCATGTCGAAGACGACTTTTGGTAGAACGCTGCTTGGCTCTTGCGCGCTTATCGCGTTGTCAGCACCAGCATTTGCGCAGTCCACCGTAGCACCTGAAACTGTTGTGGTAAACGCGTCGCGCTACCAGGAAGAAGCGCGCATTCAACAGAAGAGCGCCCTCAACATCGTGGATATTCAGTCGGCGGATGAAATCCAGACGTTCCCCGATTTCAACGCTGCGGAATCGCTGAGCCGCATGCCGGGCATCTCGCTCCTCAGCGACACGGGTGAGGGACGGTTCGTTGAAATTCGCGGCCTCGATGGCAACCTGAACGGCGCGACGTATGGCGGCGTGGTACTTCTCAACACCAATCCCGGCGGCACTTACAACGGCGGCGGCGGCCGCGCGGTGGAGTTTGACACCGTGCCGGGCGGCGCCATCGACGGCATCATCGTGACCAAGACGGGTACACCCGACCACGACGCCGAAGGCCTCGGCGGCACCATCGAGATCACTCCCCGCACCGCGGCCAACATCACCAAGCCATTCCTCGAACTGGGCCTGGGCGCGGGCTATGAACCGATCCACGACCATGCGGGGCCGTTCAACGCCGATCTCGCGGTCGGCGCCCGCTTCGGCTTCGACGACAGCGGGCTTGTTGTCGAAAACGGCCAGACCGCAGGAAAAGTCAATCCCGGCTTCGTTTCCAATCCGACGCCGTTCTCATTCGTACTGACGGGATCGTGGCGCGATGATCGCCGCGGCTTCGACGACCTCGAAGAGGACTACATTAATGATCCCGCCAATCCGGCGAAACAGCTCGACAAGGTTTACGACGACCTGCAGTTGCGTCACTACGACTATCACCGGCGGCGCTTCGGCTTCGGCGGCGAGTTCGACTTCAAGCCGAACGACGAGCATCGTTACTATGTCCGCGCTGACATTTTCGGCTATGTCGAGTCCGTCATCAAAAACCACCTGATCTACAATTCGCTCGCCGGTTCAGCCGACGGTTCCTATCCCATCGCGGTTGATCCGTCGAACGCCAACGGCATCGCGACGCAGTCCGACATCACGCTCAAGGGCACCAACGAAGAGGAAACCCACCGCAACAGCGTCTTCGTCGCCGGGGGCCAAGATGACTTCCGCACCTTTCAGATCGACTATCGCGTCGCCTATTCGCGCGCCACGTTCGTGGTTGGCCGCAACTACGGCACGACGTTCAACGGCCCGACGGGCGTGTTCGTAACGTACGACAACATCACCAATCCGAATTTCCCGTCTATCAACATCACGGACGGGACCAACATCAACGACCCGTCGCAGTTCACCCTCACAAAATTCAGTAACGCCACGGAAAATGACGCCGACGAGGAATGGTCGTATGCCGCCAACGTCGCGGTTCCGGTCAGCATTTTGAGCGACAACGACCAGGTGAAGTTCGGATTCGAGATGCGGCTGCGCGACAAGAACCAAACGACCTACACGCAAGCTCTAACCGGGCCGGCCGGAAAGAAGATATCGAAGCTCAATCTAAACCTGTCCACGCTGTCGCCGCTCGCACCCGATACGACCTATTACCACGGCCGTTACACCAACGGCCCCGGGATCAACCAGAACGCCATGCTCGGTCTCATCGCCAACGGCATGATCGTCGCGGGGCCGATGACGCCGGATCCCACCGGCTACTTCAAGGCCGACGAGAACATCTACGCCGGCTATGCCATGTACACTGGCGAGTACGGTCCGTGGGGGCTCCTGGCGGGCGTGCGGATCGAAGCGACG
>Ga0187810_10000206_pt1 | contig 26578 bp, 29 predicted proteins | sample NC_wetland_sal_i_9_FD_132963 | JGI IMG/M metagenome (GOLD analysis project Ga0187810, IMG submission 132963) | Wetland sediment microbial communities from Neuse River Estuary, North Carolina, USA - ASW_5 | ecosystem: Environmental > Aquatic > Freshwater > Wetlands > Sediment | place: USA: North...
GATCCGGACGCCCATGGTGTTGAGCCCGGTCAGGCCCGACCACGCGAAGGTATAGCCAGCCGTGGGGATCATGATTCCCGGCTCCGGCGCGGCGTGGTACAGCAGCGCGTCTTTCGACGCGATGAACGACATGCCGGTCACGGCATTGCCCTGGGTGTCGGTCGCGATTTCCTGGCCCGACTGATAGACCGCCTTCGAAACGATGACGCGGTCGACGTCGAATGCCGCGGCGAGCAGTTCCGGCGACACTTTCGAGGCGTCGGCCCGGGTGGTGTACTTGATGCGGTCGATCACGAGCGGATGCTTGCGCAGCGCCTGGTAGACCGGAAACGACATCAAGAGGCCGTTGGCCTCGAAACCGGTGTTCTGCAGGATGTTCGTCTGCGCGGTGGCGATGTCGGTGAACGGATCGCCGTTGGCGTCATCATTCCAGAATGCCGGCGTCGCAGTGCCCGGCGTGCCGCCGGCAGTGCCGGTGACGTCAGTGTTCCATACGCTGTTGACGAGATACTTGCCGACGAAGAAACGGTCGCGCCGGATCAGCAGCTTCTGCATGCAGAACTTCGTACAGGCCACGTCCATGTTGACGGCCGGGTCGGCATTGCGCCGCGTCTGGCCGCCGAGATCCTTGTGATAGGCCCACACGTCCGCGGAATAGGAGTTGTTCGGATTGAGGTTGAAGCCACCGCCCGCCGACTCCGTCGCGTCGGCGCGCTGCTGCGCCTCGTCGCGATAGAAGTCGTCCTTCGAGAAGGCGAAGAACTTGTCCGACTGAAACTCCACCGGCACGATCGGGAAAACCTTGTCGGCGATGTAGTAGCGCTCGTCCTGGATATAGGCGGTTGCGATCTGCGTCAGTGCCGCCTGGATGTGGACTTGTGAGAGTGTGGGTTGCGGCATCTGAATACCTCCGCAAATCGTCCCAATGGCTCAGCGTGCACCAAGTGATAACAACGCTTGTTATCGCTGTGAGACAGCGCTTTGCTTTCCGATGGGCTCTGCATGTGGACTTGACGGCGTTCATCCACGGGAATGCGGGCGCTCATGCGCGCGCGGGCGTCTTGCCGAAGGACGTTTGTTTGGTGGGGGAGATTGTGAGCAACGACACAGCGAGTGTCGTCAGAGTGTCGTGATTAGGGGATGAGCGGCCTGCCGCCGATCATGGATGGAAGCACCAATTTCTGTCGTCCATCTGTTCCTCGAAGCACCTCATAGACTTTGATGCAGCCGACGATGTGCGCAAGAAACTCCTCAGACGAAAGAGTGATGGTGCCTTCAGGAACGGGATGGCTGTCTTTAAGGATAATCACCTGCGCCTGATTAGTGGCACGGTTCACAGCGACCGCAAGAGTGCGCTCGGGCGCTCTCTTGTTGTCCCAATTGATCAGAAGCGTATCGCCAAGCGGATTATCCATCGCGTGCATGCTTTAGCTGCTCTTGGATGCCGGCATGACCACAGCGGTGACGACCTGATTCTGCGCTGTGGCAGCTTCCAAGGTGTAACCGACCGCATAGTTCGTGCCAGCAGTCGTCCACACGATGACGCGGCCGCTGCCGTCAGTCATGAGAGCAGCGCCAAAAGCAAGAGCGCCGGCAACGCCGTTGATCATCTTGGTCACGCCCAAGAATCCGATGTCGGCAACAAAGCCGAGCGGCGGATCATTCTGGAGGATGCCGACGGGAAGCACGGTCGACGCCCCCGCATTGGTGACGGTGCGGCCTGCGGTCACCAATGTCATGACGAGGAACTGACCGCTGCCATTGAACCCGTTGAGGCTGGCGCCAGCGGCCATGTTGACGGCGGCGGTGCATTGAGAATGATGCAAGAGGGGTGCTTCGGTGGCCATGGCGGCGCTCCGTTAGGGCAAAGGGCCGCCGTGGCGCTCAAAGGCGCGGGCCAGCCGATGTTGCGGGAGAAAAGACCGTTGAGCCGGGTCGCAGCCCCGGACATCGGGATTCGGCCCTTGGCGGATTTGCTTGCCTTGAACTCAACGGTACTGCGATTTTGCCGGGAAGGAATCGGCACGCAGCCGCCTAAGCCGCTTCGTTGCCGCCGGAGAATTTGGCCAGGCGCTCGGCCTGGACCAGCTTCTTGTTGGCCGGGTCAGCATACACCTTGGCGAACGCCTGCGCCTCGGTGAGCTGCGGCTGCGTCTTGCGCAGTTCGGTCGCCTTGGCCACCAGCTCCTCGTAAGGCGTCATCACGACGTCGCGGCCGTTGGCGCCGAATTCCTTGAACACGCCACCCTCTTTCGCCGCGGCGATGGCCGACGTCATGTCCTTCTCGAATTCCTCGACGGCGGCCTTTTCCTCGGGCGTCTTGGCGTTCTTGCACATGGTCATGAACGCCTTGCCCTTGGACGCCTGCAATCCCATCGCCTCGACGCGCTTGGTGAACAAGGCGAGCTGCGCGTCATCCTCAAGCTGCGCGACGCGCTTGGCGAGGGCCTCTTTCTCCGATTGCACCTTGGCGAGTTCCAGCGATTCAACGAGCGCATCGCCGCCGCGCTTGCGCATCATCTCACGGCGCTCGGCATGTTCGGCGCGGCGGAACTTCGCCTTGGCTTCGTCGTCTTCGAGGCCATCATGATGCGCGCGTTCCTCTTCGGTCATCTCGGCCTTTTCGAGCCTGGCCTTGAGGTCGGCCGCCTCCTTGCGCAATTTCGCAATTTCGTCGTCCTTGGCCTTCTCGGCGGCGCCGGTCAGCTTGGCGACGGCGGCGGTGATCTGGTCGGCGGTAGCATCAGCCGGGAGGCCGAGCGCCTTTTTCAGTTCTGCTGACATTTCGATCTCCTCGGGAGCGTCCGGGCTGCCCCCGGACAAGGCTTTGGTGAGGTCGGCCGACAGCTCCGCCATGTGCGCCGTGAACTCATCGACCGTCCTGTCGAGCATCGCCGCCTTGTCGACCGTCTCATCGTCGGCATCGACGATCGAGCGGATGCTTTTGAGCAGCGCGGCGCGCGCCTTGCCGAGCCGGCCGCCCCAGAACGCATCGACGACATCGGTGACGAGGGAACGCTTGAATGCGTCGGACAGCTCCGATTCCAGGCCGAGCGCCTTGGCCCGGGCGCGGATGTGCGCCTTGGTCCTGGCCGGATTCTTGGAGCGGCCGATCGCCCGCATCGCGTTGTGGAGGTCGGTGGCGGTCTTGATCGGGAACGAGTTGCCCGTCAGTAATCCGGGACCAAGGACGAATGTCCCAGTTTCAGGTACGGTTGCGCAGAAGACTTCCTCTGCTTCTTGGATACGCCCAATTTTGGTGATGAACCAGCAAGGTACTTCCGGATCTTCTCCAGGCCGATGCGTTCCACCCAGCCGAGACTCGTATTGCAGTTGTGACAGAGAAGGCCGCGCACCATCAAGGTCGTATGGCAATGATCGATCGCCAATCGATTCCAGCGCACCGTCTCTTCCGCCTTGCCGCAAAGAGCGCAAACCGCTCCCTGCTTCTTCAGCATCGCGTCGTAGTCCGCCTGCGCGAGAGCGTAAAAGCGCAATTTCTTTTTTTTGTTCTTCTCTGAAATCTCCTCGCGATGCGCCTTGGCATATGCTCGCACTCTCTTTTTGACGCAGTTCTTGCAGTCGCGACGATAGCGACCGTCCTTTCTTCTCCAGGAAAAGGCACTCAGCGGTCGCGTCTCGCCGCAAAGCGAGCATATCTGCGTCTGTTTTTGTGCGCGCGTTTTTGGCGATGAAGTGAGTGGGAGGTTGTAATATCTCTTCCGGAACTTTTTCTTCGAACATTCCTTGCAGTCGCGTGTCAGATATCTCTGCCCTTTGTACCCGTTCGCGACATAATACTCTGTGAGAGGAAGCAGTTTGTCGCACGTCCGGCATTGACGCTCGCCCGGCTTGGCGAGATTCTTCCTTGCAGCCATTGATCGCTCCACACAGCGGTTCGTGGTCAGGGATGGCAGCGCATGTCAGTGCGCATGCCGTCCCGCTAATAAATGGAATTGTATCACCTTGTGACAAGTCGCGGGTCATCACTTCGGTGCCATCGGACAGAATCCAGCGATGGCCGAGCGACGCCTTCACTGAGAACATGGCCGGCCCGCAGGCAAATTCAATTTCGACGACAGGCTTTCTGCCATAGCTGGCGATCGTCGCTTTCTCCCATCGACCGAACCACTCGCTGTCTGAGGTGAGAACGTCAACTTCAGCGCCAACGAGTTCGGCAATCGGAAACGTCCCTGCCTTGGTTATGATCGGAGTATCGCCCGTGACGCAGCCGTCAGGCTCGGCGGCGCCGCTTTCGGCGTCCGATCGGCGTTCTTCCTCGCTGAATTCGCGCTTCCAATAGGGCTCGTCATATTTCGCGATGAGGGCGGCGATGGTCTCGCCGCCCTCCGTTTCGCCGGCAGCCTTGCCGATGGCGGCATTGGCGACGCGGATCGCGTAGCCTTCGTCGCCCTTGTCCGCCAGTGCGGCGTTGGCGATGGCCGCCCAGCGCTTTTGTTTTTCCGGCGTGTCGGCCTTCTTGGTGTGGCCCTGGGCATCACTCGGCTGCCACGGCATGGTGTCGTCCTCGCGCTTGAGAATTTTCATGCGGGCATGCGCCTGCGCCGGGTTGTCCACCGCCGATATCTCATCGAGGCGGAAAACGCGCATGATGCGGCGCCGGGTGTGATCGAGCTTGTTCATGTGCTGGACCTCGATCGCCGCGCTGCAGCCGCAAGGCCTGCGAGCCGAAGGTCTCCGGACGTCAACGCCCGCGCCGGCCAGGATGGCCAGGCCAGCGTTCATCCCGGTGATCGTCCTCCCGAGGCTGTCCGTGCGAACTTTCAGCCGGTATCTGGAACGACGACACATAGGCCGCATAGGCGCTGGCAGAGAGGTTATCGGCCAGCCAGGCTGCCGAGCCCGGTTCGTCGGCACCGGACCGGCGATTGTCATCCTCCAGAGACCGGACCAGGCTCGCATAGGCGCGGGCGGACAGATTTTGTCCGAGCCAGGAGGCTGAGCCGGGGACCTGTGCCACGACAGGCGGCGTGGGTGCGGGCGCTGGCGGCGCTGGCGGCGCTGGCGGCGCTGGCGGCGTGGGCGCTGGCGTGGGCGGTGTGGGCGTTGGCGGCGTGACGTTCCCGCCCAAATCGTTGAAGTCGGTCACCATCGCCGCCCAGGCGAGGCCGGTGGGTGCGAGCTGGGACGCCGTGTTGATGCTGTCCTGCATCAGCACGCTGTAGCACTCGCCGCCGGCACTCGCGACGGCGTATGTGGCGAGCCACTGCGGCGTCACATAGCCCCACATTCCCCAGGTCAGCAGGACGTAATAGAGGGTGCCGTTGACGAGGACGTAGCCGACGATCGGGAAGCAATGCCCGTTGTCCGGGTCCGGCGGGTTGCTCGTATCGCTCCAGACGAAGCCGTTTGCGGTCGGCATGTTGCTGGTGATGTCGTCCGGCAGATTGGCACCGATCACATCATTCTCGAACAGATAAATACTCTGCTGCAATTCGGTGGCATCGGTCGCATCGACCGAGAGCCAGCCCGCGGGCGCGTTCGCCATGGTGCCGATCGGCGCGCCCTGCGCTTGCCAGGCCTGGAAGGTCGGGACGATATCGCAGCCCTGGTCGCTTGCCGGAGTGCCGTTGTAGCCGCACCAGCCGTACATCGCCAGGATTTGCGCCTGGGTTTCGATCAAGCCGCCGGCCGGATCGTCTGCGTTGCCGGTGCACACGCCGACGACGTGACCAGGCCCGGCGGCGATGACACAGTCGCCGTAGATGTCGTTGCCATACATCTGGCTGACGACATTGGGGACGAGAGTCGCGTAGTTGATCGAGGCTGGCGGTGCCGGCAGCGCACTGCGATTGAGATAGCGCCGGAGCGGCATGACGCCCTTGACGGGGAGGATGGGCGGCATCCGGCGTCCGAGCGCGTACTGCCTGCCCGTTGCCGGGTGCGTGATGATCTTGACAGACATTCGGTGCTCCTGTGCCCGTCGAAGACGGGAGTATGGGGGGTCAATCCTCGAGCTCTTCGTCCTTGACGCGTGAACCCCCGATCGAAAATCCCGTGTAGGTGCCGTCGCGGAATTTCGCGAGCACAGCCGGATCGTCCGGCTTCATCGCGATCATCAATCCGGTCGTGGCGGTGACAATTTCGAACGCCTTGGCGATATCGGTCGTCAGCGGCCAGGCAAACACGATGCGGCCCGCGACGTCGCCGACATGCATCACCTTGGCGGCGCCGGACTTGAGCATGAAGTCGACCGTGGCGCCGAGCATCGCGTCCTCGGGAATATGATCGCCCTGCAGGTCGAAATAATCCTCGCCGTCCTGCCTGCAGATGATCGCATAGCCGAGCACCAGGCCGTGGCCGTCATCGACCTTGAGAACGCGCGCGGCGACGCGCTTGAGCGCATTCGACAACCGGCCGACGTCCTTGTAGCGCACCACTGCGGTGTCGCGGCCTTTCAGCCAGTCCGACGCCAGCCGGTGGTGGCCGTCCATGATCAGATTGCGGCCGTTGCCGATATGCACGACGACCGCCGGCTTCCTCGGATGGAAGCCTTCCGATGCGCCGATCGCCAGGACCTTCTCCGGATCGACGCGGTTCTGGATCGCCGTCAACGCGTCCAGCCGCATCTCCTTGAGTTCCAGCTTGTCGGGATCGGTGACCGCGCCGAACACGCGCGGCACCTGGTCGGGCCGCACCTGCGCCAGTACGGCGCCGTGATACTGGAACGGCGTCTTCGCCGTCTTGTCGTCGTAGCGCGCGAGGCGCCGCCGGATAGTGAGCGCGGTGCGCACGTGCACCCCGGTCGAGGTGACGTCCTTGATCAGGTCGGCGAACGACATGGCGGCCATGCGGGCATCTCTCCGTCCTGAATGAACCGGCACCGGAGCGCCGGTGTCTCGCCCGCCTTGCTGGAAAAATGTAACGCACGGCGCTTGACAATTGATATGTCATACGCCATATTAGGTACATAAGAAACAGACAAGAAACTACGGCAGCGGACGTCATGGACCAAACGGAGACCGCCGCAGCCGCCCGAACCGAAAGCCCCCCAACGCAAGAGCGGGAAAGGGCGAATAGGGAGAAAACGAACCGAGAGGTTCCGGAGAGCGGGCCGCGCCGAAAGGATGCCATCCAGTCCGGCAACGTACTGGATCGAAGCCGGCCATAAGTCAGAACCCCACGGGGCGACGATCCCGGTAAAGCCCCGCCCGCTCCCCCGAACCTCTCACACAACGAACCGGACCCGGAAGGTTCGGCGAGCGGGGCCGCTGCAAGCCACAAGGGCAGCGGTAGCCAACAGGCCGACAGGCCGAAATGGTGCGTAAAGCCTCCCGGATGGGAGCGGCACGGCAACCCGAGGATGGCAGCGTAAGGACGCCGGCCCCGCTCACCGAACCTTCCGGCCGAAAGGAGACCACCATAACCAATGGAGACTTTCGAATGTCCCGCGATCTCTATACCGAAGTGACCAACCGGATCCTCGCCGAACTCGCGACCGGCGCCGTTCCGTGGGTCAAGCCGTGGTCGGCGACGCCCGGCCAGAACAGGCCTTGTAATGCCGTCACCGGCCGCCCCTACAGCGGAATCAATGTGATGTTGCTGTGGGCCGCGCGCGAGGCCGGCTACCGCACGCCGCGGTTTCTGACCTTCAAGCAGGCGCTCGATGCCGGCGGCCATGTGCGCAAGGGCGAGCACGGCTGGAAGGTCGTGTTCGTCAAGCAGGTGGTGGTCAAGGACAAGAACGCCGCACCCGGCGATGACGACACCAGGACGGTGCCGATGCTGCGCGAGTTCACGGTGTTCAACCTCGATCAGTGCGAGGACCTGCCGGAGAAGATCGTCAATCCGGCGAGCAAGGCGCCGCGCAACCACGACGTCCGCGACGCGCTGGCCGACGCATTCGCCGCCGCGACCGGGGCCGACATCCGCGAAGGTGCCGGCGAGGCATACTTCGCGCCCGGCGCTGACTTCATCAGCATGCCCGCCTTTGAAGCGTTCAGGAGCTCCGACCACTTCTATGCGACCGAGTTCCACGAGCTCGGTCACTGGACCGGCCACAAGTCGCGGCTGGACCGCGATTTCGGCAAGCGGTTCGGCACCGAGGCTTATGCGGCCGAGGAACTGGTCGCCGAACTGACCAGCGCGTTCCTGTGTGCTGAGTTCGACATGGACGGCGACCTGCGGCACGCCGGCTATATCGAGAACTGGTCGCAGCTGCTGCGCCACGACAGCCACGCGTTCTTTACCGCGGCGAGCAAGGCGCAGGCCGCGGCCGACCATCTGCGCGGGCTCGCCCTCGCCGATCAGCCGGAAGGCGAGGAACTCGCCGCCTGACCAATCCGCTCCGCTCTCCTGCCACGGGGAGCGGAGCGGCCTCCTCAATATATCAGCAGACGGCGCGCTCACTTGCGCGGCCGAACCAAGGAGACTTTCCTGATGCCTATCGACTTCTTCGACGTCGAGGCCTTGGGCGAGCTTGACGCGCCCCTGCCTTCGCTGACCGCGTCCGCTGCCGAGCGGGCGAACTTCTGGGCCGCATGGCGAACGGCATGCGCCGGCAAAGAGGCCGATTATCTCGACGGTGATCGTGCCGACCACCGCAAAGCGTGGGAGTGAACCTCCTCTGAGGACGGGGCGGCTCCGGCCGCCCTGGCCGCCGCCTGCTGAACGGGGGCGGCGTTTGTGTCACCGGGAAGCCGACAAGCAGACGGACGCACCGCTAAGGAACCCGAAACCGGGATCGCCGCAGCGGGAATGAAACGGAGCCCCCCACCGGTCCCGGTGACACATCACCAACCCGCGCCCTTGATAAACACCGCTTGCATTCGCGTATGGCTTTCGCCATATTCGCTCCATCGGCGGCGCGCGCACTTGCGCGGCCGAACCACGGAAACCCGCCATAATGAAACTCACGGCCTATCTCATCGCGCTGGCGCTGGCCGCGATCGGCGCCGCGGTGTCGCTCTATGGCCTGGTGCTGATGTTCGGCGTTGCCTTCCTGCCGATCGGTATCGGCCTCGAAGCCGGCAAGCTGACCGCCGCCGCCGTGCTGCATCATTCGTGGACAGCGCTCGGCCGGCGCATCCGCTACGCGCTGACCGGTATCGTCGTCACGCTGATGGTGCTCACCTCGTCGGGCATCTACGGGTTCACCTTGACCCGCTATCTCGCCCATGTCGCCTTGATCACCCGTCCGGCGGCCGAGCGCATCGCCGCGGCCGACGAGGCGGTCGCCCGGCAGGCCGGCAAGGTGGCCGACCTTGTCAAGCAGATCGCCGACATCGATGCTGCAGCTCAACCGATCGCCGCCGGCTCAACGCGGCGAGGAACAGAGAAGTCACTTAAAGCATCGGCGATCAATGCGCAGGCCGCCGCCGATGCCGCGGCTGCCAGGCAGCGTCTGGCCGACGATCAGCGCCGGCAGGCCCGTCGCAGCGAGCTGGCGGGCCATCGTGACGCCGAGGCGGCCGAGCTTAGCCGGCTGCGTGGCGTTCGCGCCGAGGCCGGATCGGAGCAGCAGGCCGCCGAGGCCGAAGTCGGGCCGGTCAGGGTCATCGCCGATGCGCTGGGCGTCGATCCCGGCAAGGTGGTGGCCGCCGCGGTGGCGTCGATCTATGACCCGCTGTGCGTGCTGCTGCTGCTGGCCGCCGGCCACAGGCCTGCCGCACCTGTCCAGGCGGTGCCCGCCTGGACGGTTGTCCAGACCGCGGCTGCCGCGCCGGCCGGGAAGCCGGCCCGCAAGAGCAAGCGCAAGGTCAGGGCGGTCCGCAAGCGCAAGCCGGCACTGGCGCCGGACTGGCGCAAACCGGAAACCGCAAATCCGGAAAATGACAACAGCAACGTCGTCCACTTAAAGAAATGAAGAAAGGCGGCTACGGCCGCCTTTCCCCTTGCGTTATTATATGGCATGAGCCATATAAGACGGCGCGTTCTACGTCACCGGCCTGCAGGCCGTCCATGACGCAATGTTTCAGGAGGGCGAGCACGCCCCGGAAAGGAATAGGCCTTGAAAACCATTCTTGTCGTCATCGCAGGATTGCTGGCGACGCTGGTATTTCTGCAACTCGAAGAGCACGGCTACATCGAGGGGCTGATGTACTCGGCCTGTGATCGGCTGACGATGCACCAAGGCCCCTACGTCGATGCAAGGATACGCGATTCCCTCGCCGTCGAGTGTGCGGGCGAGATGAAGCGCTCGGAAAGGAACACGCCATGACGACGATCGAGGAACTGGAACGCCGCGTGCGGACCGTCGAGGAAGAACTAACCGGCGAACGGCACGTCAGCCGGTATCAGGTCGAACAGGCAGTCCGCAACAGCGAGGTCCTGCTGGCGATAAGGTCCGAGATCGGCTCGGCCCGGCTGGACCTCAGCGCGCTCACTCTGCGGGTGGACGCGCTTGGCGGCGACATGGCATCGGTCAAGGCCGCGCTGACCATGCATGGACGCGCTCTGGACGTGCTGCAGCAGGATGTCCGGCAGCTACGGCAGGACGCGGCCGAATCGCGGCGCGGCCAAGAGGAACTGCACGCCCTCATTGATGCCGTCGAGCAGAACATGAACGCGAGGTTCAATGCCGTCGAGCAGAACATGAACGAGCGGTTCGACGCCGTGCTGGCGGCGATCCGCGCCATCGGGAGCACGCCATGAGCAGGAGCACGCCGTGACCGGCGCCGAATTCAAAACCATCCGCATCAAGCTTGGACGCGCGCCCGAGGCATTCGCCCGCGCGCTCGGTTACAGCGGCTCGGCGCAGTCTTGCCGGACCACCACCTACTGTTTCGAGAGCGGACATCGTGCGATTCCGGACACCGTCGCCCGGTTGGCCGTCATGCTCGGCCGCCATGGCATTCCGGACGCGGCTTGGTTCGATGGCGACGCACTCACCCGGCTGGTGGCGATGTTCCGCCATCATGGCGTACCTGCCGAACGTTCATTCGAGAGCAATGTCAATGCCGGCGCGTAGCCAGAGGCGGATGGTATGACGGATCCCGACCTGCATCCCGGCTATGCCGGGATATTCACCCGCGATCAGTGTCCGTTCGCGAAGTATCCGAACGGCACTCGCATCAAGAAAATCCTTTCGGAACCCGGCGACGGCAATTCCGTCGGCACGTTCGGCACCGTGCTCGGTTCGATAGGTCATCCGGATGTCGGCGTCGGCTATTTCGTCGAGTGGGACACCTTTCCGCGTTATGCGGTGTGGGTATCGGAAGGAAAGCTCGGATTGGCCTCGCGGCAGACCTAGCGCCGCCCGATCGTCCTGCCGTTGATGCTGAAACCTTCCGTGGGCTGCCGTTCGTTCTGGCGTGCCGGCCCCGGCCGCACCGGAGCCTTCTCGCCCCGGGGCGTCTCGCCGTTGATGGTGAAACCCTCGTCCCCACGCGGGCCAAGCACCGGCTGGCCGATGAACTCGCGCGCTGCCGCCCGCGCCTCGCGGTCGTTCGGATCGACCGGCCGGATCTGCGCCTGCCGCGGCACATAGCGGTCGACCGCCGGTTCCGGGATCGCCGGCAGGCCGCGCATCCGGCGCAGCCGGTTGTGAGCGGTGCGGAACACGGGCGACAGCTCGGCCCAGTGCGTTTCCTCGTAGCTCGCGCCCGGTGAGATTGCCGGCCGCCGCACCACCTTGACTAACGCCGGGGTGGCCGGTATGTCGCCGAACGCGCGGAACAGGGCCGCGTCGCTGATATTGTCCGGGCCCAGCCGTTGCCACAGCGGAATATCGTCGGTCATGCTGCACCTCAAATCCGCAACACGTTGCGGGAATCCGATCGCCGCCGGTTCAATGCGGCGAGGAAGCAAGCCCTTCAAGTGCCACTTAACCGATCGCCGCCGGTTCAACGCGGCGAGATTTCAATATGGCCGACTGGGCAGCCACGAGATGCGTCACGCAACCGATCGCCACCGGTTCAATGCGGCGAGATGCAGAAGGTCTCGGCGAACGGTGGCGCCAGGTCACTCAACCGATCGCCGCCGGTTCAATGCGGCGAGGATTTGTGCGGCGGTTGGCTAATCATTGGCGTTTACGAGTCACTCAACCGATCGCTGCCGGTTCAACGCGGCGAGACGAATCAAGTCAATAGATGAAAGATTCCACCGATGACTGATGATACTGCGCCCGATGACGGCGCCGGATATGCCGTGACAGTGCAGAAATACGGCTTGCTGCCGCCCCGCGATTGGGATGCGGCCTGCGAGGATGAATTGCGGGGCATGACGGCGTTATGGAACCGGCTGGTCGAGATCGAGACGGTCCATCGTGCTGCCGTGCTGGCGCTGACGGCGGCCGACGCTGCGGTCGCCGCGGCCGATGGAGATTATGAGGCCGTCCTCGAACGGCTGCGCGCGGTGCGCGAGAACCGCGCCGGACAGCGGAAGGCGGCCCGCAAGAAGGTGAAGACGCCGGAACTCGATGCCGAGATCGAGGAACTGACGGCACGGCTCAGAGACGCCGGCACAATCCGCAAAGAGGCGCGTCGCGCTGCCCGCGCCGACGCCAAGCCGCAGCTCGACGCGCTCAATAAGGAGCGCAAGGAAGCGGTAAAGATGGCGCGGCAGCAATCGGGGCTCTACTGGGGCAACTACAACGCCGTGGTCGCGTCCTATGAGCGCGGACGCATGCTGGCGGCGAAGCGCGGCGGCGCCCTGAAATTCCGCCGCCATTGCGACCGGCCGGAAAACGGACTGAGCAGCGCCCGCATCGTCAACCAGATCCAGGGCGGCACCACGGCTGCCAGGCTCATGGCCGGTGAATGTTCGCAAGTGCGGCTGGCGGGGCTGCAGCCGGCGACATGGAAGTGGCGGCCGGATGTGCCGCGATCCAGCATTCGAGGCGGCAGAAACGGCAACCGTCAGAACGGGATTCTGTACGCGACGATCTTCCGCCACGACAATGTCCGCCGCCAGGTCGCGTGGCCGATCATCTATGACCAGCCCATTCCCGAGGACGCCATCATCCAGGAAGTCATCGTCACCCGCCGCAGTGTCGCCGGTGCGTTCGAGTGGAGCGTGTCATTTCTGCTCCGCATGCCGGCGCTGGCAGCGCCGGCCAGGGACGATACGGCGTGCGGCATCGACCTCGGCTGGCGGCGCCTCAATGACGGCATCCGGGTGGCGACGATCGTGACCGGCGACGGTCCCGATGACCGGCAGTTCATTGTGCTGCCGGAGATCTTCATCCGGCGCCAGAACCGCGTCGCCGAACTCGATTCTATGCGCGCGCTCGCGGCCGACAAGGCGCGCGCGCCGCTGCGGGCGCTGACCTGGCCGGACGCGCCAGAGGCGCTGCGCCCGCTGGCGATGAAGGCGCTGCGCACCAAGCGGTGCGAACACCTCCATGATCTCGCGGTGGCGTGGCGCGTGCATCCGGAATGGGAGCCGGAAGCGGCGGCGGCGCTGCATTTGTGGCGGGCGCAGGATCGCAAGGACTGGCAGGAGCATGACGGCCTGGCGCGGCGCATCGGCAATGCGCGGCGCGATATCTACCGCTGCGCCGTCAAACCGCTGGCCGAGCGTTACGGTGTGATCGGCATCGAAGACGTCGACTGGGCGGCGATCGGCCGTCGCATCGATAACGACGGCGCCGACAATGACATCGCGACGGCGACGGCGGCCTATCGGCGGCTGGCGGCACCGGGCATGTTCCTGCTCGAATTGCGGCGCGCGGCAGCGGCGGCCGGCGCGCGCGTCCATGTCCACCGCGGCAAGTCGACCTGGATCTGCCAGGCATGCGGCACCGAACAGGCGCCTGCCGATCCCGCCGCGCTGATCCATACCTGTCCGCATTGCCACGCGGCCTGGGACCAGGACGTCAACGCCGCCCGCAATCTGCGCGCCGCCGCGATGGCGAGCGCTCCGGTGCCGCCCGATGACCCGGCAGCGCTCGCAGACGGAAACGCCGGCAATGACGAGGCGATGGACGATGCAGCATGACATCGGCTATCGCGAACGGCATTCGTCGGGAGCGCTCGCAACGGCGTCGAATTGTGATGGACATGCCGACGGTTGCGGATAGCAGGCTCGAAAACCGATCGCTGCCGGTTCAATGCTGCGAGTTCCTCGGCTGGAGAACATTGCTCCGTCACAGTTCGTCGCTCAGCCGATCGCCGCCGGTTCAACGCGGCGAGATTGGGATGGACTGGTCCCCCGCTTGCTTGATGAAAGTGACGCAACCGATCGCTGCCGGTTCAACGCGGCGAGCCGATGTGTGCAACTACTGTCACGCAACCGATCGCTGCCGGTTCAACGCGGCGGGAGAACAGGTGAACGATCTTAAAGCCAGAAGAAATGCACGCGGTAGCTCCATGGCCACCGCCAGATGATCACGACCGGCACCCAGAACGGCTTGCGCGGACCGCTGTAGCGCCGGTTTCGAAACGCTTTCATGGGCTGCGGACCGTGACCGGCGGGCGCGTGCTCCTGATCTGTTTCGCTACCGCACCGATGATCATCCGCTTGATCGCATTCTCGGCGCCGTCGGCGCCTCCGGCGGCGTTGGCCTCTGCGATCGCCGCCGTCGCTTCCGGCGAGGTCGCTTCCGGCAATCCCGCGGATCCGCGGATCTGCGCCTGCAGCTCTTCGTCGGGAAACAGCGGCATGCCGGCCTTTGCCAGGTTGGCGATGAATGTGCCGAGACCGTCGAGATCGACCCGTTCCGGCATGTCCGGCTTGAATTGCGGCATCGCATCGGGCCGCAGGGCATTGAGACGCCAGCACCGCGGCAGCGCAAAGCGGTTCATCACGTCCGCAATGGCGCTCAGCCAGCCTTCGATCGCGGAATAGAACATATCGACCTTGGTGACCGCGAGGTTGTTGGTGCCGCGCACCTCATGGCCGAGCTTCACGAAATCGCACAGCAGCGTCATCAGCATGTCGAGCTTGTGCCGCTCGATGGTGTCGTTCGCCGACACCGAGCGCGAGCCATGGGCCGGCGTGAGCAATTGAAAATCGTACATGCGCACCGCCGACGGCTTGCCCTCGGCGTCCGTATAGGTATCGCTCGGAATGAGCGCGCCCATCTGCTCATTGATGCGGACGTTGGTGACGAGGTTCTTGTAGGCGGCGAGCGTCGCCGCCGCCTGCGGATTCGAGGCCGCCTGTTCGAGCAGCTGGTTGGGCACCGACATGACGGGGAAACCCGACATGCGCTCGAACAGGATCGCTTCGAGTTCCTCCAGGCGCTTGACGAACCAGTAGCTGCGATAACAATTTCTGAGGACCGATTTACCTTCGGGGTTGTTCTTGTGGGAACTGGGTCTGAACAAAAGAAACTTTTCCGCCGGTATATCGATCAGCTCGCCGACCCATGGCTGCTGAGTGACGCCCGTCACCTCGCCGTTGGTGTCGAAGAACCATTTCAGGATCGTTTCCTGGCCGCGGATCGGCAGCCGTTTCCAGCCGATGCGGCCGTCATTGAACTGACTCGGCGGATGCTCATCCTCCGGCGCAATCGGCGGCGCGAATTTGCGGGTGACCGGATCGAAGGCCGGATCGCGCCCCGGCGTTGGCCCCATGCGGCGCTTGTAGACGATCTCGTTGACGCAGTAGCCGTACGGCAGCATCGACAGCGCTTCGGCGATGAAATCGCCCCACGTGTGGGTCATGTCGCCCATAAGCGACTCGACGAACTTGACCTCGGCGGTGGACTTGCCGCTGTCGCCCGGCGCGTGAACGCGCCAGGCGACGCCGCGCATCGCCTGTTGGATCGCGAACAGCATCGACCCGACGATGGCCGAGTTATCGAGCATTTCGCGATATACGCGAGCAGCTTCACGTCCTACAAGCGCCGATAGAAATTCGTCTCTGACCCAGCCAGAATATTGCCGGAGTCCCCTACTGCCGACGTCGCTCCACAAAAGTCCGTAATTCAGGTGCGGAGCCGGCCACGTTCCGCTGCCATCCATGTAAGGGGAGCGATACGGATTAACTCCTACGTTTCTGTCACGCGTGTCTGAGGAGGCTGGCATCTGCGGCGACTCCAATGATTGTCACCGCTTCGCAACGCTCCTCGCTTCACAGATTCAGGATCGTGTTTACGTCCGACTTGTGCAGCGGAAATGCGTGCTTTCGCTTCGGCAGATGTTTCGAATGAGATAGACGACGTTGCGGGAGTCGCAATTCGCCGGTAGCTTGGCGGCAGCCATTGACGTGCCCTCATCACGTTAGCGGTCAGGCCCTCGATCGCGTTGCCACGCGGTAGAGGGCCGCTTTGTTTATATAGGACGCGTCGCCATACAGTCGGGCTCCTGTTTGGCAGGCGCTGGCGGCGTCGCGCTAGCAGATCATCTACTAAACTTTGCGGTGTGCTTCCGGAAAGCCCATTCGGCGCGGGTTTCTAAGTGATCACGAACCCGATCGGCTCGGGTATGCGCACGATCGTGTCGCCGCTGGCGTCGAGCAGCCCGGTATCGATGAAATCGCCGGCCGGCTCGATCACAATGATGGTCCGCAGCGGCTGCGGCACGTCGAAGCCGTCGTCGATGTCAGCGCGGGACTGCCGCATGCGGCGGCTGGCATAGCGCGTCATGCTGCCTCTCCCGTCACGCGCCGGTAAGCTTCCAGGGCATCAGGCCCGGCCAATTGCGGCATGTACGTCGTATCAACGATTTTGACATGGAAGAAAGGCACGGCCGGCGCCGAACGCCGGCATTCCGTGCCTTCCCGTATGGCCGGGGGCAACGCGACCGGTGCGACGGCCAGGAATCCGGACAGCTTGCGTCTGGTGATCATCACGGTGCTCCCCCTCCCCTCTCCGGCCGTCCGCTCCATGACGGCGGCGGCCCGGCGGTCGCGCCGGGAATATCGCGCAGGCGGCCGGCGATCTCCGGCGGCGCCACAAAGGTCTGCCCCTTGTCCTTGGGCAGCCGGGCAAAGGCGCCGCTCGACGCATCGACCTGGTCTTTCAGGATGAACGCGGGGAACCCGCACAATTCGTCCACATAGTCGGTATTCCAAGGCCCCTCGACCAGATACACGTTGCCGGCTTCGCATTGCGAGGAGAACGGCTCAGCGCGCACGTATTTGTCGCCATCGGCCGCCTCCGGGCGGGCATGAACCACGAAGCCGGCAAGCATCGCGATGAGGTCGCGCGCCTGCGTCTTGCCGGCCTGGCCGGGATCCTGCGGCAGGCTGATCTCGCAATCGCGGCCGTCGATCTCGGCAGTCGCCTTGATCGTCGTGCGGACCTCATGGCCCTCTTCGCGAGTGGTGATGACGTTGGCGACGATGATGCGGCCGTCGACCGTCTTGCCCATCTTGACGCCGGCGGTGCGCGGCGCGCGTTTCTTCTTGGTGGCCGCGAGGTCCCAATGGCGCACCCAATGCGCCGACGACGTCTGGCTGAGCGGCATCATCTTGTCGGCCGGCGGCACCTGCCGGATGATGCGGCCTTCGAACCAGTGGCGCTTGAACAAGCCGCCGCCGCGCGGCGACGGCCGCTGCTGCAGTTGTCCGGCGACGCCGAAGGCGCCGAGCGGAACCTTGTCGCGATCGACCACCCAGCGCGGGAACCGCTCCGGCCACAGCAGCTCGCCCTCTTCGGTACGCGGATCGCGCATCGGTTCGCCGGCCTTGCCGAACAGGCAATCCGTTTCGTTGAGCAGCGGCGAGATACAGCAGCGGTCGACCTCGAATTCCATCGGCAGCATGACGACGATGTAACCGAAGTGTTCGTCGATGGCGATGCCGGACAGGTCGCCCTGGTGCAGGCGCTGCATGATCAGCACGATCGCCGACGTCGCCGGGTCGGCCATGCGCTGCGATGCCGATTCGCGGAAATTGCGCACCGTGCGCTCGCGCGTCGCGTCCGACTCCGAACTGTCGATCGAATGCGGATCGTCGATCAGCAGCCGGTGGCCACGGCCGCCGGTCAGCGAGCCGATGGGGATGCTCTCCCGCCAGCCGCCCTTGTCGTTCTCGAACGACATCTCGGCGGCGCGGATGAGCCGCATCGGCCACAGCGCCTGATACTTCTCGCTTTCGACCAGCGTGCGCATGCGCCGCGAGTCGCGGGCGCACAGGTCGTCACGGTGCGAGGTGGCGACGTATTGCAGCCACGGCAGCCCGCACGCGCCCCACTCCCAGGCAGGCCAGAACACGTTGACGATGAGGCTTTTCATCGTTCCCGGCGGCACGTTGGCGAGCAGACGGTTGCTCAAGCCCATGGCCAGGAACTTGCCGAAGGTGATCGCCTCCAGATGCGCACACAGGAAATCGATGTTCCAGCCGTGCAGGTAGGGCATGCCCGGATGGAGCAGCGGAAAGAACTCGCGGATGAAGCCTGCCAGGGTCCTGCAGCGGTCGCGGCAGGCCTGCGGATCGCGCTCCCATTCGGCGCGGGCAGCTTCAATCGCCCGGCGGCGTCTCTCGACCCGGACCACTTCGAGCGGCGGCACCAGCGCCAAGAATTTCTTCGAGCGCCGCAAGCTGCGCGTCGGTGAGGTGGGAGACGTCGACATGGTGCTGGATCGGTCCGCCGTCCTTGCCCGCGACTTCGGCGCGCACGATTTCTTTCCAGTTCATCCGGCACTTGGTCCACCAGATCGCGGCGGTGACGTTGCCCTTGGTGGCCTGCTGGTAGAGTGACTTGACGACGTTGGCGTTGGCCTTGACGGCGCCGATCGCGAGTTCGGCCTTGAAGTTGGCCCGCAGCGTCTTTTCGCTGAGCGGCTTGCCGGTATGCGGATTGACGATCAGAAGGCAGATGTCGCGGTGCAGCAGGCCAAAGCCGGCGACCGTTTCGACCGTAGTGCGATTGTCGGCCGTCGGCTCGAAGCGCGGGTGGCCCCGGGTCTTTTTCCGCCCCGTTTTCCGCCCCGTCGAGCGCCTTTTTATCAACGGGAAGTATTCCCGGAATCACGCCGGTCAGGCGTATTCCGCCACCTCGGGCGACGGCTCGCGCCCGTCTTGCGGCGCACTTTGCTGATGGCGTTCATTCTGCACCTGCGCGAAGGTCTTGCCCGCCAAATCGCCGTGAAGGAGCGTCGCCTCGAGCCCGGTGAATTTCTGCCACCGGATGATCGACAGGTCGCAATAGACCGGCGCCAGCTCCATGCCGAAATGCGCGATGTTCTTGCGCTCGGCGGCGATCAGGCTGGAACCGCTGCCGAGGAACAGGTCAAGCATTGCCGCCGCTTTCGGTGCCGCCGTTTCGATCACCCATTCGGCCAGCGCGACCGGCTTCTGGGTCGGGTGCATGCGGCGCTCGCCGCGCTCCGAGGCCTTCATCAGGCCATTCCATTGATGCCGAAACAGCCGCGCGACCTGGTCGCAATTCGTCCATGCCATTTCGATATCGGCGAACGATCCCGATACCTCCTTGTCCCATACGAACCAGCAGCGCGACGGCGGCAGCGCGTTGGCGTAATAGTTGCCGCCCCATAGCACCAGTGTCGGGACGCCGATGTCGGCGAGGACCTTGTAAGCCGCGATCGCGGTGTCGGTGCTGTCGTCGCCGATCACCTCGGCGTAGACGCCGGTCTCGATGATCGCGCCGGGATTGCTGCTCAGTGCTGCTTTGCCGTGGCCGTGCACCCGGCCGGCCGGCCTGCGCTCGTTCTTGATGGCGCCGCCCTTGACGACGTGGATGCCATAAGGCGGATCGCAGTTCGCGAGATCAGGCTTGGCGCCGCCAAGCAGCTGCTCGACGTCGGAATTCGCCATCGCGTCCCCGCACAACAGCCGATGCCTGCCCAAGTTCCACAGGTCGCCTAGTCGCGTTACCGGACCGGCCAGCGGCTCCGGCATCGCATCCGGGTCGCCCTGCCCTGCCCCGCGTCCCGCCGGCGCCAGCAGGTCCTCGAGCGCGCCGGTCTCGAAGCCCAGCACGCCAAGATCGAAGTCGAGCGCCTTGAGCTCGCCCAATTCCAGCCGCAGCAGCTCATCGTCCCAACCCGCCCGCAAGGCGGTCTGATTGTCGGCGATGACATAGGCGCGGCGCTGCGCGTCGGTGAGGTGGGCGAGTTCGATGCACGGTACTTCGGCCAAGCCCAGCTTACGGGCCGCCAGCACCCGGCCGTGGCCGGCGATGATGCCGGAGCGCGCATCGATGAGCACCGGATTAGTCCAGCCAAACTCGCGAATCGAGGCGGCGATGATTTCAATTTGGTCCGGGCTATGTAGGCGTGGATTGTTTTTGAACTCGACTAGCTCGTGCGTCCCCACAAGTCGGTAAGGCGGCAATTCCGCCTGCGACACAACGGGAACTTTGACCTTTTTTGCAACAGTCATGCTCCAGTTCCGCGTATAGTGCGAAGCGGTACCGCTGCTGAAACAGCGGCACCGCCTCTAACCAGTCAGACGATGGAGCGTCCGGTGGCTGACAGCGATCTTAGAACTAATCTGTGTGCATGTGGCTGCGGCGAACCAGTCAAGCCCGCTCGGCATCCTCGGGTCAACAGGTTCATTACGGGCCACAACAGCCGTGTGCGGCGCAAGCCTCGTTTCCAGTTCACCTGCAATCAGTGCGGTAAGGTATCCGAAGGCACCGCCCGAGCGGTGCGCAACCGCTCTTATTGTTCAAAGGAATGCCGCGACGCATTTCGGAGAGAACGGGTCGGAACTGCGCATCCTCACTACAAGCGGGTCGAGCGGACTTGCCAGAACTGCGGCATTCCTTTTGTGGTGATACCCAGCAGGTCGAGTTACTGCTCGATGGAATGTGGACGCCGGGGTCGGGTACGGAAGATGGCCGGCAAGCCGCGTCACCGCAAAGGTCCCCAGGCCGGTATACGAGCTGCGAAGAAGCGCGATGAGTTCGCCTGCCGCATCTGCGGTTTTGACACCGTGGTTGCCGGTCATCACATCACGCCGAGGCGCGCTGGCGGGTCGAATAACATCGAAAACATCATCACGCTTTGCCCCAACCACCACGCGATGGTCCATGCCGGTCTGCTCACAGCCGCTGATCTGCAGGCGGCCATGCCGACCGAGCCGCCTAGCCCCATGCCGGTCAGGTTCCGCCCGAAACACGTGATGAACTACCGGATGATTCGTACCTGACGGTCCTCAAAATGGGCGCCGGAAGCGGACAACGCGCACGTCCATGGGAACGTTTTTGTCGGCAAAAGCCCGCGCCTCAGCAGCATGATTAAACGGCCGCGCGAGGCTATGCGCGCCAGTCCAAAAGACCTCGCCTCGCTGATTTTGCGTCAAATAGTGATGCGGCAAATCTCGGCTTTCGATCAAATGGACGGGCTCCAGATCTTGCACAGGCGATCTCCCTCAAATCAAAAGGCCCCCACTGACGCGAGGGCCCTTCTCTCACCTCCGGCAGCGCCGGCTACTTTGGAGCAGCAGCCTTGCGCTTGCGCGGCGTGGCCGGCGTCTTGCGCTTCGCCGTAGTCTTGGCGCGCGCCGGACGTCCCGGCTGCTTGGCGGCGGCTTTCCGCGGCGCCGCTTTCTTTTTCGGGGCAGTGGCCATCTGTATCCTCTCGCCCGCGCCGATATCCCGGCAGCGAGCAAGATCACAACTTGCGCGCTACGTCCAGCATTTCGATGCACAGAGCCCGATGCAGAGGGGGTTGCAGTCCGATATCCGCATGTTGGCGACGGAGCTTCCCGGGGATAGGCGCGGGCAACGGATACCGGACCGCATCTGATTGTGTTCACGATCCGCCGGCATAAAGCAACGGCTATTTCACATCCGCCTGGCCGCCGATGAGAAACCGGCTGAGTGCGCGGGCGGCGGCATGATCAGTGCCGCAGGCCGTCGAGAGGATCGTTGAAATCGTCTTCACGTCGCGCACTCGCGCCATCACGCCGTCGAGGTGGCGGAGGTCGCGATCGATTGCGCGCATCTCTTCGATGGTCAGCATGACATGGCACGGCTGCGGCCATGCCGGCGCCACGGCTGAACGGCAGGCTGATCTGGCCGCAGATCCGCGTTTGCGATCGATTGCGACGACGTCGCCCATCGTAATGGCTGACTCTCTTGGCTGTTGCGGCTGGGGTCCATCGCCGGTGTACCGAACCCTTATGCGCCCCCTAAAACTTGACGGTGACGCTCGGCCGCCGCGCTTCGGTGAACTGGCGCTGCATCGCCACCACCTTGTCCTCGATGAGCCTGTCGCGCAGTTTGTCCGCGAGGTCGAGGAATGCCGCGGCGTCGAGCACCGGCACAATGCCCTTGAACCTCGGAACGCTGCCGCCGGTCACCAGGATAGAGCCCTTGCCGGGGAAATCTTCCGTAAAGCCGTCGTGACCCGGCTGGCCGAGCTTGCGCAACTCGGCTTTCAGCGCATCGGCGTCAAGGTCGTCCTTGAGGACCTTGCGCACCGCCGCCTTGAGGCCGTCGACCGTGTCGTCGCTCGCCTCGGCGTACTTGCGCAGTTGCGCTTTGAGGTCGTCGAGATCACGGAACAGCTCCGCATGCTTGACGTGCAAGTCGATGCAGCGTTCGGCGATCGCGCGGCGGTCATCGTCGCTCATGCGAATCTCCTAAGCCGGGAACAAAAATACAGGATTTCAGGCGGCTGGTCCAACCAGCTCGCGCGATGGCAGGCCGTCCACGGCGGGCAAGGGTACGATCGAGGTGTCCGGCGCATAGGACGGCGCCGCCGCGATCAGGTCGCGGATATGCGCTTCGAACGGGATTAGCGCCCGCAGTAGCAGGTGCGCCTCGTTGAGCAGCCGTCCCCGGTATTCCCATTGATCGAGCACCAGCCCGGTGGCGTCCCGGGACAAGCCGATGCGCGCGGCGATCACTTCGAGCTGGCTGCGGTAGCGGCCGGCAATCATCGCTTCGAGCTGCAGCGCGAAACAGACTTCCGTCAGCGCGGCCTCGCGCTCGGCCAGCCGCACTTCGACGGCGAGTACAGCAAGACTGGTCGGGGAGGCGGGCGGGCTCATGCCCGCAGTGAATCACGCGGCACTGCTTGGCGCGAAGAGATTTCACCGGCCTGAGTCAATTCGCCACGCTATGGGAAAGACACATCATGACGCGCAATCCAGATGGATGTCAATCGGGGCGAGTCCGCCATGGCGTCGCGGCCGGGCGGATTCGGCGCGGCTGACAGCGGGAGATAGGTCCAGGACGACAGCCGCCAGCCGGCCGCGCGAACCATGTCGATGTCATCGCCTGGCCCGAGGCCGGCGAGCGAGCTGCGCCGCTCGCGGCCGGCATATGCCGTCTCGAAGGCCGCTTGCATCGTATCGCCCAGGAACCAATGGACGAGGGCCGGATCATCCTCCGGCCAGACCGTGAGACGCACGCCCTGCCATCGCCCGCGAGGACGGACGTTCGCCTTCAAGTCCGGGAATGGCGGATGCCGTTTCACGTCAGAAGGACGCTTTTGGCCGTCTTTGGCGGCCAGGGCCCCTGTGCGCGATACCGCTTGTTTCGAGTGAACGTGCCGCAACTCTCGAGTTGCCGGATACCAGCATCGCTCGCCATGGTGACCATGCAGTCGCAGTGTGTAGGAGGCCCAGGGCGCGCCTCCGGCTTTGGCTCCGGCGGCCGAGTGCAGACATGCTGCAGCCCGGGCGGGATTCACGGCCGCGACGATAACGGCAAATGCCGCCGCGAGGATGCGCAGCCGGCTCGACCTCATGCCGGCCTTTATCATGCTGACCCTTTCCGGGGCGCAGGCGGTCCGCGGACCGGCCGAGCGCCGCGCAGGACTTCGCCGCCCTGGTTGCGGCATTGCGACGGCCGCCGCAGCATCGCGGCTTGCTCGCGGGTCATCTGCTGGTGCGAGGGCCGATGCAGCCCGGCGAGCACGCCCGGGTGGCCGTGCCGTTCCGCCGCGTTTCGCCACGGCGCCCATGGCGCCGCCGGCTGCAGCACGGCAGTCGCGGCCAGCCGGCCGGCCAGTGTCGCGGCAAGAATTTCAAGGGCGACATGCCAGGCGCAATACTCGGCGCGCTCGGCGACCAGGTGGCGCGGATCGGGCCGCCATTTGAGCGGACAATAGGCGCCCTGGCGATAGACGTCCTTGCGGACCGGCGGACAGGGAAATGTCCCGATCTGCACCAGTTCACGGCCGAACGCGTCCTTCATCGGCCGTTTGAAGACAATCGGCTCATCGATGAGCACTTTCGGCTTGCCGTTCGGGCCCGTCATCCATGACGGCCGCGGCCGTTCGGCGGTCCATTTCGGGCGCGTGCCCATCCGGGCATGGACCGTGACCGTTCCGGCCATCGCGGCGAGCGCCTCGACGCCGATGGCGACCGCATCGAAATCGATCGGAATGCCGCACGTGAGCGCCGTCATCTCGTTGTCGCCGAACCCGCAGCCGGCATAGGCGGCGAGGTTGCCCACCGCGGTCTCGATGGCGAGCGAGTCCGGATGCGGATCACCGGCGGCGGCGGGAAAGCCGGGCTCGCGGATGGGACCATCGGAGGCGCCGTGGTCGCTCGCGGCCTCTGACATGCAGGACGATGACGGATAGCCGATCATCGCCCAGGCGCCGCCGCGCCGGCCGCGCTTGGGGATTTCGTCGCGATACGCCCAGCGCAGGGCCATTTCGATGTCGAGGAAGCGTTTTGCGGGCACCTGCATCATGTGATGAGCCCTGGCCGGTATCGATCAGGCTTTCACAGCTCATGCGGCGTGGCAAGACGTCATCGCAACGCCTTGCAATACAACGCAAAATGGGAGGAGCGCGGACGGCCTGCTGCTGCGAGGTGCTATCCCAGCACTGCGCCGGTGACGGCATCGATGCGCAGGCCGTGCAGCGGGCAGGTGATGACGCCGCCGTCCGCCTGGATCGAACCCAGCGCCGCGTGGCGGTGCGGGCAGATCCAGCCGCTTTTCCCCTTGGCGCATTGCCGGCCGGCGAAATGCGCGCGCAGCACATCAAGCGGGCCCGTGTTCCGCCGTCCGCTGACCTCCCACGGAACGTGCACCCTGACGCATTTGCGCCGCTTCATGACCGGCGCCGGCAACGGCGGCTCGCCGCGATAGGCATGCAGCGGATAGCTAAAGACCCGCCACGGATCCTTGAACGACGCCGGCAGGAAACGGGCATCGACGTGGAAATGATCGTCGGGAAAGTGCAAGAACTCGCGGTCCTCGTGCAACGGCCCGATCACCGGCCAGGCATCGAGATGATTGAACCACTTGGCCCGCACGATCGGCACCAGGTAGAACCGGCCTGCGATCAGCGGCGAGGTCTGGCGGTCGGCGCGCTCAATCATGGCTTCGTTCACCGGAGGTCCAAGCTGGGGCGAGATCGGCCCGCATCCCGGCTTTTACGGACTCGATCTCAGCGGCGATCGCGGCGTCGGCCGTGATCCGTTCCGTGACCTTGCGAACGGCGTGCAGCACGGTCGTATGGTCACGGCCGCCGAACCGGCGGCCGATTTCCGGCAGCGATCGCAGGGTCAGCGTCTTGGCCAGGTACATGCCGACCTGGCGCGGCCACACCACGTCCTTGGTGCGCCGCACCGACAGCAGGTCAATGCGGCCGATGTGATAGTGGCGGCCAACGGCCCGAAGGATTTCTTCGACTCGCGGCACGGCTGGTGTGATTTGCGCGGTGACGGTCTCGATCTCCTGTGCCGCGCGCTCGACCGACGGCGGCAAGCCGTCGGCCATGAAGGCAGCAAGGAGACGATCCAGAATGACGGCCATGTGGCCATCGCCGGGCTCCATCGCGGCGATCCTGGCGATCACACGGTCATTGAGTGCCCGTGCGAAGCTGTCATGTCCGCGGGCCGCCTTGGCGGCGATCATCGCCCGCAGGATGCTCGACCGCGCCTGCTGGTCGGGATAGCCGATCCCGACGCAAAAGCCGATTCGCGTGCCGGTCAGGAAACGGAGTTCAGCCGCCGTGACTGAGGCGGCGAGCAGGACCTGCCGCCCTTCGCTGATCATCACGTCGAGGATCTGGCACAACGCCGCCTGGGCCGCCCGCGTGGTGACGGCCTGAATGTCGTCGATGGCGATCAGATCGCGCGCATCGAGGGCCATCGCCTTGAATGCGGCGATGTTGTTACAGGCCGCCAGCGAGTTGCAGGAAAGATAGAGGCCGGCGGCATCCCGCACGGCGCCGGTCAGCAGATGCGTCTTGCCCAGGCCGCAGCCGCCATGAATGAAGATCGGATTGAACTCATGCTGCCCGTTCCTCCGGGTCTCGGCTACGGCATTCTCGACCGCCGCCTGCGCCATGCGGTTGCCGGTATAGGCCACGAAATTGTCGAGCCGCAGCGCCGGATCAAGCTTTTGCGCCGGCCGTTGTGCTTGCACCGGCTGGCCACCGTGCTGCACCGGCTGGCAGTCCCGCTGCACCGGCGCGGCGGCCGGACGCTCCGGCTTGCGCTTCGATTCCGGCCCCATGGTCCGGGTGCTGACGATGATCCGCGCGATCGCCGGATCCTCGGTGCGCCAGGCAGCCAGGATGCGATCGATATAATGCCCCATGATGAAAGTCCGCAGGAACGCGGTCGGCGCCGACAGGCTGACGGCATGACCGGCGACACCGGCCAGCTCCAGCCGGCTGAGAAAAGCGTCGAATTTGACGGCGCCGAATTCGGCGCGCAGGACGCTGCAGACCTTCGACCATTGGCGTTGGCGCAACGTGACCTCCGCGCCATGCGCCGCGATCAGCGCCTGCATTTGCCCACTGCGCTTGAGTGTCCCGGCGAGTCCTTCGCCGCCGTGCTGCACGCGGAA
>Ga0187810_10000207_pt1 | contig 26549 bp, 29 predicted proteins | sample NC_wetland_sal_i_9_FD_132963 | JGI IMG/M metagenome (GOLD analysis project Ga0187810, IMG submission 132963) | Wetland sediment microbial communities from Neuse River Estuary, North Carolina, USA - ASW_5 | ecosystem: Environmental > Aquatic > Freshwater > Wetlands > Sediment | place: USA: North...
CAGTGTCAACGTATTTTCAAAAGAGTCTGTCCATGAAGTGTTTATGAAAAATTACTCCACAAACGAAAATACCACTTTATCTAACCAACTGTCTTTCAACGACTTTTAACTGGACAGTAGTGATAAGGGTTGACTAAAATTTATATGGGATAATAAAAAAGCCGTTTATTATCCCATATAAATTCATTGTTTCATCATGATTCACTTTTTCGGCTGGAAAGGCTCGATGTATTTCTGAGAGCCTGTCTGAGAACGGATTATTTCAAATCGGCACGGGACGACCTTTGGACTGGATGGCCCACTTGTAGACATCCTCGTATTTTTTAAGAGCCGTATTCCAGGAGAAATCGGTCTCCATGCCTCGTAGCTGAAGGTTGCGGTATTCCTTCGGGCGGTCGTAGTACGTGGCGCAGGCCCAGCCGATCGTGTAATAGAGCGAGTGGACGGTGGCATCGCCAAAAAGAAATCCGGTGCCGCCATCATGCCCTTCGGAATATTGCCGGATGGAATCGATGAGTCCCCCGGTGGCCCGGGCAATGGGCGGAGTGCCGTAAGCCTGAGAATACATCTGGTTAAGCCCGCAGGGTTCAAAACGGCTCGGCATCAGGAAGAAATCCGACCCGGCTTCGATCAGATGAGCCAGATGATTGTTGAAGCCAATAAAAGCCCCCACCCGTCCGGGATACTTGGCAGGCATTCCACCCAAGGCCCACTGTAGATCCTCCTCTCCTGCTCCAAGAATCACGAACTGGACGCGCATGGTCTCCAGCGCCCACGGGATGACTTCTTTCAAAAGATCGAGTCCTTTTTGATGCGCCAGACGGGAAATCGTCCCAAAAATGGGAATCGTCTCATCAAACTCCAGATTAAAAGTCCGCTGAAGTTCCGCCTTGCAGACTCGTTTGCCCGAAAGATCCTTCGCAGAATATTTTTCAGGAATGAGATCATCCCTGGCGGGACTCCAAACATCCGGGTCAATACCGTTGAGAATGCCAACCAAATCTGCCGATTTAAACCGGAGGACATCATGGAGCCCGCAACCGCCCACGCTCTCCTGTATCTCACGAGCATAGGTGGGACTCACCGTGGTGACTTTTGACGCGTGAAAAATGCCGCCCTTGAGCATGTTGACAAAGTCCATCGACTCATACCCGTCCGCACGAAAGCACCATTCCGGCAACCCGGCCATGCGGAAGACATTTTCGTGAAACACACCTTGATGTTCCAAATTATGAATCGTGAGGACGGAAGGCGTACCACCGAGCGGACCCTGACTTTCCGTGGTATTCAGGATGGCGGGCACAAAACCCGTGGGCCAGTCATGTGCATGGACGACATCCGGGAACCAACTGAGAAAATAGCAGATATCAATCCCCGCCCGACTGAGGTAGGTGAAGCGCTCGCCATTATCCTGATGTGAACCCCACGGCCCGGTATAGACCTCATAACGGTGGAAATATTGATCATGCTCGATGAAATAAATCGGAACTGTGCTGCCGGGCAACGTCGTCTCCCAGACTTTTCCGTAGCGATGATGATCCCCCGTGCGAACTACCAGCACCCCGTCGTGCACTTTCCAGGAAGCGTCCCTTCGGATGCACCCATAAAGCGGACAGACGATCCGGACATCATGCCCGACAGAATTCAGAGCCTTGGCAAGCGCCCCAACAACATCAGCCAACCCTCCAACTTTGACGAAGGGGGCCACCTCGGAAGAAGTCATCAAAATCTTCACGCGGTGCGAAATTACGCCAACTGACCTGCAAACTGCCAGCCCGAAATTTACTCTCTTTTGTAAAAAATGAGCGGCAAAGACTTCACTGAAGTCAAAACTGGAGAAGTTTCCGGGAGCTTATCAACAAATTAGAAATCTAAATGCCCGCAATAACTTTTTCCGACTCTTCAAGAACTTGAGGAATGATCTCCTCAATCATCTCCGGTTCGTATCCGTAGGCTTCCAGCACTTCCTCGTCCAATTCAGTCTTGAAACCTTCCTCGCCCACTCCCGTACCGATGAGGAGAGCAATGTGCTTGGCGACGTGGACATGGACAACGAGAGTCTGGCTGTCCGGTCCGGCAAGGCGGGGACGTGAATAGTAACAGGCGACTTCGACCAGGTTCTCCGGAAATTCCCAGCCCTCCAGCAGCGTGCCACCGATATCGGTGTGATCGTAACCGAGAAGGTCGTGCTCGGCCTGACGCCAGCTGCACCCGTGCTCCATTTGATAAAGACGGATTTTTTCAAACTGGGCACTGCAGGCATAGGCCAGGGCTAGTTTCCCCACATCGTGGAGAAGCCCCGCCGTGTAAGCCAGCTCCGGTTTCACATATTCAGAACACCTCGCCAAAATTTCACTCGCCACAGCCACACAAAGGGAGTGTTTGGCCAGATCGCCCGGTTCCCACCCATAGCCTTTCACCTCATTGGTCAGCCAACGGGAGGCGATGGAGCTTGCAGCCATCTTGTAAAGTCCCTTGAACCCGAGAATGATGACGGCTCCCTTCAGGGAATCACAATGCGAGCCTTTGTTAAAATAGGCGGAGTTGGCCATCTTCAAAGTCGCTGTGGCCAGACCGGAATCTTTCATGATGAGCTGCTCGACATCATGCGCATTGCTTGTCGGGTCTTCCAACATCTTCACTAATTTGGGCAGGAGCCAAGGCGAACAGGGAATGTTCTTGGCCATCTCGCACACCATCTGCAAAGGTAGCACTTCGCTCATTTGTAGAACTCCGGTTGATTCGGCATCTTCACCTTCACCTTGCCGGTGGAGAGATCAAATTTGATCGTGCGATTCAGAGCCCCTCCCACTTCCCACACCAGGGGACTGTAACCGTACTCGGCCATCAGATTCGTGAGTGCTTCAGCATTCTTTTCGCCGATGCGGAAAAACTTATCTGCCTCCAGCACCTTCGCGCCGCCAAAGACCTTGAACTCCAGTTTGGCGACATTGGCGCCCATAGCGGTTAAGCTCTTGATCAAGTCTTCAAATCCCGTATCGATAAACATGGAACGTCGCGAAGATGATCCAGAATTGGCATTCCCCTTGGGCAACATGGCATGAAGCATTCCACCGACTCGCTTTTGCGAGTCATATGCAGTAATCCCCAGACAGGAGCCTAGAGCATAGGTGGCAATAACATCGTTCGAGTCCTTAGAGACACGTTGATCTCCCACTCCTACAACGATTTCTTTGGGGGGAAGGGTCATATCAATACACTACAGAGGTTAAAGCTGCCAGTTCGCCAAAAAAATGGAAGGTTGAATTAAAGAAATTTTATAAAACCATGTATAAGGATAATATCGCACAATCAGGAAACAATCAGCCAATTATTTTGAACTCCCCGCGAATATTGCAAGGGACTCATATCCAACACACACGGCTTCAACCAGCCGTGGAGGAAAGATTCTTCTGAGATGTCGGAACAGGGACGGGCGTGGGAGGGGGTACTGGAAGCGCCCTCTGGATCGGCTCTTCAGGCTGCTCGGGTCTCATCAAAAATTGTTCCCGCATCATAAGTATCTGACCATCAATTCCCACTATGCGCTGTTGAATGGCATTGATCCGGACGGTGTGTTGACCTTCCATGAGTTCCATCTCGCGCAATTTCTGCCCCTCCGTCTCCAACTGACTGGTCAAGCTCTTCAGCTTCTCCTCTGCCTTGGATTGGAGAGTTTCGTTGCTGCCCGATTTCTTATCCACAGCCTCCTTCACCGTATTCACTTCCTGTTCCAACTGGCGGATGAGTTCACGTTGATCGACTAAATCCTGACTGAGTGAATTAATCGACACCGCGCCGATCAGGATTTTTTCCCCTTGAGCGGCTTGCGTGTCCTGAGTGTCTTTCAGCATCGCCTTCTGGTCGACGATTTCGCCATGCAATTGCTCCAGCTTGTTGTTCTCAATCCAAACCGTCACGCCAACGAAACCCACCGCTCCAAAAGCGATGACTATAATGAGGATAAATGGTGATATCGCTCTCAATCGTTATACAAATTATTAAATTCAGAAAAAAAATCAACATAAAAACGCATTAATTTTTAAGCAAGTGCCTTGGAATCAAGCTACAGCCTACTTTTTTCCTCGAATTTCATTCTTATACGCTTAGGTAATCGTACCATATCCAAGCGATGAAAATATCCATTTTCCACTCATTTTTTAGCATTTTAATGTAAAAACAAACCCCGAAATACTTTCCTAATTCCTATTAAAATCTGCCCACGAGCCCATAAAAACAACTTCAACAACTCATGAGGAAGCGACGGCAATTTCGGGAGGAGTAGCCCGTTTCTTTGTCTTCCGCAGGAGCAAAGAAAGACAAAGAGACACGAAAATAGCAACCGACAAAACTTCCACGACACCCGCCCAACCCTTTTGCCGCAGGACGACACCCGTGGCACTTCCCAGAACACTCGAACCAACATAGTAGAAAAACAAATAGAGAGCGGAAGCGATTGCCCTCGCATGAAGCGCTCTCCGCCCAATCCAACTGCTCGCCACACTGTGCGAGCCAAAAAATCCAAACGTGAAAAGTGCCAGCCCTCCGATCACCACCCACAGAGAATTTGCCAACATCAGCCACAACCCCACCAAAGTAAGGATGACCAGCATCCACAGTAAACTCCTGCGCCCCATCCGGTCGGCCATCGCTCCAGAGAGATACGAACCGAAGAAACCGACCAGATACATTGAAAATATCGCCCCGACAAAACTATTGGAGAGAAAAAACGGCGCTGCTTTCAATCGGAACCCAAGATAATTGTAGACGCTGATAAAACTTCCCATCATCAGTCCGATAAAGGCGAAAAGCTCCAGCAACACGGGATCGCTCATGTGTCCCCTCACCTGACGCCAGAGCTTGGCCGCCGAAGGTCTTCGTGGATGGAAATGCCTGGATGCTGGCAGGATGCGCAGAAATACAACTCCCATGATGAAGCAGACCACGCCAATGCTTCCCAAGGCAAACCGCCAGGAAATCCAACCCGTCAGCAGAGCCGTCACCACCCGCCCCATCATCCCACCCAGGATATTCCCACCGATGTAAAGCCCCATGATTTGCCCCAGCGAGAGCGGCTCAATCTCCTCACTCAGATACGCCATGGCTATCGCCGGAAGTCCCGAAAGCGCAAACCCCTTCAGCCCACAAAAAGCCACCAGTATGGAGAAATTCGGCGACCATGCAGCGGCAATGGTAAAAACCGAGGAAGCGAGCAGGGACAGACTCATCAAACGGCGGCGGCTAAGAAGATCCGACAAAAAACTCGTGAGGAGCAACCCAACCGCCAGTGACATCGTCGCCGCTGAAACCACATAACTGCTCGTGGCCGGAGTCACGTGAAACTCCTCACTTAAAGTCGGCAAAATCGACTGCAAACAATACAACTGCAAAAAGGTGGCAAACCCGCCGAGCAGCATCCCCACCGTAATGGCCCGGTATTCCGGCGTCCCCCGTCTTACCAAGGGCACCGCCTGGCGCGTCAAAATTATTGAAGATAGAGGCCCCTCATGCATGTACGGTCGGTCACTCTATGCGCCCCTTTTCCCGGGATTCAATAGCGGGTGCGTAGAGCCAGCCATCTTCCATTCCTGGCTACTCCCCTCAAGAATAGTCCTAAACGACGATGATCGTCAAACGATCTGGCTATTCGTGAAAAAACCGCTGGACTCTTCGCGATTTTAGACAATACATTCCTTCATGTCGAAATCCCCCAAGGGAGACAAACTAACCTTCGAGGAAGCCCTTGAGCACGTCGAACAGACGGTGACGCGCATGGAGGAGAAGGATATACCCCTGGAGGATTTGCTTCAGCATTACGAGGAAGGACTGAAACTGATCGAATTCTGCAACCAGAAATTGACGGCGGCGGAAGAAAAAATCACCCTCCTCACCAAGACTTCTGACGGTAAAATCAAAATCTCCACCCTCGACCCCCAAACCCCTACCCTACCGGAAAGCGGCGAAAAGTCCGACGCCTCTCCCAGCCTCTTCTAACCTCCCTCAGCCCATCCCATCACCATGAGCGAAACTTCCACTCCCCTGCTCGATACGATCAACAGTCCTGCTGACGTAAAAAAACTCAGCATCAAACAGCTCGAACAACTCGCGGAAGAAATTCGCAAGGAGTTGATCTCCGTCCTGAGCAAAAACGGTGGACATCTGGGCCCCAACCTCGGCGTGGTGGAACTGACCCTTGCCATGCACTACGTCTTCAACACGCCGGAAGATCATTTTGTCTTCGACGTGAGCCACCAGGCCTACATCCACAAACTCCTCACCGGACGGCGTGACCGCTTCCACACGATCCGTCAGGCGGGCGGGCTCAACGGCTTCATGCTCCGCACGGAAAGCCCACATGACTGCTACGGTGCCGGGCACGCCGGAACCGCCGTTTCCGCCGCACTCGGCATGGCCGCCGCACGTGATCTCCGGGGCGGGAAGGAACACGTCATCGCAGTGGCCGGAGATGCGGCCTTCACCTGCGGCATCACTTACGAAGCCCTGAACAACGCCGTGGATGACACCAAGCGGCTGATCATTGTCCTGAATGACAATGAGTGGTCGATCGACAAGAACGTGGGAGCCATCGCCAGCTACTTCAACCAGATCGTGACGAACCCCCGCTACTCGCACTTGCAGGATCAGGCACAGAAGTTTCTCGAAATGGTCGCCGGCAAGACGGGCAAGGCCATGGTGACCCATGTGGCAAAAAAAGCGGAGGAAGCGGTCAAGAGCTTCGTCCTCCCGAACGTCATTTTTGAAGAACTCGGCCTCTCCTACTACGGCCCGGTCGACGGTCATAATCTCACCACCCTCATCAACTCCTTTGAGTTTTTCAAGACCATCGAGCATCCCCTCGTCTTCCACGTGCTGACGAAAAAGGGGAAGGGCTTCGAGCCCGCCATGGACAAGCAAAAGAAATTCCACGGCACCGGCCCTTACGACCCCGAAACCGGGGAGACAAAACCAGCCAACCAGGCCACTTACTCGGAGATTTTCGCCGACACGCTCGTTCGCATCGCCGACACCAACTCACGCGTTGTCGCCATCACCGGCGCCATGCCCAACGGCACCGGGCTGGACCGCTTCCGCCCGAAGCACCCGGACAAATACTTCGACGTCGGCATCGCGGAAGAACACGCCGTCCTCTTTGCCGCCGGACTTGCCACGAAGGGAATCAAGCCCTTCGTCGCCATCTATTCCACCTTCCTTCAGAGAGCATTCGACCCCATCGTCCATGACGTCTGCCTGCAAAATCTCCCCGTCGTTTTCTGCATGGATCGTGCTGGACTCTCGGGCGATGACGGGCCGACCCACCACGGCCTTTTCGATATTTCGTACCTCCGGGGCATCCCGAACATACTCCTCCTCGCCCCAAAGGATGAAGACGAGTTTGCCGACATGCTCTTCACCGCCGCCGCGCACCCCGGCCCCATCGCCATCCGCTATCCGCGCGGCACCGGTCCCGGCAAGGCGATCAAGGAACATCCCTCCATCCTTCCCATCGGCAAGGCCGAAGTCATCCAGCACGGCACTCAGATTTCCCTCTGGTCCTACGGAGCCGCCCTCCCCATGGCGATGGAAACCGCCTCGGCCCTCACGGCGCGTGGTTATTCCTGTTCCGTGGTGAACGCCCGCTTCGCCAAGCCGCTCGACACCGGCACGCTTGAATTTTTCGCCCGCAGCAGTGAGCTGATCATCTCCTTTGAAGATCACGCTCTCCGGGGCGGCTTTGGCAGCATCCTTCTGGAAGAACTCACCGACCTCGGCATCACTCTTCCCGTTGTGCGCATCGGCTGGCCGGATGAATTCATCGAGCACGGCAAGCCGACCCAGCTCCAGGAAAAATACGGACTCACCTCCGCAGCCGCGCTTGCCAAAGCGGAAATTTATCTTAAAAAGATTGTTCCCTCGGCGAAATCACCCGCCGCAGTCGCTTAATATAGAAACATGAAAATCGTTGTCGCTTACTCGGGAGGTCTCGATACCTCCATTCTTCTCACCTGGCTCAAAGAACGTTATGACGCCGAAATCGTCGCCTTCTGTGCGGACATCGGCCAGGAGGAGGAACTCAAGGGCCTTGATAAAAAGGCGAAAAAGACCGGGGCTTCCAAGTGCTACATTGACGATTTGACCGAGGAATTCGCACGGGATTTCATTTACCCGATGATCCGCGCCGGAGCGATTTATGAAAATCAGTACTTCCTCGGCACCAGCATCGCCCGACCGTTGATCGCCAAACGCCATGTCGAAATCGCCCGACTGGAAAAAGCCGATGCCGTCGCCCATGGAGCCACCGGAAAGGGCAACGACCAGGTTCGCTTTGAATTAACCTTCGCCGCGCTCGCCCCCGAGTTGCAAATCATCGCTCCCTGGCGCGAATGGGATTTCAAAGGCCGTACCGACCTCATGGAATACGCCAAGGCCCATGGCATTCCCATCCCCGTCAGCGCCGCCAAACCCTACAGCACCGACCGCAACCTCCTCCACATCAGCTTTGAAAGTGGCATCCTCGAAGACCCTTGGATGGAACCTCCCGCTGACATGTTCCGCCTCAGCGTCTCCCCGGAGAAGGCTCCCGACAAGGCCGAATACGTGGAACTCGATTTTGACATGGGCAACTGCGTGGCCGTGAACGGGAAGAAACTCTCCCCTGCGAACGTCCTCCGCACCCTCAACAAACTCGGCGGCAAGCACGGCATCGGGCGCGTCGATCTCGTTGAAAATCGTTTCGTCGGCATGAAATCCCGTGGCGTCTACGAGACTCCAGGCGGGGCCATCCTCCACTTTGCCCATCGTCAGATTGAAACCCTCACGATGGATCGCGAAGTCATGCACCTCCGCGACGGACTCATCCCGAAATATTCCGAACTCGTCTACAACGGCTTCTGGTTCGCCCCCGAGCGAGAATTCCTCCAGGCCGCCGTTGACCAGAGCCAGGAAAACGTCACTGGCACCGTCCGTCTCAAACTCTATAAGGGCAACATCATCACCGCCGGACGCAAGAGCCGACTCTCCCTCTACAACCCGGACGTCGCGACCATGGAGGCCGACCATGGCGCATACCATCAGGGCGATGCCACTGGCTTCATCCGCCTCAACGGCCTCCGCCTCCGCACCCGCGCCGCCTTGAAAAAAGGGAAGAAGCGGTAAAACGCCCTTATGCCAAATCCCAAAATGCTTTTACAATAAAAGCGTGTCTGCTTGAAAATCCCCTCCCGCCAGGAACCACTCGGAAAAATCATTCCGCAGTAGGCGGGCGAAACCGTTCTGCGACACGTTCGACTCCACCACGAGGTCCGTCAACGGGCGTGAACTTGGCGGTCGTGGCATCCCATGCAGGCTTGATTGGATACGGATAAAGTGGCATCTCAATCTCGGTTTTTCCATCCACGATGCGTCTGGCTGGAATCCTATCCGGCACTACGCCTTTCTCACGCCAGTCGATGACAAGGTCGAGCATGTTCGGGAGATGATTGATGCCGGGACCGGAGCCCAGTCCATGCGCCATCCCTGGAATGATGTAAAACCTTAAAAATGACTTCACTTTCTCGATGCGGCCGAAGTGTTCGACAACCCGTTCATAATAATCGAGTGAGGCGTGATACGGTACGCATGAATCTGCGGAGCCCGAGATCATCAGCATTTTGCCACCGCGTTTTTCAAACGGACTCAAGTCGGGATTTTCCGCGTTCAAATAAGGCCCAAGGGCGGAGGTATACGCATCAATGTCTTTTCCAAAATCCATTTCCATCAGATTCTTCTCTGCACCAAAAACCCATTTAAAAAGATAGAGGTGCCCGATGGCTCCATCAAAGGAACTGCCCAGCGGGATGCCGCAAAATATGCGTTCGCCTGTTATTGCATGCGTTGGTCCGGCTAAAAGTTTCCGGAGTGCTTCGGCGTGCGCTTGCGTCAGTGTCGGGTCTTTTTTCATCACCAACGCAATGACCGCAGCGATATCTTGAGCGTCACATCGAGGATCAGAAACAAGTTTTCCGGCGGTTGCCGGAGTTTCACGAACCGCCATGTACTCATTCCCGGCGGCGATAACATTGGCTTTCTGCGACTCCGTGAAAGAACAATAGCTGAATATCTGCTCGTTCCACAAAAAATAGGCATGTAGCGGGGTGCGGCAGTGCGCCGGAATGTTCGCAATGATGCCATCATAATCCTCGGGATAGCGCTGCGCCTCCTGAAGTGCCTGCTGTCCGCCGGTAGAGCCACCATTGAAATACGAGTACTCTGGATTTCTACCGTAATACGTCTCAATGATCTGTTTGGCGGAGACCGTCATGAGATGCGTAGCTCGGAAGCCAAAATCCTTCCAGACCTCGGGATTCCCGATTCCGGAATCGGGATCTGGCGATGTCCCCATGTCGGTCGTCGCAACCGCATAACCGGCAGTGAGCGAGCTGACCAAGCCACCCATGTGGATACTTCCCGCAGCACCACCGTTACCAAGGCCAAGAAAACGGCCATTCCAACGTTCGACATCCGGCAGCCATATTTCAAGTTGGATATGGGAACCTTTGGCTGGGGCTAGAACGATCTTAATGATGGTGCGAGGTGACAGGTTATCGAACGTATCACCATTCGGAGCTGTCTCCGTCGGAGAGGCAAAGCGTTCTGCCAGAACCATCGTTCCATGGTCGATTTTCAGTTTTCTAATCGCGTCGAGCCCACGGCCATTCCCAGGCGATGTCACTGGTATTCCTGATGTCGTCATAATCTAAAAAAACAGGGGACCATCATCTATCCCAAACATACTCCATCAAATCTTGTTTTTAAAAGATGGAATCGGCAATAAAAGAAAAATCGGGCCGGCGGGATTTGAACCCGATGAAGATTTGCGTGGATATGCATAACAATGCTTGGTTGTGTGGCTTATAATTCATACGATTTTAGGCATCTACGCATAAATAGGTACAACTATGAGTACATTTTGTCACCATTTGACACAACATTAGAGCAATTTTCGTAATTACTTAATTAATGTTAATCATTATATTTAATCTTAGTTAAGTAAATGTTTTTTTGATTAACTACACAATAAATCTCTACTTTCTTTTTGAACATAAAAATAATTTTTAGGTCAAAGAAATTTACGTAAGTCGTTTGTAGTAAAATAGAAACCAAAAAATCTGTGATTTATCTTCCGCCTCTGTATCTTAAATTTTTTAAAATCTCTGGAACACTGCTAAAAGATGCAGGCAACCAGAGAAAAACTCAATTTTGCGGATTCGGCCAAATACCTTGGCTGTTGCACCCGTAAAATGAGCAGCTTAGCCAAGGTGATTACTCATCACCTTGTCGGGAATAGGCTGTATTTCTATAAGGACGATCTCGACGCCTACTGCTTGAATCATCAAATCGAGGGACGAAGTACCCCGCACCGGACTACAGCCAATAGCAATACTTTTGATGATTATTTTTATCGGCAAAAAATCGCTTCCGCCGGAATCATCCCTACGGATGAAATGATTAAGGCTGTCAAGCTGTGGCACCGGGACGAGGCGTTGAACCCAGCCAACATCATACAGATTTTTAAGTTGCTTAGGGATACTCAAGCAAAGCTTCCCAACGGTTGACTAAAAAAATGAAGGAGAGATTGGTAATACCTCTCCCGCCTACCTTCCATCCTCCACTCTCTGTCATTCTCTCCATACTGAAACCAGCCCCCGATAATCCCCATGGGCTGTGTTTTGGTGTGGGGCATTTGTTCAAGCCGTATGAGCAACCATGATGACAGACCATGAACGACTTCGCTGCGGCTTCGCGGTGCCGTCGTTGAGACAGTGCGGCAAGACACGGTACTCGACGAAGGACTCCGACGATGCGCGCCGGACGAAGTGCGTGAGAGCTGGCGGCTTGGGTGCCTGTGCGCGATTCTGGCATGATCCTCCGAAATCCACGGCTTTGAGTGGTACCGGAGGATTGTGGCAGTATCGCCCGGTAGAGCGCCTAGACGCGATGCAGAGGCTTGGGGATGTCATGGCGTCTGCGATAGGAATTATATTCTTATCTTCGATTTTTGTTATTTAAATTATAAGCGGTACCCAAAGCAATTATTCCTCCAGTACCACCCAAGATGGCGGCAAATACGAAGGATATCATGACACCTAGTACGGCAAAAAGCCCTTTGTTTGTTTGCCATGCTGCCTCCTTATTGGCTTGATATTCGTCTGGATGGTTAATCTTATAAAAACGAATCCATCCAAAAATTGCGAGTAGGATTGATATAGGAGTAACAGGTGTTAATATTAACAGTCCAATAAAACGCAAAACCGAATAGAAAAAGCCGTTTGCACTGCCGACATAAGAAATAAAAAATAGCAGATAGATTAGTGTTCCAACAGCCATTGTCCCAATACATACACGGCTGCGGTCAAATTTTATCACGTATAAAGGGAATAGTCCTACAATCACATAATCAATAAAAGTCGGCTTAATACTGGACTCAATAAATATTTTTTGATCGCCAAAAACATCAGAATATTTTACCCACTCGGTACCTGAAATTTCGATAATATATGTTTCTTGTGAAATGGTATTTAGAGAATAAAATACAAGCATCTGTTCTTTGGTAAACGGCCCTACCGATTTTCCGTTTTGGTTGTAAAAATATTTTTTCATAACAATTTAATTCATCAGTTGAAGCGAGGAAACATTGTTTTTATTTTCTCGTATGTAGTTTTGGAAATACTGCAGATCATTCAAAAGATCGGGTAACGGCTTATTGGCATCATAGCCCTTTCTACTTAAAATCGATTGCTCGCGATTGATATATTTGAACCATGGATCCAATGAGGTATTATAATATATCCGGAGACCAGATATTTTTGCTGCATCATCGATTATTTTTTTACGTGCTTTTGACTTCCACTTTGGTTTTAGAAAAAGAAAATAAATGAAACTTCCTAATATTGATACAAGAATTATATTGCAAATAAATACTGCGAACGAAAATGCGATTTCGAGGATAAAAAAACAATAAATACATACGTATGACAGGAATAAAATAGGGCAGCCAAAAATTATAAAAAGTATGGCGATAGCCGCAACAAATCCGCATCCACTATTTTCTGAATTATATTTATTAAACTTATCGTGACGAAAAATTCTTTCTGCCTCTTCTATTTTAGGTATCACCTTCAAGTATCGAACTATGTTTCCCAAATTCGAACGGTAATCTAATGCGTGAACCAATTCTTCAATCTGCTCCCGTTCTTCTGGGGATAGGAGATTATTTGTCTCCATTTTGATAGAATTCACTAAATCCACTGTGTTGTGAAAATATTCTTTATCTGCAATCGTTTCGAATGAGGATGACTGAATGGAATGGTAGGTTATGTGTCTTTCTAGCCCATAGGCCATGAAATGAGCATTGCGGGGCTCGCCTTGAACCGTTTCAAGGGCGATTTTTAGGGAACGGTTGATTAAAACCAGTTTATCACGCAGGAACGCAAGATAGTCATTCTTCCGGTTCGCCTCTGCAATCTCATCCCGAATCCCTTCGACTGAACGCCCGATACTATCCAGTTGGTAATTCTGATAGATCAGCGAAGATGCAACGACCGTTTCAAAAAGCGTCCAAGACATAGTTTACTTCTCCTTTTCGGTAATCGAATCGCTCATGGCATACTGAAAAAACTTTTTGCCTTTCTGACTTTTGGGCATTTGGCACGGGAGGGTTTCTTAAAGGCTTCATGAACAATGAGGGACGCATCTTTTGGAGAAATTCTCATCTGCCGTGAAACTAGCATCACGAATTCCCATCTCATGGCGTCGTTAAAGGCTCTGACATTGGGGGGCATCCGATTATACGAGGTATGCTTCATAGGCGTAATGTTGTCTGAAGTAGAGGTACAGTGGAAGAAGATAGGGGCGCTATAGTGCCTGTCAAGAAAGGATTCTTCACGAGATAGTCTTCGAGATGGCTACCCCATCTGAATCGGAAGAGTTTTTTCGAGTGAGAATCAGAACATTAAGAGAGAAGTCTGGTCTTACTCAAAGCGTCGTGGCCGAATTGGCGGGTATCTCGTACGATTACTACAAGGATATTGAACAAGGTGTTCGACCTAATGTTTCGTTACGTGTAATCGAACAACTGGCCAAAGTATATGGCTTCACAATACCAGAATTGTTTTCACCTGAATTACCCACAGTGAAAGTAAAACTAAAACAGATACCAACACCGCATTATAGAAAACATCAGTAGTCCGATCATTCTAGCAAGTGTCCACCGCCAATTATGCCCATATCGTGTATGGGGCGATTTTTCCATAATACCCCTAGGCCCGCGGGGCACTTATCATTTCCGAAACGCAACTGGGGTTATCTAGAAATCGGCTCTACCGTGTCCGCCAATCACTCAAGGAAACCAGTGAAAGGCTGCAATCCATCAATTTTTGTTTGTAAGCAGCCCGTTCAGCACATGCTGGACCGTTTCGGGTACAATGGCTTTAAGCGACTCCCCTTTGATTTTGCCTTCGATGGATACGGCGACCAATCCGTGAAGTGCCGCACCTAGGGTCAGGGCTAATCGGTCGGGAACGCCGGCAACGATTTTTCCGGCTTCTTGCCAAGAATGGTTGAATCTGATTACAACCTATCTTTAATGAGATACGAAGCACGGGGATAGAGGCTGGGACAGCAACCAGTGATTTCACAGAAAACCGTACTGAAGTGGCCCAAGCTGGAATATCCGACTTCAAAGGCAGCTTCTGTCACATTGTGCTTTCCTTCTTTTAATAACTTTGCGGCTCGGCGGATGCGCAGTTCCCGTAGATATTGCGGAATGGTCTTACCCATAACCTTGGAAAAAGTACGGCTCAGGTAAAAGGAGCTGCAGCTGACCTCTTTGCCCAATGCTTCCAAGCTCGACGGCTCGGCAATATTCCAAGATAGGATTTCGCAAACGCGCTCAGCTCAGGCAGAAGACATCGGTCCCTTGATCGCGTCACTGCGTTCTGAAGATTTCCACTGGGTGGATGCGCAAAGAATCGAGGCAACTAGATGCCCATTCATTGGTTGTGTGGTCATTGTTGCGGTGAAAGATTTTGGTTGCGAGATTTCCACATAGTGAATGGGTGGGGTTTGTTCCAATCGCATCCAATATATTGGGGAGGTTTTGAGTTAGATAGACCGTTGCGCACCGGGATGATCGAGCGGTTGACGGAAGTTTTCAGCTCCGTGCGTATGGCCTCTACTCCAATCTGCTTAAACCACTGCACCATCTCCTCCGATGTGGCTGCGCGTGAGTCGAGCAACACGGTATCTGCTTCACCCGCTACGATGGGCGAAAGGATGTCATCTATCGCCGTAGTTTGCCGCATGTCGATGAATCGACTGCTGGGGATAAAACGAAGGAGCGTGGAATTCTCCGAGTCTCCATCAATGGTTATAGTTTTACTTCCCTGTGCTACCAACCATGAATGGAGGATGGTACTTGCGAGAGATTTCCCAGAGCCGCCTTTGGCTCCAGCTGTTATAATGAGACGTTTGTTTGTCATATTTTTATGTTTTCCTGATTAATAATCTCCGCCTGCTACCCGTGGTTTGGTTTTGGTTGCGCTTGGAGAAATGGGGGGAATGGATTCCTGCTTGGGCGGTACTTCTGCCGTTGTCTTAACGGGGATGGTTTTTGTCTTTTTCGCTTTACCCGTTCGCTGCAAGTGATGCTGCGCGTATTTGGCGAAAGAACTGGCCGACCCCTTGAATCCCTTCTTGCATAACAGGTCGTACAACCTCTTGAGAGTGACGCCCTGCTGTCGTGCCTTCAGCATGACTTCTTTCAAAGGGGCTAGTTCCTGTTCAATCCTGCTGCCGCCGGAATCGGCTGACGCTTTCGTGATTTCTTCGATCTCTTTTTTGATGTCTTCGTAGTTCATATTTTTTTGTTTTTGAGAATGAATACGCCGACTTGTTTGGAATGACGCGAAGCGTCATGTCGGAGGTGTCTCTCCGAATGTGTGAAAACCTATCTCATAGAGATAGGACATGGTGTCCTGCCCTAGAGGGCAGTCTTTGGGGGGGCATTTTCATTTCTGAAAACAAAAAAATATGGTGCCGATAGAGCGAACTAAACAGGAAGCTCTACCGTTCAAAACTAAAAGGCCAAACTATCAATTCAGAAAGGTGTGGCCGACAAACCACTCAAATCGCCGTTGCCTCTGGTGGATCAATACTGGACAGGTCATCCACACTCACCACATCAAGGGAGGTGATAGCTGTCTCCCCCTCACTCCCCAGTCGCAATAAACAGATGCGATGTTGAGAAAGCCCCTCCCATATCACTTTTAAGCCCGTACCGGAAAAAGTGACTTCATGGGTGGTGAAGGAAAGCGTCAATCGGGAGTCATTCCCCCGGATATAGAGGAGATGCATAAATTGAAGTGTCCATAATTCCTCCGCCTCTATCCGCAGACAATAGGGCACCTCATTGCTAGAAAATAATTCGCAGCAGGCCGTTTTCATCTGTACCGCTCCATTCTGACATCCAGTGATCTTTCCAGTTCATAGGAGGTATGAGTGATGCAACGCAGAATGAGGGAAAGTACGTTACCTCTTCCACCTAACAGCAGATTTTCCGCGAGCCGAAAATTTCCCCTCCCAACATCATAGGAACGATAAGGATTTCTATTCTCATCCAGACCGAGCAACGCTTTTTCCACCGTGTCAGGTTTTACCCTTCCACTCCCCGCGAGTATCAATCGTTGGAAAAGCTCCAGTGCTGGCACCTTCTTTTGAGGATGCCGCCATCTTTTCGGGATCTCCCGTTGAATGGATTTGACTACCTGTTTCCCCTTGGCACTGGCAACCAGATCCACCATCATTTTAGTTTCATCTGGCAACAGTCGATCTTTTAGTTGTTGATGGAAGACGGACTTCGCCAGTGGCTTCTTTTTCTCCCGGTTACGGTGAACCAATGCAGATCGCTCATTGTTATTCAATTCCCGTTGATGATCGCGTTCATTTTCCGCAAACAGTCGTTTTAACTCCCTTGAGCGAGTACTAAATTTTTCGATGAGAGCAGGAGAAACCCCTTCAATGATGAGGTCTTTCTCCGTTACTTTAACGCGATAGCCGATACGGGCCAGATGCCCTGCCAGTTCCGAACGATAGATGGCTGTTGCGGCCTTGGTATGCTCATACATCCGCCGAGCATCCAGAGCCTTTAACTTGCTTCCATCTCTCGTCACGTTGAACACGCACATGTGTCGGTGCAACTGACAATCCAGCGAACGGGAAGCCTCATGGTCGAACACAGCAGCCACTATGGTGCCCGTGTAATGGCGCTCCATGCTCAAAACTTTTGCCCCCTGCCGATCTCGGACCGCCGCGGAGCGTTCCAGGAATTTAAATGCTGATTCAGCAGCACGTTGATGTGCTTCAACTACACGAGTGTCACCAGCTACGAGTCCAACAATCGAAACCGATTTAGGTGCACTGCACACAAAATCAAAATAGGCCACACGATCTTTCCTCAATCGTTGAGTAAGTTTATTCCCGGTTTGCGGGTGTACCCCCATAGCAAGGCGATGGAATGCCTCCTTTGATACTTCCCCATTTAGACCGAGTTCGAGGGCGAGCTTCCCTCGCCACTTCCCCAGCTCTTGCCCGCCTTCCTTGTAATAGTCGTCTCGTTCCAAATGTTCGTCGAAGTACGTTTTAGCTGCTTGCAAGTTTTTCTGTGCTTTCACTGTGATCATGTTTTTATGTTTTCTGCTTACATGATCGGGAAACATAAAACCCACCGCTGATATACGGTGGGGAGGGAAGCATTTGCCGTTAATTATCGGGAGATACGAGCTATTTTCACCGACATTCCGAGTTTTCGGAGTACATTCTCTGGGAGCAAATCGAGAAATATATAATCCAATAACCGAAATATTATCTCTGGTAACGGCAGCCAACTTAGCGGTTTTTTACTCAACACTTCATTTATATCTTCAAAGTATTGAAAAACATTATCCCACATCACAATTTTTTTGTTCTTCATGACATTTTTGAGTTTTTTCAGCTCAGATTCCAGCACTTTGAAGAATTCCTGGTCTGTATATGTAGAAACGTCTAACCTCGTGATTTCGCCTCGTGCAAAACAAGCGTTAATTCCATCTTCAATACCCATACTTACATTTTCTGCGGTCATGCTGGATGAATAATTAATAGGTACAAGTTCTCACACAAGTATTTCGATGAAGTATTGTACGAATTTTTGTAATTTGTACTTTCGATAGCTAATCATTTTCATATTGTTTTCCTTAATTTATGTTCGTCTCGGCGTTTTGCTTTTGAATCGAACATTTTTATGTTTTTGAATTTAGAACTGTTCCAGCAAGGGGCTATATCGCCGATGCTTTTCTAGCGTAAGTCACAATGAACGGGGGACCGGTTTGAATCTGATTCACCATCGCGCAAAGTGCTCGGGGTATTCACCGGCATAGGCTTGCACGGCCTATGTATTGCGGAGGAACAGGTCAACGGCTAGGCATGGTTGCGGTTCATGAGACACTTGGCGGAACGAATATTTACCCCGCCCCATCACTCTCTCCACCTACCCACTACAAACTTTCCCATCCTCCATAAAATAGCCCCCAGTTGACCCGTTGAGCTGATTTTATGGATGGGCTGGCATACTGGATTTAGGAAGCATCCCTATGTGACAAACCGAAATGCAGTGCCCCGCCTCGCTTCGCCTTCGCCCGCTGCCGCCGTAGGACGGCATGGACGGGACGATGGGACGAACTGACGAGGACGGGTGACACGACATGAAGGATTGGCGGTTAGGGGGCCTGTGGCGATTCTGGCATGATCCTCGGGAATCCACTGGTTTGAGTAGTAACGGAGTGATTGTGGCAGTATCGCCCGTAAGAGCAGTAAGATGCGATGCCGGCGGAGTTGCAATGGCATGGCATCTGCCGGTCATAATTCTCTGTAGTTAATGAATTGCAGACTAAACCTACCCTCAGCTCAATCCGAGGGGTTTCGATCATCCCCGATGAGGACACTAATGTACTCCCGCTCGCTCATAAGCAAAATACATCGAGAGGGAAGCATATGTTTAAGTTTAAACACTTAGTCTTTTAATCTTGCCAGAAATAGTAGATCAATTTTCAATAGAAAATCTAAATAGGCAAGTACTGCAATACCGTCTTAACCATGATAACATCAGACAAATCATTTGAGCAAGTAGACTCACTTGAAAATCTCCAAAAAATAGCAAGAAATGCTGGTGATCCTAACGCTTACCTAGATACACTGGAGACAGCAACTTCGATTGCGAACACACAAACCTTAGTCCGTTGGCATCGCATTGGACATGATGCAACTCATGATAAACCAGATACTGACAAGCTGATAGACAAGCTAATCGGGCTTCTCATAGATTTTGCATGCACCCGAAAGGAACGAGACGAGGCGATTGCTGAAGTTCAAAAAACGGGATCAATGCAGGCTACATCAGCATTGCATGAAAAGGCACGTCGCCTGTTTACTACAAGTAAAACAACAGGCGAAGTCGGTGAGTTAATGCTATACTTTTTTGCCGAGCATCTTCTCAAATATCCTCAGATTCTCTGCAAATTCCCGCTCAAAACAAATCCCAATGTCCATGCTCACGGTGCTGATGGTGTACACGCATCAGTTGATCCTGCTACTGGTCATCTTCGTCTCCATTGGGGCGAAGCAAAACTTTACCAAGATTTGGGGGCAGCGATAGAAGACTGTTTTATTTCGTTGAGTGAGATGATTTTAGAACCAGCCAACGCAAAAAAAACGAAACGGCGAGATGTTGAATTACTGCGCGACTTTATAGATATCAACGATTCCGCACTTGAATTGGCCATTGGCGAATATCTTGACCCAGACAATGTGTTGTCTAAAAAGGTCCGCTATTGTGGACTTGCAGTTATCGGCTTCGATTTGGCAGACTACAATACACTCACGGACGAAGTGGCAAAAAAGAAAGTAAAGGACGTGTCCGATCGAGTGGAGAAATGGGCAAACAAAATCAAGTCGTCAGTGGAAAAACATGAACTTGTCGGAATTACGATGGATGTTTTCTGCATACCATTCCTATCAGTCCAAGAATTTCGAAATGCCTTCTTGAAACGCCTTGGATGATCTGATGTCTTTAAAAAATATTCGCCGATGGTTATTAGAGCAGCCATCCTTTGCAAATCGACTTGCCGAAGTAATTCGTGTTGGCGTTCTGGATGAGTTCCCATCCATCAATCCCCATGCCCCCATGATTGACCATGATTGGCATAAATTACTTCTCTGCGCAAGTACCCTTGCTCGATCAGAAATCGCTGACGAACAGCGTGTTGCTCTGCGCATCGCAGATACATGTTTGAAACTCAAATCGACAACCAGTGAAGAAAAAGCAGGTGCAGCAGTTATTCTCGATACAATGGCGAACAGACGTTCCCTAATACTAGCAACAGATCGGGAATTGATTCCGAAGGATTTTGAGGCCAAGCTTCCAATTCCGCTGAGGGCGGACTTCCTGAAACGATCATCTGAAGATCGAATACAGTCTTCAGACCAGCTTCAGCATCCAGCAAATCGTTTTCAAGTGGATTTTTGGAATGCATTGACATCTAACCAATGGATTAGTGCTTCGGCTCCAACTTCAGCAGGTAAGTCCTTTTTGCTCCGATTGTGGGTAGCGGATGTATTTAGAAAAAACAAATCAGCGCTAGTTGCATTTATCGTCCCTACAAGAGCCTTGATTCAAGAGTTTTCTGATGGTTTTGGAGAGGACATTGCTGTCGGAATCCTTAAAAACATAACACTCCATGCTCTACCAATCGAGGAAGAATTTGCTTCCGACAGTGGGCATTTATTTGTCTTTACGCAGGAAAGATTGCACATTCTCTTGAGTCGACGGAAAGAAATGGCTTTTGATTTACTCGTCGTTGATGAAGCTCAAAAGGTGGGGGACGGCTATAGAGGAATTCTTTTAGAGCAAATGATAGCGGAGTGCATGCGCCGCTCTACCAATACACAGGTAGTCTTCGCTTCACCGTTCGTCGAGAACCCAGCCTATCTAATACGTGGGGCTCCGATAAACCAGCAGACAAGTTCGGTTGAAAGAGAGGTTACTACTGTCACTCAAAACCTGCTATTCGCTTCACAAAAGAGCGGCGCACCCGACATTTGGAACGTGTCATTTGTGGCAGGCGAACATGATATTTCTATCGGGACTGTAAAATTGCCCTTCCGTGCGAACACCGATACAAAAAGGTTGAGTACAGTAGCGTTTGCGCTGCAAAGTCCGACTGGCGGGAATCTTTTATATGCAAACGGGCCGTCAAAGGCTGAGGGATTCGCTCAACACATTAGCGATGGATACATATCACAAGGAGTTCCTTCCCTTGAAGATAATCCTCGGATCGCCGATCTGATTAAACTTGTTCGAAAAACCATCCATACAAACTATCTTCTCGTCCATACGTTGAAACATGGCGTTGCCTTCCACTACGGGAATATGCCGCTTTTGATCCGCACCGAGGTTGAAGCTTTATTCCGGGATAATATCCTTCGTTTTCTAGTATGTACGGCAACCCTCATCGAAGGAGTCAATCTTCCTTGTAAGGTTATTTTCATGCGTGGCCCTACCAAAGGTATAGGAAAGCCAATGCAACCGGTAGATTTTTGGAACCTTGCCGGAAGGGCTGGTAGATGGGGCAAGGAATTCCATGGCACAATCGTTTGTATCGACCCAAATTTGAAGACAGTCTGGAAAGAACCTCCTCCAAGGAAACGGGTGCGCCAACACATCATGGCTGCTACTGAACACACATTAAAGGACGCGGATGGATTGTTAGACTACATCATGAACGGCTACAATATGAAGAGCGGGCAGGATTATGCCGAATATGATTATACATTGACTTTTCTTTTTCACTCACTTCTTCGAGGTGATGATCTTAGAAATTTACCATCAGCCAAGGGGATTCAGGAGGAGACAAGGCAACGCCTTCAAGCACAACTAGAAGCCGAACTGAAGACTCTAACATTGCCCTCCGATTTGATATTCAGGCATCCCGGAATTTTGCCACATGCCCTCACCGGATTACTTACCGAATTTCGTGCTATGACTCCTGATAAACTGGCACTACTTGCCCCTGTTCTACCTGAAAGCGATGATGCGGTCGCGCGGTATGAAAATATCTTTTGTTTTATTGATAAACATCTTCGAGCCAACTGGGGCAATGCGACTGATGTAGAAGGTAAACGTATCCGGCAGTTGGCTATCATGGCTGTGGATTGGATGAGAGGGAAACCTTTAGCTGTATTGATCAGCAAAAGAGAACGAGTTAACGCCATTCGCGCGTCTAAAGGAGAACCTTCCGTAAAGCTTTCGCGAATAATCATTGATGTCATGAAGGATGTGGAAGAATATGCGCGTTTCAAAATCCCAAAATATCTCCGCGCATTTCTTGATGTTTTGTATTTCTACACCCGCCAATCAGGCTTGAGCGATGTCGTTCGTGAACTTCCCAACCTTGAACTTTGGTTGGAATTAGGCGTATCCGTTCGCACACAACTCTCCCTTATGGAGTTAGGTTTGTCGAGAACAGGCGCTATCGAAGTTTTTGAACTAATGATGAACGACAATATGGACAAAGCCGAAACTCTCTTATGGCTTCGCTCCGCAGATCCGTCGGTACTCATCAATCTTCCAGAATTGGTTAAACAGGAAATATCACGAGTACTTGATCGCTTTTAGAATTGCACCGCCATCAAAAATTACTGCAATGACTTCTCTTACCCCATGGTAGCTGATTTTAGGGGATGGCTGGAAATCTGACTTTAGGGCTACATCCCTATGTGATAGGCAGGAGTACAGTGCCTATCACAGATGCGATGCTGGCGTCTTTTGTGACAACATGGCGTCTGCGCTTAATAGCCACTTCAGACAGTAACAGCAAAGGGGAACGACAAATTGGTATGGGTAGGTAAATATTCTGGTTTTTGTTGCGGCGGTAATTTTTTTACAGCATAAGAATGTGCATCGTCTGTCCAGTAAACGGCAGAGCCTGAAGTACATTGCTTCCAATTGTTTGCCCCCTGCAATAGCAAGCTAGTATAATAACCCCCTGCCGAAGGATCTTCATCTGCACTTTGTCCTTTCGAGCATGATAGCATCATAACTGTACCGATTGAAGATTTTTTTAACGCTGAATACCACTGTTCTTGATGTAGATGTTTATCGATTTTTCTTAAAAAAGGCATTAGAGAAACTCCGGCTTCGCTTTCTTTGATCAATCTGTTAGCGAAAATTGATGTTGAAGCGGAAAATGCGTTAATTTGCTTTGGACCTCTACACGAATCAATAATTACTGTTTTTTTATGGCTGGTAGGGATTAGGTCGTCAATAGGATAATCATCAAGGATATCATTAAGAACAATGGAACCATCTGAACCATGACCTGAAAAAACGACAAAAGAATAACAGTCAGCATTTACTCTTAATTCGGTTTCAACTTGTGATGATCGTGGAGTATGAAACTCAAAGATTTCTGATTTGTTCCAAGCACCGCCTAAGTTGCTTTGTAAAAAATTTATCCAATTTTCAATATCTTTACGTGCTCCAGGTAAATCATCGAGGTTACATACGCGTGATGATTCTATTAATATTGCCTTACGGTTCATGGTATTGTATTTATTTTTCGGTTTGGGAAGTTTCTAAATATTTTGATATCATCTTTGGGATGGTTCTTTCAAATAGGCCAACACCAACCCCAACTATAAACAAAGCATAGTTATCTCCTGCAATCGATTTGAATAGTGGCGGTGCGAGCACTGATTGAGAAAGCGCAAATGCGATGGCCCCAAATAAAACCCCGGCAAAAAGTTTTGTTATAACCTCAAGCCAATGTATCCACCATCCTGATGCAGCATCCCAATTTCCAATCCCAGCTTTTTGAATAACAGATAGATAGACTCCAATTATTCCACCAAAACTTGAGAACAGAAGTCCTTCAGGAATTTTTGGATTTTCAGATGACCATACAAAAATTAATTGTGCGAGTAACAAAATCAAAACCATACTTAAGTTGGCTGAGCTAAGTGTATAATCTCTCGAACGCTCGACTGTTCTATCTTTTAGGAACTGGGATGCTTCGCTTGCTAGTTTTTTTGATTGTGCAAGGTTGCCTTGAATACCACTTACAATAGCCTGCCCAATCAAGCGCTTAAATTCGAACCGCTGTTCATGTAGTAAATGTTTGCATCTTCTTGCGCTAATGGATTGTGCAATAGATACACATTCGGCATTTTCTTTTGTCAATTCTTTTTCAGTGATCCAATCAACGTCTAAATCTTGATCAATAAAAACGATAAAGTTTTGAGTTTTGGGTTGCGTCGGTGATTGTGGATTTTTGGGAAGCTCTTCCCAATTTTCATAAATTAGCTCATAAACATCTACTGGATTATTGCCCCAGTGTTTATTTAATAGGGCGTTCAGTTCTTCACGTGATTTTTCTGTATCGAGTATTGATGGGCAAATCCACCCTAAGAATAATCTTTTGAGATGATTCCTAATTTCAAGAGATTTTTCTATAAAGTTCATTATTTAATATTCACGGCTAGAGGAAAGTGTCGAAGACGACGTCCTCCATGATATTCCGGTATTTGTTGTGGATTACGTTTTTGGATTGCATCTGCAGCCAACGCTCCACCTTGTTGAAACGTTAAAATTCCATAATTTTGTTTCGACCATTCATTGGCTTGGTAGAGTAAGTGTTGAGAAAATGAGGGGATGTCATCAGCAGATTTTCCAATTGCAGTTGAATAGATTTTAATCAAACCGCCTTCAGCATTTTCGAGACTTTGATTGTATGCCGCACGGCATTTTACAGGATCGGATTTACTTTCGTGTAGCATACCTTTTTTGATAAGTGCAGTGGATTCCGTTATCTCAGGGCTTTGGCGGCAACAATCCAGAATAAGAGTACAACGTGGTGTTCCTGGATTTAATTCACATTCTAACATTTGCTCGTCGTTACCAAGAAACACTTGGGTCTCATTCCATGGCAAATCGGTTTTTATGCTTTGCCCATGACCTGCAAACACAATTAGTGAGTAATGAGCATCTTTTGCCGAATTGACAGCGGCAAGAAGTGTTTTGCGATTACAATCTTTGAGAGGAATAATTTCATTTTTATTCCAAACTCCGCCGGAATAAGAAAGTAAAAAATTATGCCACAAATCGCAGTCCTCATATACTCCCGGAATCGGATTTGACTGAGACGAAACTGCAATAAGAATTGCTTTACGGTTCATGTAATTCAAAACTTTAAGACATCTAGGTGTGTATTGCTACTTTTAAATAGAAGATGGAAGCAAACACTCAATCAATAGTGACCATCACACATCGGAAGCCACCTACAGATTATCCCCTTGGACTACTTTTTTGTGAGGTAAGTGTTACCCAGAAATAGCACCCATAATAGCAGTCTATGAACGCAGACCCCGCCTACGTTCAGCTCTCGCGGGGCCTTTGCCATGAGTGCCAGCATAGCGGGGACACGAAGGGACGATGGACACTGACGAGGTACGGGAACGTAGGACAATGAGACCCAACATGACGGACTGGCGGGTATATCACAGTAAATATATTCATTCCCTATTTTGGCTGCGGCATGATTGTCCACCATTGGGCTGCTTGACCGGGAGGAAGAGGCTTTCGATAGTGTTTAATAATCATTGCGGGTGAATTTCCCATTTCCAGACTTAGCTCTGCTTCACTCTTGACGATATCCAAACGATAGGAACCATAGGAGTGACGAAGGCCATTATGAACCCATTCAATCCCCAGCTTTTTGGCACTTGCGGCTGCGGTGCGGGCAAAGTTCTTGTACGTCATGACTTTGCCTTTTTGTCCTCGGTACGGTTGTAACCAAGCTATCAAATTATCCGGCATCGTTATGATCCGGTTGGATTTGGTTTTAGTTTTGGACGCTTCCAGATATATACATTTACTCTCAAAATGGATGTCGGACCATTCCATCCGAACAAGCTCCTCCGTGCGTACACCTGTAAAACCGCAAATGGCCAAGTAGGGCAACAGCTTGGGCTTTGCAGCATCAAGCATGGAATGCATCTGTTCGGGGGTAAATATTCCCGTGGGCAAATCAGCCGACTTTACCAGTGTAGTCTCAATGGCTGCCGTGGGTTGATTGGAGGATAAATATTTGCGGGATTTGGCAAAGTTAAAAAGAGCCATAATAACCCGCCTAAAGTTATTTCGGTTACGGCCTGAACCATTCAGACCTCGAAGCCAATCATCAAGGTCAGCCGTTGTAATGTCCCCAATATATCCGGTGAAATCCTTACCGAAAACAGTTAGCCTGTTGGTCAAATCTTTCAGATATACGACTGAGGCATGATCTTTCCTTTTTGCATCAAGGTAATGTTGAACACGGCAATGTCTTCGTGAGGAGTGAAGGAGCTGAGGCTTTGCGAAGCGACTGAGCGACGAGCGAAGACAGGGGCGGCAGGCGTGTAAGGATTTGCCTGTTAGATTTTTCATG
>Ga0187810_10000208_pt1 | contig 26491 bp, 22 predicted proteins | sample NC_wetland_sal_i_9_FD_132963 | JGI IMG/M metagenome (GOLD analysis project Ga0187810, IMG submission 132963) | Wetland sediment microbial communities from Neuse River Estuary, North Carolina, USA - ASW_5 | ecosystem: Environmental > Aquatic > Freshwater > Wetlands > Sediment | place: USA: North...
CATGAGAATCAGCACATGTCCGGTTGACGCTGACGCCGCTTCATTGAAGGCCTTGCCCGAGCCGTTCGGACTTTTCACAATCGTGCGGTGGAAATTTTCCGTCGCGCGGAGTCCCACCTCATCGTCTTCATCCACCGCAAAAATATGCTCCACACAGGCGGGTTTTTTCGCCAAATCGAGCCAGAGTTTGCGGGCGGCGAGGCAGGGCTCCGGGCGACTCCGGGTCGCATGCAGCAACGAAAAGGTCGGAAGCCTGGAAATGACGGTCATGGTGGTTGCCAGCCTTGAATCAGCCAGGCTGAACAACGGAAGACTATCACCGGAGAAGATTTCCTTTCGAGAGAAAAGTCTTGGAACCCATTGCAAAAGAAGAAGGTGTCTGGCCCGCAGCAAGTTAGAAGGACTGGGAAGGAACGTCAGGCATCCGAGAGCAGGCAATACCGAGAGAAAATGGAGGTGTGGATGTTACCTGAAAAGCGGCTTTTTTCGTCAATTCCTCGGAACAGTTTCGGTTAAAAATTCCGATTTTTACAGATCTTATTTCAGCACTTTGATGGAAAAATGCTGAATACTCTTGTGTTTAATAAGTAGATTTACTCGTATTTATCGTGTTTTCACGCATTTTTATTGCATATATGCCATACTGGCATACCGCATGCTTTTTCTTATCCATGCACTATAACACCCGGGAAAGAAAATTCGTCACCGTCTGCATGTATTGTGAACGTCAGAATTTTGAGGAAAATACATGGGGGCCGCAGGAAAGTGATACCCGGATGGGAGAGAGCACCATCAGTCATGGCATTTGCCCAGAATGTCTTGAGAGTGTGGCGATTCCGCAAATGAATAGGGCGATCGGGGTCAAAAAACTGGCCCGCAAAACCTTGCGCTTTACCCTGCAAAATCGATTGGTAGCTCTCGCTTCGCAAGCGAGTTGAAGATATCTCACCTCGTAAATTAATATTGCATATCGCATTCTTTTTTATCTTTTCTGCGTTTCTCTTGCGATTAGTATGAGGGTACGAGACGCAAAAAATGGAATACTATTACCTGGATGCTGGTAACCAAATGCAAGGGCCATTGCCCCTTGAATCTCTTCACAGTTTACTTGAAGCTGGAACCATCAGCCTCACCACACTGGCCATTCAATCCGGCAGCCAGCAATGGCTGCCCATCCGGGAAATACTAAAAGAAAGCGCCACCCGCGCCACTAAAACAGACACTTCCCGGTACTTCCGCCTCAGCTCGACAGGAAAGTTGAAAGTCCAGGAAATCCCCGTTCTGAAAAAAAACGACAAAATCGTTTTGCTAAAAGACTACGCAGTTCTCCCCGATGGAACGCGAAAAAAAATCCTGGTCCGGGGTTCGGATGAGAGCCCCACCACCCCCATCAAGGCGATTCAATCCTTCATCAATGCTCAAAAGCAAGCCGTTGAATCAGCCAAGTTCAATTACGACAAGGAACTCGCCCTTCTGGAAAGAGCTGAAAAAATGTTGGAAGAAGCCGAAGCCAAGGCGGCTGGAAAACATACCTCGGCGTAGGTTTTTTTAAAAAATCTCTTCCGCCCGGAAGAACCGTTTCCTCTCGGCGGCGGAGGCTTCGGCTGAATCCGAGGCGTGAACCACGTTGAGCTGCACGTCCACTCCAAAATCCCCCCGGATGGTTCCTTTTGCGGCCTTGGTGGAATCTGTCGGCCCGAGCATCTCCCTCACACGCTGGATGGCGCTCTCTCCCTCCAAAATCAGTGCAATGACGGGGGAACTTTGCATGAATTTTTCGATGGAAGGGTAGAAAGGTTTGTCAACCAGATGGGCGTAGTGTTCCCGAAGAAGCTCGCTTGAAAGGTGTGTCATCTTGGTTGCACGAATTTTGAAACCGGCTTTTTCAAAGCGCGAAACCACTTCGCCGCAAATGGCCTTCTGCACGCAATCCGGTTTCAGCAAAACAAGGGTTTGTTCCATAATGTCGCGTAAATTTAGGGAATAGTCGGCTTAAAGCAACGGGAATCTGATTCATAGGGTCTGTCTGTATATAAGGGAAGTCTGTCTTATATCTGGAGAGGTTCTTAGAAAAAATCACTTCCAAGTCTGTTCCACGCTCATCCCGGCCTGCGGACTGGATGGCAGGGGGATTTGTCTGGTGACGTCATCGATCGTCACGCTAATTTTCCTCAGTTTTTGCGTTGGGTCGGCCACGGTGATTTTCTTGTCCTGTTCATGGAAAAGAATCAAACAGGGTTGAGCAACTGTCAGGTTTTTGCCATCGGCATACGTGAGAGTTCCTGGCTGGAAAAACGCTGCCATCGTGATGCCGAGCGCTTCCTCTCGCACCGCCTGAAGGTTTGGAGTGTTGGCCAGTAACGTCACGTTCGGCTGGGTTGCCTTCGCCTTCCATTCATTCAGAGAAATCCCCGGAAAAAGCGAGTACGCAGAATGCCCGTCCTGCGGCTGCATTCCGTGATCGATCCAGATCGAGAAGACATCCTTCGTCACGGTTGCCGGGTCTCCAGCCAAAAGAACATCTTCCCGCCAGCTTCCCGATTGGGGTTGAATACCGAGGGTGACTCTTTCCGGCTTCAGGAAAAGGTATCCCATCCCGTCGTGATAGGCCCACCGCAAGTCGTCGTATTCCTTCCACCCCTTCGCTGAAGCAACGCTTTCCCCCTTCTCGTCCGCCACCGTCACGTCACCATGCGCCAGACATTGGTTGACACTCGTCGCCACATCCTCGTTGAGATCCGATTTGAATCCCGCTCCCAGGCACACGACCTGGTCGTCGAAATAAAACCAACTCTTCCGCCCCGATAACCCATGTGCATCATAATCCAGCGCCGCCGCTCCGTACATGCCATCCGACACGCCGCCCACGAAGTCCGGCTGCTTTTTCATCCAATCGCGATAGGCCGAGGAAAAAACATTCTCCGGGCGCAAAAGTTTTTTGTCATGTCCTTGGAAACAGGTGACCCCCGGCACCCGGAACCAGTCCCACACGGGGAAAATGTCCCGGTACTCGTCGTTGTTTCGGTAAATGAAAGTTGCTCCATGAGCCATATGAAGTCCTGAAATATTTTCTTCATTGACCAATTCCGTCCCGATCACGCGGGAGGAGCACATCTTCGTTGAAACAAAAAACTTAGGCCTCCGGTGTACCATGTAGTCCGACCGCCAGAAGTACCTGTTCCCGATCAGTGTATCGTCCGCCCCGGCTGACGTTGGTGCATTCCGGTCGAGGGAAGCTTGATAGCTGGACACATGCTGGGGATCGACCAGTAGCATCTCCGCCATGATTTTAAGAACCGACTTTCCCTTTCCGTCCGGGCTGTGCGGTGTCAGTTGTCGTCCGCAGGAACTGATATCCATCGCGCCTTTCCACACGACGTAATCCTCCCCCTTCAGCAGATAGTCGCGCATCACTTCCACTTTTCCCGGGTCGTTGTCAAAGGCCAGCGAGGTGCCCCGGAGAATCAACATCCACTGGACAATGTCATTCGCAAAAGAAAGTCCATAATTCCCAAACTGCTGCTGCGGCCCGTGTTGATGGAAACTGAAATCAGGTTGAATGCCTTCCGCCATCGTCACCGTCACTTCAGAGAGGATGAGGTCTCTCTTTTTCTGAACGAGATCAAAACGATTCTCCAGCAATCCCCGTGTGAGAGTAATGCCCGAGACCCAGACGAGGTTCTGCCCGGTCATGTTTTTGGCATCATCCGCGCGGGCGAGAATCTTCAGCGCGGCCTGCATCTCCTCCGGCGTCACGTCCCGGTCCAGCAGAATGAGAATGTGGGACAAGGTCATCGGCGCGCCGATCTCGTTGTACCACCAGTTGGGGTTGTGCAAATCCCGGGTCAACCAGCAATTCAGGGCTGCGTGAATGGCCTTTTCCAGAGTCGCATCACCATGAAGCTTTGAGTTCGTGTCGGTGTAGGCCAGCGTTATATTGAGCAATCGATCCAGATGCTCCATCGCCCTCCATTTGGAGCGGGAGGCGTCATCGTAATGCACATCCTTCCACGATCCATCCGGCCCGAGGGCTCTCAGCCATTTTTCGACGGGCGGCAGTTCGCCTTTTTCCTCTTCGAGCTTCCAAAGAAACTCCCGGTACTGCTTTTTTATCTGAACAAGCCCGCCGGAAGATTCCGCCTGGACAGCAGAAGGATTGAACATACAACCGAGATAGCAAACCCACAACAGACTGACGAGGAAAAGATAAAAGCGCATAAGCTCACTCGAGCAATTGTCCGGCGGCCAGGTGGACGGCGTCGACGGGAAGATCTTCCAGAGATGGCGGGTGGTGGAGGATGCGGACATTCATCCCCGGAGGCGCCCAGATGGCGGGATCGGTACAACCGAACAGGAGCAGGCAACGGGCTCCGGCGGCGGCAGCCAGGTGGCTGATCCCCGTGTCGTGTCCGATATAAACACCGACGCGCGACAGCAGTGCGGCGACGGTTGGGAGGCCAAGGTTTTCGAGTCGTGGAAAATCCCCCATCAACGGAGAATCCGGCCCGAGGTGCTCCAACTCCGCAGGCCCGGTGAGGATGAGCGGGGTGAGGTTCATCTCGGAGGAAAAGGCATCCAGAAATGCCGCCCATTTTTTCAAAGGCCAGTTCTTTTTCAAGCTGCCGCTGCCGGGATGACAGAGGACGAGTTTTTTCGAATCATACGATTTGAGAATTTCATCTGCGGCGTGGAAATCCTCTTCAAGAAAATGGGCGTGGCTGACGTAGGAGGCTGGCTCGGGCAGGCCAAGTTCCACGAGGGGATCGCAAAAATGTTTTGCCGCAGGAGTTGCACTCGTGACACGGGGATCAATGGGGAGAACCCGTCCGTTGTCGGAGTAGGGGGGAAGACCATCTCCTTTTTCCCAGCGCGTAAGGCCGCAGGCTTCGAGATTTTCCAAAAAGATTTCATCCGGGTCGTAGAAGCAGCTCACGACGAGGTCAAATTCTCCAAACCATGAAATCATCTCCGGATTCAAGGATGATCTCCGGGCGAAAAAGAGTGCCAGTCCGCCTTGATCAACCGAGCGAACGGCTTGGGCATAACGACGGTGCAGCGCCAACCGGGTGGTGCTCGCCTGACCGAGGATTTCGATGTGGGCATCCGGCCATTGCGCCCGCAGCATTTCCAAAGCGGGAAAGGTGATGATGAAATCCCCAATGGCCCCACCGCGGATGAAGAGGATTTTCATGAACGTGTGGTCTGAAATGACATGAAAAACCACGCGGCAATTTCGCCTCGGACTGACGTTACGATTCGACTCACCCTTTCCAGTCCGGGTTGGGGGCGGGCATTTTGGCGGCGGAATCCTCCCGCCACTTTCTCAAGTCGGCGAGCATGGCCTGGGTGCGGGCCGGTTCCCGGGCGGACAGGTCCTGGCTTTCGGAGATGTCTTCCTCCAGATTGTAAAGTTCCACCTTTCCGTCTTCAAACCACTCGATGAGTTTCCACTTTCCGTCCCGGATGGCTCCTCCCGGCGTCCCACCCTGATTCCCATAATGTGGGTAGTGCCAGTAAAGCGGACGGGTGCGGAGAGGTGTCTGGCCGTTTTTTGTCAAAAAGTTTTCTCCATCCAGCACCAGTGAGGAAGGAGGCGTCACTCCTGCCGCTGCCAGAAGCGTCGGGAAGAGATCGTAACCGGAAATGGGGTTGTGGCAGACGGCTCCGGTGGGAAGAGTCCCTTTCCAGCGGGCCAGAAATGGTACGCGCAGACCACCTTCGTAAGCCCATCCCTTTCCCTCGCTCAACGGGGAGTTGCAGGTGGGAGAGCCCTCGGCGGTTGAAAGGCCGCCGTTATCCGAAGTGAAGACGATGAGCGTGTCCCCGGTGAGTCCCAGCTTTTCCACCGCCTCCAAAACACGGCCTGTGTTCCAGTCCAGATTTTCCACCATGGCGGCATAGGCGGGATCGGATTGAATCCTCCGTCGTTCCACCCGGTGGTGGCGCTTGTGTTCACAGGGGAAATATTCCCCGACTTCGATGGCGGGCAGCTTGTCCAGTCCCAGGCGTGCGGCCTTGCGTTGATATTTCTCGACCAGCGGCTGCGGAGCCTGAATGGGGGTGTGCACGGCGTAGGGCCAGAGATTCAGAAAAAACGGGGTGGAGGTGTCGCGCTCCTTCATGAGTCGGATCGCCTCATCGGTGAGGTAGTCGGTCAGGTAAGTCCCCTCCGGTTGGTCGGGTAGACTCTCAATGCCCCATGGACTCCAGTACCCTTTGTTCGGATGCCCCCAGTGGCACCCTCCGAGGTTGACCTGAAAGCCGTGGTTTTGCGGCAGGAATCCTTCTCCGCCCAGATGCCATTTGCCCACGTGCCAGGTCTGGTAGCCTTCTTTTTGCAGCAGCGTGGCGATGCTGGTTTCTTCTCTCGGGAGTTGGTGCGCAAAAGGGGGCGAAACCACCCGTCCGACGTCGTGTCCGGGAATCCAGTTCGTGAGTCCGATCCGGGCGGGGTTGCGTCCGGTCAGGATGCTGGCGCGCGAGGGGGAACAGACGGGCGCCGTCGCATAGGCATCGGTGAAGCGAATCCCTTCCGCGCAGAGTTGATCAAGGCACGGCGTTTCATAAAAGGAGCTTCCCTGACACTCCAAATCCCGCCACCCCATGTCATCGATCAGGATTTGAATGATGTTGGGACGTTTCGAGACGCTCATCTCGGCAGGGTATGAATGAACCCTGGTTTTTGAAAGCTCATTTTCACTCCAGCCACGAGAGCCCCATTCTCTGCTCAATACACAAAAATGCCGAGGGCGATGAGCAGGAGGCCGAAGAGAATTCCCGCCGCCAGGCCGATGCGGGCCACCTTCTCATTGCGGTAAAAGAGGGCCATGCCGTCGCGCCAGAGGTAGGGGCTGGCCCCGATGAAGATGCCGATGACGGCGTAGAGGTAGGCCAGGCAGACGATGAGGAGACGGGCCTGGCCGGGATGGAAGAGAGTGGAATCGAGCATCAGTTTCGTGGAGAGGATAAGAATGATGCCGACGCCCCGGACGCCGAGGTATTCCGGCAGGTAGAAGACGGCCAGCCCCGCAACGAGAACGATGGCGATGATGAAGGTATTACGATGATCCGACCACTCCATGAGGTCGATATTCATGATGAGACCGAGGAACCAGGCGGCGGCGAGGCAGAAGACGGCCATGCCGAGGGGTTTGTTGCGGTGGATGGAGAGCATGATCTCCCGCCCGGTCTCGTATTTCCAGAGCAGGAGACCGTGGGTGAGGATGTACAAAATACCCAACGCGATGGCGACTTGGGCCAGCGTGAAGGGGTACAGGATCATCGGTAAAAAAGCGGGCCGCCGTGTGACCGACAGCCCGGCAAATTAGTCAACAAACTCCGAGACGCGTTTCAGGCCTTCCTCGATCCGGTCCAGGCCGGTGGCGTAGGAGAGGCGCACGGTGCGGTCATCCCCGAAGGCGATGCCGGGAACGACGGAGACTTTCTGCTGCTCGAGAAGTTTTTCGGCGAACTGGGTGGAACTCATCCCGGTTCCGGCGATGTTCACGAGGAAGTAGAAGGCTCCCTGAGGTTTCACGTAGCTGAGCTTCGGAATGGTGTTGAGGATTTCGATGACGCGGGCCCGGCGCCGGGTGTACTCGGCCAGCATCTCGGTGACGCAGTCCTGCGAGGCTTTGTAGGCGGCAAGGGCTCCTTGTTGGGCGAAGGAGCAGACGTTTGAGGTGGAGTGGCTCTGGAGGGAGTCGATGGCCTTGGCGATGTTGGCGGGTGCGGCGAGGTAGCCGAGACGCCAGCCGGTCATGGCGTAAGGTTTGCTGAAGCCGTTGACGGTGATCGTGGAATTGTAGACGTCCTTGCTGAAGGAGGCCACGGAGACGTGCTTGGCGTCATCATAGATGAGTTTTTCGTAGATCTCGTCGGAGAGGATGAGGATGTCCTCGTCCAGCGCAACCTCGGCAATGGCGGCCAGCTCGTTTTCCGTGTAGACGGCCCCCGTCGGGTTCGAGGGGGTGTTGAGGATGATAAGTTTTGTGGCCGGGCTCATGAATTCACGGAACTGCTGGGCTGTGAGCTTGTAGCCGTTTTCCGCCGTGGTGGGGATCAAAACGGGATCGCCGCCCGCCAGTTTCACCATCTCGGGGTAGCTGAGCCAGTGGGGAGAGGGAATGAGGACTTCATCTCCCGGTTCGAGGATGGCCATGAGAGCGTTAAAGCAGGCGTGCTTGGCGCCGGAGGTGACGATGATCTGGTTGGGCTCGTAGGAGAGCTGATTGTCTTTTTTCAGCTTGTCGCTGATGGCGGCACGGAGTTCCGGGATGCCGGAAGAAGGGGTGTATTTGGTGAAACCGGCGTCAAGGGCGCCCATGGCCGCCGCCTTGATGTGCTCGGGCGTGTCAAAATCGGGTTCTCCGGCTGCAAAATTGATGACATCGACTCCTTCACTCTTCATCGCCTTGGCTTTGGCGTCCAGGGATAGGGTCAGGGATGGGGTGATGTCGCGTGCTCTGGCTGATACGTTCATTTACTTTCCTTTTAGCGATTGAAGCCCACAGACTAGCGGCCCATCGCACAGACGTCCATGTTTTTGAAGGACGTCCGGCAATTTTCCAAACCGACTGCGGAATCGGGGACAGTAAATGGTTCATATCCAGAGCGTCAATGGGAATGTTGCAATTTACCATAAAAAGTTTCCTTTCTTCGCTCGGCCTCCCCCTTGACGGGATGCCCGGTTGCCCACATTAACCCTTTAGGAATGAGTGACCCCATACGGCTCTCAACCCGAAACGAGAAAAACTTATGGTAGACCCGATGACAATCACTGCAGCTGCAAACGTTTTGAAAAATGGAGCAGGCGTTCAGGGCCCAAGCATTGCCCGTGACAAGGAAGTGACTTACGACGAGAACGGCCAGAAGCGTTCCGAAAAGAGCCATCTCGAATTTCACGGCCCGAAACTTCACTTGGGCGGCAACACTCACAAAAAGAAGAAGACCAAGCTTCCTGCCCATTCGGCGAATGCAACCTCAAGCGCCACACCCTCAACCCGTGCCATCTCCGGCAAATAACAAAAGGAAAACTTATGAGCAACCCAGCCCCCCAGCAATCCGGTAACCTCCTTGACCAAATCGCCAACACCGCAGGCAACTACATGTTGAAGGAAACGAAGAAAGCTGCTGATAACCTAGGTGCTGTCGATACCGGGTCGATGTATAAGAAATCCATAAGTATTTTCAGAGGTGCCGATAATGCCGCCATGCAAGCTGATGCAGTGAGCAATCAGGCAACACAGTCGCGCTAAGGAAACACTTTTCGGAGTCCATCCCATGACACAGCAAGGTTCTGCGACAAACATCAACTTCAGCCAGTTGCAAGATCTGCCTCCCGACCAGTTTAAAGAAGCCATCATGGGATTGCTTCAACAGAGCGGCCAGCAAGGTGGCCAGCAGCAGCCATCCATGGGGCAGGGTGGCCAACAGATGGATCCGTCATCTCTCGGCCTTGTGCAGGCCATGATGAGTGGAAACATGCAGATGATGACCTCTAGAGCCAGGGTCGGTATGGATAGAGTCGCCGACACTCTCGGCATGAATCCCCAGGCCCTCCGCAATCTCGATCCCAAAGATATCAGTGCAAACACAAATGCCATGGGAAGTCTGATGAAGCTCGAAGCCGCCCAGGATAATGTTGGAGGGGGTGCCGGTATCCAATACAATCAACAAAACCTTGGCCAAATCTACGACAAGCTTCCCCAGTCCGTTCGCGACCGCACCACCAAGGATCAATTCACAAGTATGGCTCCTCAGGATGCCCGCCACCTCGTCCAGAAAGAAGTCCTGACCGAGGCGGGTTACTCCCCCGAGCAAATCCAGACGCAACTCGGCCAGACAGACGCCAAAGTCGCGGCAGCTCATGATAATATGGAAGCCCGCTATGATAAGAGTCATGGCTGGTGGGATCGCAACATTTCCGGTATCAGCCACGATAATAAGGACTACCTGCAAAACCGTTCCAATCTGGTTACCCGCGACGATCTCAACCTTCCCTCCACTTCGGAGATGAAGCCATTTGACTCACTGGCCAACGGGCAGCAGCCCGACTCGAAAACTCCGACGAAGGATCCGCAGAAAACGCCAGCCCCGGATACCCGGCCCAAATACTTCAACTTCGCCGACCCTCCGGGACCCGGACGCAAGCCCACCACGCACCACCACCCGCAGGGTCATCACCAGAATCATCAACCCGGTCACCAGCATCAACCCACCCCGACAGAACAGCTTCACACCCTTCAGGGAAGAATCGGCGCAGATGAGGCTCGCCTCAGCAGTGACGAGGCTGCCATCAAAAAGCTGGATGCAGAACTTTCACAAGGGCAGGGCCATGCACCGGAACAGAGTCGCCGCCGTGCCTTCCCCGGACGCAATGCCAATCTCCCGCAGGGAAGCGGTGCCCAGATTCATCAAAACAATAACGTTGTCATGGCCTGATAATTTCCCCCTATGACACCCTCCATCCAAAGCGATGCCTCTCTTTCCCTTGGCGTCCAACCCGGTGGTCCTGCCATTGCATCTCCGGCACAAGGTTTTAACCCCGCCAGCCTCCTCCTTTCGAACCCCAGCACCCTTGCTCAAAGCTTACCGGAAAAGAAGCCAAGGCATTTTCCCGGCCAGTCTGCCTTTGGCGGCAATAGACAGGCTCCCTCCACCGATCGGAACCGCGTTGTTTAGAGCCTTTTCCAGTTATCCTGTCGCATTCAAGAAGAATGAGGACTCCGTCCTCATATGACGAGCGATACGAAGAGTGATCTGGCGCGGCCAAGGCGGGGATGAGTTTCACCAAGGGGGGTTAACCCTTTTTGTATCCCTGATTGCCGAGGTTGATCTGGGTGGTGATTTTGAATTTTTCGAGGTTGATTTCGCCGGTGATGGGGGCGCCTTTGGGGGGAGTCGCCTCGATCTCGATCCAGTTGAGTTGTTGATCCTGAGAACTGCTGACGTGGAGGACCATGAGTTTTTTGCTCGGGAGGAGGTTGCAGCGGCGTTCGACTTCGTCCAGGGCGAAGGGTCCGAAGACTTTGCCGTGGGCTGATATCCACCACCGGTCGTCCAGTTTCCATTTATCGCACCAAACGCGCAGTTCCTTCACTCGCGGAAGGCGTGTTGTTCCAGATGGGCTATCGTTAGGCGTTGAAGACATTTTGCGACTTACCTCTTGAAGACCTTTTTAAATAATACAAAGGACTTTATTCATTTTAACATATTAGGCCAAACTTCAAGATCGAAACATAACTGTGAAGATATTTACTTACCCGGACGAAAAAAAATTCGTCTTTGAATAGCTTAATAGGCGAAAATGAGTTATAATGATGACTGGAAGGAGGTTCCATGCCTCACTCATTAAAGACTCGATTGAAGGATATTCTCGCCGCACGAGGGGGGAGCCTTTGTTTTTCGGAGTTCATGCAACATGCGTTGTATGATTCACGTGATGGATATTACACAAACTTCATCAATGCCATTGGCCATCGGGGGGATTTCAGCACTTCGGCAACCTTGAGCAGTTCCTTTGGCCTGACTCTGTCAAACTGGCTGCGGAGTGTCCGGCCTTTGCTCGGCACCTGGCGCTGGCATGTGATCGAAATCGGGGGCGGGAGCGGCCAGTTGGCCGAGTCGATTTTGAAATCGCTCAGTTGGAGGGAAAGGGTTTTCCTGCAATACGGCATTGTCGAAAAATCTCCTCCGCTGCTTCGGCACCAGCAGCAGAAGCTGGCCCCGCTCGGGGTGAAGTGGTTTGGCACGGTGGAGGAAGCCCTTCATGATGCCGATGGTTGCGCGGTTTTGTTCTCGAATGAATTGGTCGATGCCTTTCCGTGCCATTCCCTCCAGTGGGATGGGAGGAGATGGAATGAGCTTCATCTTACCCTCGACGAGGCTGAGGAAATCCAGGAAGAGTGGCGCCCGCTCCCGCCGGAATTTACCGGGGAAAATCCCTCCAGCCTTTTCACCGGCCACGCGCCGCTTTCGCAGTGGCAGCGGTGTGAACTTCATTCCTCCTATCTGGAATGGCAGCGCAAATGGGTTCCTTTTTTCAAAAAGGGAGCCTTCCTCACCATCGACTACGGAGACATCTTTCCCGAGCTTTATCATCGTCGGCCCGATGGCACTCTTCGCGCTTATTTTAATCATATCACATTGGAGGGGAAAGACATCTACCGAAGGATGGGGCATCAGGACATCACGGCGGATGTCAATTTCACCGACCTTCAGCGGTGGGGGGAAAGTATCGGGCTGAAAAATGACTTCCTCATCAACCAGCGGGATTTTTTCGCGAAATTCCTCCCGCATGCGGAGGCCCTCATCGCCAATCACCCGGAGCTCCACTTCCTGGCTAATCCCGATGGTGCGGGGACGGCCTTCAAGGTTCTCTGTCAGTCACCAAATAGTAACATTTGATAGTTTGTTCTAAGAAACCGCCCGGCTATAACGTTGAGGAAGCATGAACCGCTGCCTTGCGTTTGTTCTTCTGCTCCTGTTCCCCTTCCATTCCATTCTGGCGGATTTTGATGCCGAAAAGGCTCAGGCCGAGGAATACTACAGCCGCAAGTCCTACTCCAAAGCCCTCGAAATTTATTCCTCGCTCGAGACTTCCGGGTTGTCACCCGAACAACAACGCTGGGTCGCCTTCCGCATTCCTGACTGCAAATGGCGGGCTGTCACTTCCAGCAATAATCCCGACGCAACGGATGTAAACCAGGCCATCGCCGCCCTCAACGCTCTCATCCGCGATACGCAGCGCGAGGAGGAGAAAGACTTGGTCTGGGCCGAAGTCAACGAATCCCTTGGCGACTATTACTGGCGTGAGAATTACCGGAATCCCGGCATGGGGCAGCAGTATTACCAGGCGGCGCTCGACTGGTGGGCGGGGCAGAAGGACATCGAGACCGCCCGCGCCCGCTACATCGCCATTATCCGCAAACTCACCTGTTACTCGGAAAGAAACGATCCCTTCGGCTGGTTTAATCCGCCGCTCGAACTTCTCGAAAATTATTCCAAGATCGCGAAGACTCCCGAGGACAAAGCGTATTCCTCCTTCCTTCTGGCGCGCGGGATTTCCCGGCAGGGCGATCCGTATTTTACCCAGCGGGCAGTCGAAAATTTCCAGAAGGCCATCGAAGGTGGTGCGGACAGCCCGTGGTTCGACATGGCGCTTTGGGAATATGCCGAGCTTCTCACGCAGAGGGGGCGACTGGTGCAGCAGGAAGACGGCAGCGTGATCTCCAGGCCCGACTTTCCCAAGGCCATCGCGGTTCTGGAGAGGCTCATCCGCATTCCGAAGGAAAGCAACCGCTACTGGGATCAGGCGAAGGAGCAACTGAAGGAGATCACCGACCAACATTTGCAGATCCTCGTTTCGAACGTCTTCCTGCCCGGTTCCGAAGTCACCGTTCAACTCATCTCGCGCAACATCCAGAAAGTGGACCTCACCCTCTGGCAGGTTGATCTCACCGGCGATCTTCTCGCTTCGTCCAACAACGATATCCTCGAAAACCTCTCCACCGCCGGGGCGAAAAAAATCCGCGACTGGCAGGTCGACACCGGAGCCAGCGACAGTTTTGAGCAAATCCAGAAAGCGATCAAACTTGATCCCGCCCCCGAAATGGGAGCCTACATCCTTGAAGCCCGTTCCGGCCAAACCAGTGCCCGCCAGCTCATCCTCGTCTCGGACGCCTCCGTCATCACCCGCGTCCACCCGACCGGCATCGCCGTCTATTTCGCCAAAGCCGCCAACGGTGCGCCCCTGCCCCGTGCCAATGTCCGCGTGACTTACTTCAGTGAGAAGAATGCCGTGACCACGCGGCACACCGTCACCCTCACCACCGATCCGGACGGCCTTGCCCGTTACGAATGGCCCGAGCGGAGCGATCCCGCGAATGGCTACGGTTACATCCAGCGAGTGTTCGTCACCGCGAATTCCGACAACCGCCAGGCATTCGTCGAATCCTACGGCGGCGGCTACAACCCGCGGAACTTTCACGAATGGCGCACCTTCATCGTCACCGACCGTCCCGCTTACCGCCCCGGCGACACCGTCCACTGGAAGGCCACCATGCGCTCTTACAACGGCGAAACCATCTCCACTCCGAAGAGCGAAAAAATCCACTGGTCGATCCGCGATCCTCAGGGGGCGGAGGTGGCCAAAGGCGACACTGAGTTGAACTCCTTCGGGAGCTGCTGGGATTCTCTGGAGATCAAGGATGCGTGGCCGCTCGGCGACTACCGGATTTATTTTTCCGACGGCTCTGATAACTTCCGCACCAGCCGCGCCGCACTTTTCCGTCTGGAGGAGTACAAGCTGCCGGAGTTCAAGGTCTCCGTGAACATCCCCGAGGAAAACGGGAAGAAAAAACTCTACCGCCTCGGCGACACCATTGAGGCAGAAGTCCAGGCCGACTACTACTTCGGTGGGCCGGTCGCCAACGCGAAGGTCGAAGTCCTCGTCCGGCAATCGCCCTACTTTTTCCAATGGGTTCAGGAGCGCGAGTTCCCGTGGCTTTACCAGGATCAGAATCGCTTCCCGCAAATGTACGGCGGCGGCCAGATCGTCCAGCGCGAGACCCTCACCACCGACGCGCATGGCAAGGCCAAAGTCAGCTTCCCCTCCATGAGCATGGGCAATGACATGCAGTACACCATCGAGGCCCGCGTCACCGATTCCTCCCGCCGCGAAATTGTCGGCACCGGGGAAGTCCGAGTCTCCCGCCAGGGCTACTTTGTTGAAGCAAATCCCGAAGGGAAAATCTACGGCCCGCAGAGCAAGGTCAAAGTCATCTTCAAGGCCGCCGACATCAACCGGCAACCTCAGCAGGTCACAGGCACCGTCCGCGTGAAACGGATGCATTGGGATGAAGTCTGGATTTCGCCGGAAGGGAAAAAAGTCAGCGGCCCGGCGCTCGATGCCGCACGTCAGGAGGACGGCTCTTTCCCTTCCCCGCCCGCCAATCTCCGCCCGTGGCGATGCGAATATCGCGGCTACCGCGAGGAGGATGTCACCACGGCTCAAGTGACCACGGGCAGGGACGGTTCCGGCGAATTCTCCTTCACGCCGGGGAAAGAAGGTTACTACCAAATCTCCTGGTCGAGCCCGGATAAAAACTCCCCGCCCGTGCAGGCTTCCGCCAGCGTGTGGGTGACGACGGCCAAAAGCGTTTCAAGCGAATATATCTCGGGTGGAATCGAGATCATCTTTGACAAAGATACCGTCGAAGAAGGCAAGCCCGTTCCCATTCTTCTCGCGGCAAACGGCTCCGGACGCTACGCCCTTCTCTCCAGCACGGCGGATAATGTTTTCGACTGCCGGGTTGTCCATCTTGAAGGCTCGACGAAACTCGTGATGCTCGACGTGAAGGAAGAGGACATCCCGAATTTCTGGGTCACCGCCGACATGATCCACGACTACCGGATTTATTCCGCGCAACAGGAACTCATCGTCCCACCCGTGCGGAATTTCCTGAAGGTTCAGGTCGATTCGGCAGAGAAGGATTTTCGCCCGCGCGAAAAGGGAAGCTTCGCCATCACCACCACCGACTGGCAGGGCAAACCCGTCTCCGCCGAACTGGCCTTTTCCGTCTTCGACCAATCCCTCGACTACATCCAGCAGGCCGACAACACCGACCCGCGCCAGTTCTTCTTCGGCGACCGGAGGAACTTCTTCAGCATCATGGGTTGCACGCTGAACCGCCTCCCATATCTCCGCCCGCAAAGCGAACTTGCAAGGGATGGGGAGAACGCAGTCGATTCTCTTCAAGAGTTGGCGAAAGGCGGAGTACGCCAACTTGGGTCGGGTGGCACGGGCGAAGCGGATTCGCTATCATCCCTTGATGCAGCTCGCGGAGTGGTAACGGCCTATTCTGCACCATCCGCAGCACCATCCGCCATGGCAGACCTGGCAAGCGCCGGCGCCCCCATGAACGCGCCGATGGCTTTTCAAAAGTCGAGGATGATGTTGGCGGACAAGAAGAGTGAGGCTGGAAAGGATGGCGCGGCTCCCATGGAAATCACCGTCCGGAATGACTTCCGCTCCAGCATCGCGTGGATGCCCGATCTGAAGACGGATGAAAATGGCAAGGCGAAGGCCGAGCTGACTTATCCCGATTCGACGACCACATGGGTTGCCAACGTGGATGCCGCGACCGATGGCAACCAGTTCGGCCTCGGTTCCGCCGAAACCCGTACGGAGCAACCCCTCATAGCCCGACTTGAAGCCCCGCGCTTCTTCCTCACGGGTGATCAGGTCGTCCTCTCCGGTGTCTTCAACAACAACACCGACAAACCGATGAGCGTGAAAGCCTCGCTGGAGGTGAAAGGGGTCGAAATCATCGGAAAGAATTCCTCTCCAACGCTCAGCGTTCCCGCCCACGGTGAAGCTCGCGCCGACTGGCTGGCCCGTGTCACTCAACCCGGCCCGGTCACGCTCAAACTCACGGGTGACGGCGGCAAGGAAACCGATGCGATGGAAAAAACTTTCACCGCCTACGAGCGCGGGATCGAAAAGACGGTCGTGAATTCCGGCAAACTCGATGCCGATGACGCCACTCTCAGCATCAATCTCCCGGTCGAACGAGGCATCGACTCGACCCACCTCATGCTCCAGATCACACCCAGCGTGGCGGTGACGATGCTCGACTCCCTTCCGTATCTCCTCCATTACCCGTACGGTTGTGTCGAGCAGACGATGAGTCGCTTCCTTCCCGCCGTCGTGGTGGAGAAGACGTTGCATGACCTCGGCATTCCCGCCTCGGCGATCGAGGGACACGATTTTGGAGGAATCGAAAAATCCTTTGCCGAGTCCTCCCACGCCGCCGCGAAAACTGATCTCAAGGAACTGCCCGCCATCACTGCTGCGGGGCTTCACCGTCTCTATGATTTCCAGAAACCGGACGGCGGCTGGGGTTGGTGGAAAGACTCCGATCCCGATGTCTACATGACCGGCTATGTCCTGTGGGGGCTGAATCTCGCGAAGCAGGCCGGGGTCGATGTCGAGTATGCTCGCACGGCCCGCGCGGCCCAGTGGTTGCGGGGTGAATTGATCAAATACGAGGATCAACCCGACATGCAGGCGTGGCTCCTTCACTCGCTGGTGGTCAACGATGTCACCGACAAGTATCCCCTCCGCGCTCCGGAAAAACGGGCACTGAATAATCTCTGGGACAATCGCGAAAAATTGAACGCTTTCACCCGCGCCCTGCTCGCCCTTTCGTGCAAGGCTGCCGGGGACGATGAGAAGGCGAAAGTCCTCATCGAAAATCTCGAAAACGGGGTGATCCTCGACCAACACCCGGATCAATCGGTACTCCTTGGCGCACCGGGGAAAGGATCGCCCTTCGCCCAAGCCACGGCGCACTGGGGAAGCGACGGCGTGGCGTGGCGCTGGTCGGACGGCTCGGTCGAGACAACGGCCTTCTGCCTTCGCGCGCTGCTGGCCATTGACCCGGAAAACAAACTCGTCGAACCGACAACCAACTGGCTCGTGAAAAATCGTCGCGGTGCGCAGTGGAACAACACGCGGGACACCGCCATCTGCCTGCTCGCCCTCACCGATTATCTGAAAAAGAGCGGGGAGTTGAAGAGTGACATGAAAATCGCCGTGGAGGCCAACGGGAAGGAGATATTCTCCCGCACGATCACGCCGAAGGACATTTTTTCGGCTCCCTCATGCATCGAGGTTCCGGCAAATCTCGTGCGTGACGGCGAAAATACCATCAGCCTTCACCGCACTGGGAACGGTGCGATCTACTTCACCGCGCTGGCGAAGTATTTCACGAAGGAAAAACCGATCACCGCCGCCGGAAATGAAATCTTCATCAAGCGTCAGTACTTTCGCGAAATACCGGTTCAAACCCTGCTGAAGGGGACGGTTTACGAAAACAAGCCATTCCCTTCCGGTGGCACCCTTGCCAGCGGCGATCGGCTCTGGGTTGTCATCACCATCGAGGCGAAGAATAATTACGAGTACCTTCTTCTCGAAGACCTCAAGCCCGCCGGGTTGGAAGCCGTCGAAGTTCGCAGCGGCGAGCCTCTCTACGCCCGGGAGTTGAGCAAGGAAGGTGTGCAGCGGAATTTCCCGATGCCCGCCGCTGTACCTCCGCCACCCGCCGTGCCTGGTGGGATGATGCCCATGCAGCCAGGCGTGGCTGTGCCCATGCCCACGCCATCCAACATGATTGTTTCAAAGATGGCTGTCGCCAGCCAACCCATGCTGCGGGGATTTGTTGGCGGAATGGGATTCCCGTTTCCCGTCACGAATCCGGCGAACCCGGATCAAACCGGGCGCATGGTGCGGGTTTATCAGGAACTCCGGGATCGGAAAGTGGCGCTCTTCATCGACAAACTGCCGCAGGGGACGTGGGAAATCCGCTACCCGCTCCGTGCTGAAATCCCCGGCACCTTCAGCGCCCTCCCTGTCATGGCCCAGGCGATGTACGTCCCGGAAATCCGCGCCAATGGTGACGAGGTGGACGTGAAAATCACCGATGCCGGGAAGTAAAACACTACAGCCGGATCATGTGCGAATTTTCTCGATATATGCGCTGGGGCGCTGTCCGGTGTAGCGCTTGAAGACGGTGGCGAAGTATTGGGAGGTGGAGAAGCCGAGGTCGTAGGCGATTTCGGTGATGGTGGCCCGGCTCTGGGAGAATCTCTCGCAGGCTTTGGCGATGCGGGTGCGCATGATGTATTCGCCGGGGGGGACGCCGTATTCTTCCTTGAAGCGTGCCTTGAACCGGGGGACGGAAAGTCGAGCCTGTGCGGCGAGTGCGGGGATGGGCAGCGGCTCGGTGAGGTGTTCCTCGATGTAGTGACGGATGGTTTGGAAGGATTCCTTCGTTGCGTTGCGGTGGGCTGAGTGTGCCGCCGAGATGACTTCGATCAGGAAGGCGACGACGGCGTTTGCCATCGTGACGGATTGCAGAGTCGAGGGGCGCTGATGGTAGCAGAGGGTGATTGCGTCGAGGTGTTTTTTCATTTTCCACGACCCGCGAAAGTGCCGCTGGTTCAAATGAAGAAGCGACTGGAAGAGGTCGGTGCCATGGGCGGGGGACAGTCCCAGGAAAGGGTGCTTTCTCCCGGGCCATTTGAGGGCCATCCAGTACAAAACGCCTTTTTCCTCGGGAGCGCCTCCGGTGCCATGGAGTTCGTTGGGAAAGGTGATGAAGACATCTCCGCCGCACAGGTGGTAATTGCGTTTGCCCACGCGGTAGGTCTGGCGCCCCTTAATCAGGAAACAGATTTCCATGGCGTCGCGGTGGCGGTGGTCGCGCAGGCCGGGGTGAGCGCGGTCATAGTTGTACCGTCCGAAAAGCTCGACACCGGTCACGCCGTGCTCGGACAGGAGCATTTCGAGGCGGGGCTTGTTCAGCAGATTCTTCGAGAGGAGCATGTTTAAAAAAGTATTGCGCGATAGAATCGAAAGGCAACACCTAATGGATGTGATAATGTCGCCTAATGAGCATCATTACCTCTCTTGCGCCTGAAAAAGAGTCCCTGCCCGACTTCACCGCCGGGGAAAGGAAAAACCCGGTCATCGACTGGTATCGCACGCCGATTCCAAAGGAGGAACTCAAGGCTTTGCACAACCGCAGCGATCTGCTGGGGGCCATTCAGACGTTGGGTTATCTGGGCATCCTGGGGCTGATGGGGGGGCTTGCCGTTTACTCGTCGATGTATGGGCCGCTGTGGGCAACGTTGGTGCTGACTTATGGCTATGGAATGGTTTTGTCATTCGCCATCAACGGGGTGCACGAGCTGGGACACGGGACGGTTTTCAAAACGAAGTGGCTGAATGTTTTTTTCTGCCATGTCCTGGCCTTTCTCGGTTGGATCAACCACGAGATGTTTCAAACCAGTCATACGCGCCATCATCGCTACACCCTGCATCCGCCGGATGATCTGGAAGTCGTCCTGCCGATACGGCTGATGCTGAAGCATTTTCTTTTGAACAGCTTTATCCATTTCCGGGCCATCTGGGGTGGGCTGAAAGATCCGGCGCGCATCGCCTGCGGGAGATTCAAGGGGGACTGGGAGCTGACTCTTTACCCCGAATCGGAGCCGGAGAAGCGGGCGGTTCCCATTCGCTGGGCGCGGATTCTGCTGGGTGGGCATGCGCTCATCGCCGTCGCTGGCTTCTATTTCGGACTGTGGATTGTTCCAGTGCTGTTTGTGTTGCCGCCCTTTTACGGCGGCTGGCTCTTCTTCCTGTGCAACAACACGCAGCATGTTGGCATGCTGGACAACGTGCCCGATTTCCGTCTGAGCTGCCGGACGTTCACCCTGAATCCCGTGTTTCGCTTTCTCTACTGGCAGATGAACTATCACACCGAGCATCACATGTATGCCGCCGTGCCGTGTTATCATTTGGACAAATTGCACCGACTCATTCGCCACGATCTTCCGTATTGTCCAAACGGGTTGGTCGAGGTGTGGCGCGAGATCGCCGACATTCAGGGCAAACAGGAGAAAGACCCGACGTGCCAACACACGCCGGTGTTTCCTCCAACCGCCGCGCCTGCCCGTTTTGAGTAGACGGAGTTTGAGAGATGTTCAATCTGAACGTACCGGGGCATTATCTGGCTGGGTTGGGATTTTTTTTGGGAATGTCGGTGCCTGCCGAACCGTTGATGCAATATCTCAGAATGGTTTTCCCTGAATGGATGAGAAGAAGGGTGTTGGTCGGGTTGTCGGATGTCTTAAAGCCGGGGAAATATTCGATCTGGTGGTCGTTGAACCATTTTTGATCCATCGAATAGCCTGTCGTGTTCATGTATGCCACGAATTCCTCAAAACTCTCCGGGTATTCACCATCATTGTCTCTGGCGAAGGAGGAAAGCGCTACGCCAAGCTGCTTCAGGTTGCTCTAATCCTCGTTTTGTTTTGCCGTCTGCTTGGCAACCTTCATGGCTCCATCGAAGGACGGATAGAGCAGTGCGGGAGCCGCGATGGCCAGTAGTAAGATGATGGCTATGAGAAGTGAATTGCTGCTTTTCATCCAAGCTCTTGCCCCGAGGATTGATTTCAGTTTGCCGAGCTTATTTCATTTTATGCGATAAGTTGGCGAATGTCGATACTGGCGATGGCGGAATTTTTCGGGTGCAGGGGTTGCTTACGATGCGGGAAACCACTTCAGCAATTCGACGGCAACCAGAACATGGCCCGGGCGGTTGGGGTGGTTGTGCTGGGACATGAGGTTGTCCAGCCGCGTGCCGTTTTTGACGGCCCGGTGGGTAACTTCCAGACTGTCGGCCAGACCGACGCCAAATTGACGGGCGAGGCTGCGGATTTGCCTGGCGTGTTGGTTCAGCGGGTCTGCCGGGTCATCCAGATTGGCCGACAAGTCTCCGGTGGGAGTCAGGAGGATGATTTTGATTTTTTGATCCAGGGCTTTTTGGATCATGAATTCCCACGCCTTTCTGGCCTCGTCCAATCCTGCCCGGCGGTCGTTGAGTCCATAATCGATGGTGATGAGTTCCGGACGGTGGTTCAGGACATCCTGTTCAAAACGGGCGGCGCCAGCGGGTGAGGTTTCCCCTCCAATGGCGGTGACGATGACATTGATCACGGAAAAGGGAAATTGCTCCTTCAATCCTTGGTGCAGGAGGTGCGGGTAGGCGTTGAAGGTGTCAACGATGGGCGTCTTGAAATAGCCGGAAGGAACGCTGTGCCCGTGGCAGACGATGTGGATCGTCCGGTTGCCGGGCCATTCTTTTTTCAGTTCCGTGATGATGTCTTGCAGATAAGTGGCGGCATCCGCCGAGGGTTTAGGTGACGACATAGGATGGGAATGGTGTATGCCTCCGTGCGGGCTCATGTCAATATCGAGTCATTGGCGAAGAGCGCATCCCGGTGACTCGACCTGCCGCGACAGGGAAAAACGAATGGAGCATTTTATGGCGCGATGCATGTGGAGAACGGTGATTGAAAAAAGTGATTTCCGTTGGTATCATTTCCACATGGCAAATAAAAACGGATCTTATTTGCCATGTGGAAACTTTAAGTCAAAAAAACAAAATTGTTTGAAATTTTTCACCGAGGTCTGGGCATGATTTACCGTTGTGCGAACAGGTTTTACGGTACGATAAAAATTTTCCCGGTGAAGGGACAGCGGGCATGTTCGCCAGAGTGGAATCCGGTGACGTCGACCAGACCGGCCTCCGGGGCGTAGGGGCTGCGGATAAGAACCCGACCGGAGACGGGCGCGAGAGAATCGACAACACGTTCCGGTTGTTGCGGGCCGAGGTTGGGGGAGACGGTGTCGAGTTGGAAGAGGGGCTTGCCAGTGGGCGAGTTGCCGACGATTTGGGCGCCGCCGGGGATCGGATTGTGGAAGGTGGCGATGATGGGGGGTTGGAAGTTGTAAACCGGCATGCTGGCTTGAAGAGCGGGCGGGGGAGCGGCCTGAAGGATGTGGGCGGTGACCAGGATGACGATTTCGGATTTATTGTCGGGGTCTTTGAGGTGGTCGGAAACCCACCCGGCGTCTCCGTTTGGGCCTCCCATGCGGTTAAAGGATTCGTCGGTGAGGCCGCCGAGGAGGACGGTTTCACCGTTGTGGATGCGGACGGTGGTGGAGGGATCGACGGAGAGAACTTCCGGGGCGGAACCGAGCACGCCGAGGTTGACTTCCCGTCCGGCACGGGAGATTTCGGGTCGAAGGTTGAGCTGCATTTCCCATGCGTTGCTGTCGACGGAGTCGTCATCAAGGATGTAGGGGGTGACTTTCAACGTGGCTCCGAGATCAACGAAACCGATGTCGCCGATGTCGTCAGAGTCTTTTTTGCCCAGATGGGCGACGACGGGGCGTTTGGTGATGGAGCTGATGACGGCAGTCTGGCCATGTTGGGCGATGGTGGTGGGGATGGGGAGCATTTGCACCGAGGGATCATTGGAAAAGAAGTTGAGGACCTGGGGAAGTTCCATGGGTGGAATGATGACGGTATTCGGCGCGGGGGACTCGAGGTTGATGACGAGGGGTGTGGCGCTGGCGATGCCCTGAAGTGGCGGTACGGCGCTCTGCGGATTGCCCAGCTCAAAGACACCGTGACCGGCGGCGGTAGGTGTTGGGGTGTTGGGGGCGTCTTCTGCGGTGGGGCCGTAGCGGAGGGCGCTGAGGCGGTAGTTGTTGAGGATGTGAGCCCAATCGGAGCGGAGCCGGAGGGTGGGGGAGACGGCGAAGCGGTAGTAGCGGACTTCGATGGCAATCTGGCGGCTTGGTTTGTCAACGGAGGCGAGGAAGTCGCGGATGGCTTCGTGGACTTCGGGAAGATCGAAGACCGTGATGGAGTAATCATTGCTGCCGAGGACGGGCGTGCCGGAATTGGGAGCCTGGGGATTGGAAGTGCCGGGAGCTTCGGTGGTGGAACCGGAGAGGGGATTGGGGTTGATTTGATTCGCCGCCGTGCCGTTCGCCGTGGGTTGCATGAGGCCCTGGTGGCCGAGGGCGTTGATGGCGATGCGACCGCGCGGGGAGAGGAAGCCCCGGATGCTGTCGAGGTAGTTGTAAAGATTCACCCATTTGGTCTTGTAGACGGAGGCGGTGAGCTCACCGGGATCGACATCTTTTTCGTCGATGATGCGGAGGACGCCCATTTCATCGCGCACGATGAAGTTGAACATGTGGGCGACGCGGACGAAGACTTCCCGGGGGGAGAGGTTGCGGTAGACGGCGGTGACGAGGAATTTCGGATCGTCAATGCGGAGGGTGGTGGGGGGCTCAAAGCTCTTGCCCATGAGGGCGGCCAGATCGGTGAAGACGCGCATGAGGGGGGTGCGGTCGTATTTGAAGACGTTTTGCTCGGAGGTGGAGGTGAGTTGCTCCAGCAGTTTGTTGCGGTCGACGGTGACTTCTGTCTCTTTGCCGTCGTCTCCGGGGATGCGGAGTTTTACCAGGGAGTCATCCTGTTGTTCGGAGGGAAGGGTGAGGTTCGATGCTGAGCCGACGCCAGGGACGGGTGTTGGAGGCGTGGTGGGCGGAGTGTTTTCGTCGCTTTTGTTCTCCGCAGGTGTTTGATCCGGGCTGTCTGTCTTGGGAGTGCCAGGAGGTTGCATGAGGAGTTCCAAGCCCGGCTCCGGCGGTTTCGGGGGGCTTTTGGCCGATTGGGAGAAGGAGAGAGTCGTGAAGGCGAGGAATGCCGTCAGGAGAATCGGGTAATAATACAACCGTCGAATTCTTACTCTGTAAGTTCTCGTGAAAAGTTTTCGAAGCATGAAAATGTGATTTTGAAAACGGAAAGGGTACTGCATGCCCTTCTGTTATTTCGGCACATTTAAACATATTCTAACGTAAATTCAAACAAAATTGTGATACAAAAGTATGATTTGGAGAAAGAAGAAGCTAGGGAACGAGATATTTAAACGCTGGGGGCTGAGGCAAGCGAGTTTGTCGTGGGAGGTGGTTGGGACTGTTTTTTCCAGTCGTTTTATGGGGAGAGTTTTTTCGTCTTGCGGCGGGCGGTGGGGACGGTGTCGGGCGGGAGGGTGAGGGATTCGGTGAGGACGGGGGTCGGGAGCGGTTTGGGGAGGAGGGAGGAGCGGGTGGCGTCGGCGGGAATAAATTCGCTGATTTGGACGATGCGTTCGCGGCGGGTGTTGTGGGTGACGGGGGGGAGTTCGACGGTGCCGGAGCAGACAGATTCGTGGGAGATGGGGAGGTAGGCGAATTTGACGGCTTTGTGTTCGTTCAGGCCTTGTGCGTCGATGAAGAGTTGGAGGACGTCGCCCGCTTTCTCGCAGGTGGAGCCGTGTTGGACGAGGACGAAATTTTCACAGGCGTTTCCTCCGTTGAAGGCGAGCGGAACCTGGTGGCGGACGTGCCAGCCGGGGGGGGTGAAGCCTTCATTGAGGGTTTGGAGTTCGTCGCGAGAGAAAAATTTCTGGAGGGTGGCGGTCGTCTCGGAATCGAGCGGGAGGGATTCGATCCAGCCTTTGCGGAGGATGGGGAAGAGGGCTCGTGATTGGGAATTTTTCCGCTGGATGGGGTGTTGCTGGAGTTCGACGTCGGGGATGGGGAACATCCGGCGTGCGCGCTGGCGTTCCTGCTCGGCCTCTGCCTCTGCCTGCATTTCCGTGGGGATGGAGGGGGTCTCTTCTTTGGGGGACAGCCGTGCAGTCTTTTTCATAAGGGGACTCGCGAAAAATCAGGGGAGAAATTCTTCCAGGTATTCAAAAACGGCGGTGAAGAGTTCGGGGAAGTGGGCGAAGTTCTGATGGGCTTCCCCGGTCGCTTCGTCCACGAGGAGGTAGTTCCGGGTCATGGCATCATAGATGACAAGGTCGAGATCGGTTCGTCCGATGATGAGCCAGGAGGCTTTGGGAAAGCAGCCCTTGTAGTAGAGGTTCACCGTGAGGATGCGAGGGATTTGATAGGGGCCACCCACGGGACGGGGAATTCCATCGCAGTCGACTCCGTAGAAGACTTTGCCGTCAAACTCCAGGCCGTTCGTATTCTTGAGAAAGAGGGCGTATTCCTCCGGCAGGGAATGGGTGAGCTGGCTGTTGAGGTTTTGAGCGAGCCGTTCGGATGACTGCGGCGGGCAGGGGGGGCAGGTCAAAACGCGCAACGACGGTGAAATCAAACGAACGCGGGAGTTAAGTTGAGAGATCAGTTGTCCAACCTCTGGAGGTGTTATTAATTCAAGAGCCATTTTTCCTCCTCATCTAGTTTTGATTCTAGGCCAAGTGGTATGAACCTTTTCAAGGATTCTTTTCACTTTATGTGATTATTTTTCAGATTTTTTTACTCACGGCTAAAATACCTGCACAAATTTTCTTCAACCTACGCCTGTCTGAAATTAGGGAAACCTGCCGCCGGGAGGGATTTTGACTTTCTGGCGGGAAACGATGAAGGAGCATATGGACACCCTATCTGTGACGAAAGAGAGACGAAGCAGAAGGCGAAAGCACCCCGGCGGGTCTGTGACCCTGCTGTGGCATTGGCCTTTGGGCTTTGTTGCTCGTCGATCAAAGACTCCGGCATTCTCCCTCCTTGTGTCTGGCCTCAGGGGCAAGGGTACAGGCAACGGCATCCTTCCCTATTTTCCAGACAAAGCTCTTATAAAGAGAGGTCTACCCTTTCAGTTCCTTGGCCTTGTAGTATTCGACGGCGCCTGCGGAGGCGATGGCTGCGACTTTTTCGACGAGGGCTTTGCGGGTGGCCTCGGTGAGGGTTTGGTAGCTGCGGACGAGGGTGGCTTTGTCGCGGATGAATTCCGGTTTTTCGGCTCCGCTGATGAGGACGGAAATGGGGAGTGACAGGGCGAAGTGGATGCATTCGCCCAGGGTGAGGTGGTTCGGCACGACGGGGTCTTTCGTTTCCCACACCACTTTGTTGTCGGCATAGGTTTTTTGGGCGAAGAACCTCCCGTCGGCGAGAGTTTTCATGGCCAGAACGGAGACGCCTTTTCCCCGAAGGGCCGGGAGGGTGTGGACGATGAAGCTGTGGCGGGAGGCTGCATCGACGGGGCTGACGGGGTGCTGGCAGGTGAGGAAG